>OIER01001029.1_pt1 | contig 15734 bp, 17 predicted proteins | sample 1581801 | NCBI WGS metagenome assembly OIER01 (sample SAMN03281006, study PRJEB24777) | human gut metagenome | isolation source: fecal sample PR165 from 1 month old male Malay infant, vaginally delivered... | reverse complement strand
AATATGGGCAATACAACATTCAATGTAACGGCATCGGCCCTGGTTATATCGAAACACCTCAAACAGCTCCATTACGTGAGGAAGGCCATCCATTCAATAACTTCATTTTAGGAAGAACTCCTGCGAGTCGCTGGGGTACTACCACCGATCTAGCAGGCCCAGCAGTCTTTCTAGCTTCTGAAGCTTCTGACTTTGTTAACGGACATGTCCTATACGTTGATGGTGGTATCTTAGCCTATATCGGCAAACAACCTTAAATCCTTCAGCCCCCTAGCTGAAACGACTAAGAGTGAGCCAAACATCTACGGGTGTTTGACTCACTCTTTTTGTCTTTAAATCAATACTTTTTGGATACGATTTGTAAAATTTTTTCAGGATACCAACAATCAAGTATCTCATCGCTTTAATCAGCTATTATGATCACTTTTTAAATTACTTCTTAACTGCTAACTCTTTAACAGTATCAACATCTAGTTTGGTCATCTCAGAAATATCTTCGATGGAATAATCTTTCGTTAATAGGTATGTCGCAGCCTTAATTTTCACTTTCCTACTTCCGATTTCTACCCCTTCTGCATATGCCTCCTTGTATGCTTGTTCATATGCTTGTTCATATGCTTGTTCGTATTTTTCTCTAAGTGCCTCTTCTTTTGCTTGTCCAAGTCCGGCTGTTCCTCCATACAGTTGAGAGATGGCGGCGACAGCGTCGTTAATGACTTTAGTTTTTTTATCAATTCCCATTGACATCTTTTCCTTTCAGGAATAGTAGACAAAGTATCAATCACCATGTTGAGTTTGCAGTTGCTTAACCGTATCAAGCTCCAAGCCAGTAGCTTCCACAACCTGTTCAAGCGGTATTTTCATTTCGATGAGGTTACGCGCAATCAAATATTTCTCACGTTCACGCCCTATCCTCTCACTCTCTAGTCGAACAGAGGAGATGACTGCATCGTTTATTGCTTTGGATTTATCGATTTTCATAATCATCTCTTTTTCCTCCCTTCCAAGTTTGTAATAGTCTATTTTTTGTTTCGCTTCTTTGATGTAATCTGGGGCGTCAGCGTGGACTGTACCGCTTTTGAAAAAGTATTGTCAATGATAAGCAGCGCTTTGTTGTTCGATTGTTTCGTTTTTTAAACTAAGGAAACAGGCGATCAGCAGCTCTTTGCCAGTGGTTCCGAGAAAGGGAACCGAACTTTCTTCATTTAGTAAACGGAAGCGTTGCAGAGCGGGCTGTTTTTTGTCAAACAAGTGAAAATCGATAATATTGATTCCATATGCGGGACGTAATGCGGAAAAATTGTTTCCTTTAGTAACGCATCCACCCGTGAGAACGGGTGGCTTTTTAACACCTCTAGAAGAGGTCACTACTCGCCTACTCCATAAATGGAGCTTTCTAAAAGACCACCAACCGCTCTTCGCTCGCTACTTTATTTCTTTTTCTTCATTTTGAATGGATCAACGTATTCTCGTTTACTTATACTATCTCGGATTCGATCATCTGATTCTTGCTCTCGTATATATTTTTCAATTGTTTTCTGGTTCAGACCGACTGTGCTCACGTAATACCCCTTTGACCAGAAACTTTTATTTCCATATTTATAGACTAAGTTTCCATGCTGCTCATGGATAAGCGTCGCACTTCTTCCTTTCAAGTAGCCCATGAACTGCGAGATACTTATTTTTGGTGGTACTTTTACCAACATGTGAATATGATCTGGCATTGCGTGTGCTTCGATTATTTCTACCTCTTTCATCTCGCAAAGCTTCCTCAAAATTCTTCCAATATCTTTTCTTAATTCCCCATAGATTACTTTTCTTCTATATTTTGGGGTGAAGACTATGTGATACTTACAATTCCATCTAGTATGTGATAAACTTTTGTCGTCTTTAGACATAGAAAAACTCCTTTCGATAAAATAAGCGGTTGGTAGCCACTTATTAGTATATCGAAAGGAGTTTTTATCGCTAAAGCTATTCCATCCACGCGTAGAAGCGCGCGGTTTTCTTGTTTCGTACGCTCCGCGAACGAAACTGACTAAAGTCATTAAAAAAAAGCAATCAGAAACACAACTCTGATTGCTTAAGGAAGTCATTTAGGCAGCTTTAACAAAAAAGCAACGATTGTCACCATTGATAATAAAACAGTGAGTACGGACAACATCCCATGAAACCCAGCGTCCTTCTCCCCAGGTCCAAATTTCATCCACAAACCACACAGCAATGTACATGCCAACATAACCAAAGTAAAAATCCCTAAAATTCTCATTAGGCTCCCTCCTTAGACTTCCTTTTTATTCCTTCACAGCATCTTCAACAAGCACTCGACAAAGTTGGTGGCGTTGGTGCTCATTCATCACATCAATTGAAGAATAGCGTTCAAAATCTTTTCCTCGATAGAAAGCTATTTGTAAAAACGAGACTAGTTGATAAGCAATCACGCGACATTCTGTTTCATCTCTCTGATTATTGAAACATTCTTTGATCAACGGCAATATCTGATACGATAAATCAAACTCTCCTTCTAGAAGCAAGTATGGGATTGTTGGTCGAGTTAACTCTGCATATTCACACGTGCTATCCGCAATGGCAGTCAGAAAAGTGATCAATCTTTCTTTAGGCACTTGATCTTTTAGGTCTAGCTCTTCTTGTTTTTCCCCACTTGCCTCGATTAACTGGTTTACAGCAAGGCTTACCAGTTCATCTTTGGACTTAAAGTAATAATTGATCATGGCTAAATTTGCGTCCGCTGTCTCTGCGATTTTTCTAGCCGTCAATTTTTTAGCAGATTTTTCTTTCTTCAACAAGTCCATCGTTGCTTGGATCAATCGTTCTTTGACATTCTCTTCATTCATAACCATTCCTCATCCTCTAATTAAACATGTTTAATACATGATTAATCCTATCAGAATACGCTGAAATGTCAATAACCAGAGAAAGGATTCTTCTCTTTGCTATATGAAAACAAACAAACTTATTGATTTATTCGCACTTTTCTTTTTCATTTTTATACACAAAAAACTTCAAGGCAGCAGATACTACTGTCTTGAAGTCTTCTCCATTTATTTAAGTAATGCCAAGTCTGGCTGCTGCGTACTTTGAGCACCATGCTGACTTAATTCGATTGTACGTTGACCAAATCCTTTCGCAAATTCAAAATCATGGGTAATAATAACGAATGTTATCCCTTTATCGGCGAAATCGACGATCATTCGTTGAACTCGTCGCATATTTCCCGCATCCAAGCCCGAAGTTGGTTCGTCTAGGATTAGTAATTCAGGCTCTCGCATTAGGCCAACAGCAAAAACCAAGCGTTGTTTCTGCCCACCAGATAATGTAGCCGGGTGCTGATCCTTGAATGTCCATAAATTTAATTCTTTTAATAGTTTCTCTGCTTTTGCCTGATTTTCCTCAGTTTTTTTCATCCCCAACAGCAGTTCATTCAGCACACTGTCAGAAAACAGCTGATAATCCGCATCTTGCAATACAAACCAACATTTCCCGCGGCGTTTTTTGGCCGATTGAAGCTGACCTTCGATACTGATCGCCCCTGCCTTTTCTTTGTTCAATCCGCACAGGGTACGAGCTAGGGTGGTTTTTCCTAAGCCATTCCCACCAGTAAACAGTACAATTTCGCCCTTAGGTAACTCTATATTAAGGTTCTTAATCAAACTTGGCGCTAATCGATGGTAGCCGATTGTTAAATCCTTCAAGGATAAAAATGGCTCCTTCACAGCCGTTTCTGCTCTTAATAATTCCGCAAGAGCAATTTCCCGCCTTTTCCGAATGTCATAAGAATGCAGTTGCGCCTCTGATAACTGGCGAAACTCTTCAATCGTCCATTGGGCCGCGATTTCACCTTTTGCCATATAAACAACTCGATCAGCAGCCTCCATCAAATAATGAATGCGATGATCCGCAATCACCACCGTTTTTCCTGTTCTTTTTAGCTGCTCCACTGTTGCTGCTAATTGCGCATTGCTCTGATTATCTAAATTGGCGGAAGGTTCATCCAGTACAAAAATCTCAGGATGATGAACTTCGACTGCTCCCATCGCAACCTTTTGTTTTTCGCCACTTGAAAGCTGTGATAATTTTCGTTTTCTTAAATAATCCATTCGATTTAATTCTAGTACCTGATCAATTCGCTGAGTAATCGTTTCTGCTTCAAGTCGATAGTTTTCAGAGGCAAAGGCCAACTCGTCTAACACATTAGAGGTAAAAAATTGTGAACGAGCATCTTGAAAAACACTTCCGACTTGTTCCCCATATTCCCAATCTGCTAAAGTTGAGGTGCTTTTTCCATTTAATTGAAGATCACCGGTTAATTCTCCTTCGTAATAGTGGGGAATTAGTCCGTTAATCAAACGCGTCAGCGTGGTTTTACCGCAGCCTGAGGCCCCAGTCACCAACACACACTCTCCTTTGTCTATTTCTAACGATAGGTTGTTCAATTGCGGTTCTTCCCCGTCATAACTAAAACAGACATCTGTTAATTTGATCGCTGATTTTCCCCTCATCCTCTAGACCTCCAAAAAGTTGAATGTAAAAATACAGATCGCATAACCGATAAAAAGAACAACCACTAATAAATCTCTGCTAGTCAAACGCGTCTGATAAATGGACGTTCGCTGTCCAGGATGATCCATCCCTTTCGTCATAGCAGCGGCCGTCAATTCATCCGTAATTTTCATGGTTCGCATCATTAAAGGAACAAAGGTGCATTCAAACGCCTGCAAGGGTCGCAGCCAGTTTCTAGATTGAGAATAGGATAAGCCTCGCAAGCGGGCGAACATTTGGATCGTGTCGTTTTCCATCTTGATGATAGGGAAAAAGCGTAACGTCACAGCTAAGGTGAGAATAAAATTTTTCGGTAATTTTAAGGACTGCATCGCAGCCATTAAATGTCCGATCGGTACCTCTTGTAATATTCGCGCCATCATAATGACCGGACCGAACCGCAAGACCAGAAAGCATAAAAAACCGAGAATTTTTATCCACTGCTGATCCGTCGCGACGATATAAAAATATAGTGCTGTTGTTGCGGCGATCACCACACTCATTTTAATCGCCAGTTGAAAAAAGCCTGAATAAATTAAATACAGCAGCGCGGAGACGTTCAATAAAATCAATTGATCCATCCCAGCGCACAACACTAAAATACTTTGAAGGATCAGTAAAAGAAACTGGATTCTCGGATCGATACTTTTTTTCATAAATGTCTCCTTTTAGCTAGGCAGATTTGATAACGCCCGCTTTTACAAAGTGCTTATTCAATAATTTGTACCCGAAGATGCAGCCTAAACAGATCGCAACAATCAACGCTGCGGCAGAAACCATGATCCAAAATGGCTCCGTTAAATATTCAAGCCGATTCTCTGTGTAGCCGGTACTTTCCATCAATGTATAATAGTAGTCAACAGAAATTGCTAAAATAATATAATTTGAAAATCCATATAGAAGATTATAGATCGTGAAGGCCACAGTTTGAGCACCCAACTTTCGGTACCCATTGGTTTTCGCCAAAATCACTTCGCCGATCACCCCGCCGATTATTGTGATTGGCAGGATATAGACGGTTCCCATTATGGCGTAAAATAGTCCGTTAATCGCACCAAAAAGCAACAGCGTCCCTCTTTTGCCAACCTTGTAGGCCATCAATAAGTAGATCGGACAAGTAAAAAACAAAACAAAAGCAGTCGCATAGGGATAAAACCAAGCCATGAACGGCAGAGTCACCATCGACATGACCATCATTACGACGATTTCTACTACTGTGTATAATCCGATCGTTAAATAATCTTTCGAGATAAGCTTATCTGTTTTTTTCTTTTTCATTCTGTCACTCCTTAATACTCCCTATTAGTGAATTACTATTTACTAAATTTCCAATTGGTGGCTTCATTTTGCATATCGACTAATTTTCGGTAAAGGTCGCAGGTTTGATAAAGGTCTGAATGTTTTCCTTTAGCCGCCACTTTTCCTTTTTCTAAAACAACGATCTGATCAGCATTCATGACGGTTTTTAATCGATGAGCAATTACGATCACGGTTTTATCTGCTACCAGATTTTTGATGGCGCGCTGAACGCCCGCTTCATTTTCTAAATCGAGGGCCGCTGTCGCTTCATCCAATAAGATGATTTCAGACTGTTTAATGAAGGCTCGAGCAATACTGATTCGTTGCTTCTCTCCGCCCGACAAGGTTGATCCGCCTTCACCCACCAATGTGTCATAGCCATCTGGCAGGGCACTGATAAACTCATGACAATGGGCCTTTTTAGCCGCTTCTACCACTTCTTCAAAGGTAGCTGTCTGGTTACCGACACGAATATTATTTAAGATCGTGTCTTTAAATAGATAGACATCTTGAAACACCATCGATAGATGACTATAGAGGTTTTCTGGATTCACTGTCATCAAATCTTTGCCACCGATCTCGATGACACCCTCTTGAACATCATAAAAACGCGCCAGTAGTTTTACGATCGTCGATTTCCCACTGCCTGACGGACCGACTAAAGCGGTCAATGTTCTCGGCTGGATTTCTACATTTATTTTCTGCAATACCGGCTCGTCTTTATAAGAAAAGCCCACGTCCTTAAAGTGAATCGTATAATCTTCAGTTAGCTCCTCGGTTCCTTGTACCTCTGGCTGATTGCGAATTTCCATGATTCGTTCGCCGCTGATCAGCGCATACCGCATCTCAGTATAATTGATCATCAAGGTAGTGAAGGGATCGTAAATCCGGCTGGCCACGACAATAAAGACTAGAAAAACGGATTCTACCAGACTTCTTTGTGCAAGCAAGTAAGAACCCATGAAAACTAAGATCGGCAAACCCATCCGTAAAAGCGAGATAGCTACCATGACAACCGGTCCTAAAAAACCTTCGATTCGGATGGATTCCTTGCGCAGTGTATCAAAAGCCTGTTGAATTCTGGCAAACTGCTGCCCGCCTAAAGAATAGGCTTTGATTTCTTTAATTCCCTGCAAATACTCTTGAAGGCGTGAAGCACTTTCTACTTTGGCTTGAATGTGTCGTCCGCCTAATTTCTTCATTAAAATATTCGACCCTTTAACTACCAACAAGACAATCGGCAGCATCGCATACAAGCATAGCGTCATTCGCCAATCAATCAAACATAAAGAAATGAAGGCCATAATCAGTAAAATGACTGCTGCAAGTGCCTGGGGAACCAAATGGGACACCGCGCTTTCCAACAGTGCATAGTCCCCCAACATCATAGTTGTTAAATCACCGGGATCGCGACTATCTAAAAAGCCTAACGAAAGTTTGCGTAAATGATTCGCTAACTTGGTGCGTCCTTTTTCGGAAACATCATAGGCCGCCGTATATTGTCTGTCGTAGGCGATCGTAGAAATCAAGACTTGTACCGCAAACCACACCACACTAGCCAGAATCAAATAGAGATACAGCCGTGTGTCTAATGAACGATTTTGCTGATAGGATTCAAACAGTTCGAAAATTCCATAAAATGCAATCACTGCAGGCAGTAAGCGGGCAATTGATTCTAACGTCGCCCAAAAAGTCGATTGAGCCAATGTTTTCGGTTCACCAGAGGTAATATTGTAAATCGCATCTTTCATCCTACTTGACCTCCCAATCTTTGGTTTCTTCATTGATCATCCACAATTTTTGATAAAGCGGATTGTCTGCCAGTAATTCTTCGTGGGTTCCAGCAGCTTGAATTTCGCCTTTATCACAAACCAAAATTTGATCCACATGCTGAATCGTCCAAAGACGATGGGCAATAATCAAAACCGTTTTTCCTTTGACCAGTTCACTGATTGCTTGTTGAATGTAGACTTCATTTTCAGCATCCGCATAGGCAGTCGCCTCATCCAAAACCAGAATGGGTGAATTTTTCAATAATGCCCGCGCAATTGAAATCCGCTGCGCCTCACCCTTAGATAAGAAAATACCCTGCTCACCGATCATCGTCTCGTAGCCACTAGGTAATTCTTGAATAAATTCATCACAACGCGCTAATTGAGCCGCCCAACGAACCTCTTCTAAGCTGGCTTTTTTATTGCCTAAGCGAATATTCGCCGCGATCGTATCATTGAAAAGCGTGACATCTTGAAAAACAAACGAAACATCCCGCATCAAAGTATCAATCGTTACTTCGCGAATATCCGTTCCGCCGATTTTTATTGCGCCTTCTGCCGGATCGTAAAAGCGTAACAGCAGCTGAGCGATCGTGCTTTTCCCGCCGCCAGATGGTCCGACTAACGCGTTCATCGTATTTGGCTGCAAGTCAAAACTTACTTTTTTCAGTACCTGGTTGCCTTCTGTGTAGGCAAACGAGACATCTTCAAAGGAAATGCGATTGCCGGAAAACTTCGTGGTATCCGCTTTTTCGATTACAGGTGCTTCAGCAAAAATCTCATCGACTCGCTTTACTCCTTCATTGACATTACTAAAGGTAGAGGCGGCATACATCAACTTCATGAAAGGTCCCGTCGTCCCTGAAGCCAAAATGATAAACAGCATCACCGTTAGTGACAAAGTTTTGTCTTGTGGACTTTGACTGATTAAATAGGCTCCCAGCGGCATCACAAACAAAACAACAGATGTTATTAATGTGGTAAATAAAACGTAGCCTGTTCGAAAGCCATTCGACCAATCCATTACCAGGTTTCGATAATCCTTGATACTTTGATGGAATCGCTTAAAATTTCCGACAGATAGACCAAACACTTTAACTGCTGGCATCGCGCGTATATACTCCACACCATTACTGTTCATCGCTTCTAGCGCATCATGATATTGTTTAACTTTGTTGTTCTTCATCGTTTTTCCCATCAAACTAGCATAGATACCAACTGCAAGGAAAAGCGGGACTAGTGACATCAAGCCCAAGCGCCAATCAATCTTCAGCATCAGTCCAATATAGATCAGAGGGAAAATCAAAGCCGAGACAATATCTGGAATTTGATGTGCAATAAAGGATTCCATTTTTTCGACACACTGATCAATGATCTTCATCAATTGACCACTGGATTTTCGCGTAAAATAGCCCATTGAGACCTTTGACAAATGCTGCAGAATATCCATTCGGATTTCATACAAAATATCAAAGGCAGCAACATGCGAACACATAGATGAGGCATATAAAAGAATTACCCCCACCAATACGCTGCCCATCGAGACCAAGCTCCAATGGAACATTCTGCCAGCCGAATAATCTTCGACCATTAGTAATTAAATAATTTTGTAAATACAATAAAAGGGAATGAACTGGACTACGGTTGAAACCGTCGCTAAAATCGCCGATGTTGTTAACAATCCCTGCTTTTTCTTGATGTAACGAATCAAGACTGATTCATCCTTCATTTATTTAACCCCTTCCTAATTTTTCATTAATCAACCAACAACTACGAAACTCAAATGATAATGAGATTCATTCTCATTTAACCATTTTTTCTGGTTGTTTTCAACATTATTTTGCAAGATAATTCACAAAAGATGACAAAAACTGAGCTTCTAGATAGATTTATTATGGTCTAGCTCGCTTGCTGGTTCTCTTTCACAAGGTTCTGCTATATAAAAAATCTATCTCCCGCCGAGGAGATAGATTCCACTATTTCTTTATTTGATTTCTTTTCGCTTCTTTAATGATTTTCAACGCACGTTTACGCGTCTTGATATTAGGACTTTTCAAACGGCGATAGGCACTTGCTAGATCAGTCTTCTCCATTATTTCTACCTCCGTTTAATGCGCCAGCATTTCCTGTGCAATTTCCTGACCTGTCATGTTTACTGGATAATAGGTTGGCCAGTTATCGAGCTCTTCGTATAAGGCTTTTTGACTTTCTCCACCAAAATAAATATGGAAATGAGCCGCTTTTTCTGGTGCGATCCCGTGATCACTGAATTGAACATACTTGTAGTTTCCAGCATTCGGATCATCGGTTTCAAAAGTGAAACGAACACCACGATTGCCTTTTTCATACGTCAAAATTTCATATCCAGCATACTTATAGGTATATTTGTGATGTTTCCCGTTAACGATGAAATCCATCTGCTTATCAGTAATCTTGATTTCATCAACATCGGTTTTATACCCAGTTTTGTAGTATTCTTTATATTCTGCTGCTGTTTTATCTTTCTTCAGTTTGGCTTTGTAATCAAAAACTTGATCTAATGTACCTTTTTCCAATAACGGATAAACGGACTGCCAATCACCGGCATAATCGGATAACTTTCGGTCTTTTACTTGAGAATCTTTGAAATAGCCGTTATAGATAGTCTGCTCCGCCGCATTTTCCTTTTCAGTCTTTATTTCTTTACCCGCAACATCCGTAGTTTTCTTTAATGCCTTCAAATTTTCTTTCATGACCGATACGTAGTTTTCACCTGCATCCATCTGTTTCTTAGTTAAGCTTTCCAGCGGATTGAGCACTTCCAACTGAACGTTTGTTTCATCAGCAAGTGTTTGTGCGGCTTTTCCTTGATTATTATTTTCGAAATAAATATAGTTGATCCCGTTATCTTCGACGTAGTGTTTCAGCTCCGCAATACGTGAAGGGTCGGGTTCTTGATCTGGATTGATCCCCGAAATTCCAACCTGATTCAAACCGTAGTCTAAAGCTAGATAGCTAAATGCAGTATGCTGTGTGACAAAATTCTTTTGCTTCGCCTCTTTAAGTGTATCTGTATAGTTTTTATCTAGGCCTTCAAGCTTTGCTAAATAGTTTTTAGCGTTTGTCTCAAAAATCGCTTTTTTCTTCGGATACAGTTTGATTAACTGATTTTTGATCGACATCACTTCTTTGATCGCTCGATGCGGCGATAACCATGTATGTGGATCTAACTCATGATGATGCCCTTCTTCATGACTATGATCGTGTTCTTCCTCACCACCTGGCAGCAATAGCATTTCCTTGGTGCCTTCAATGACATTCGGTTTTCCTTTCTTCCAAGAGTTGATTGCACTTGGTACCCAGGTTTCCATATTCTCATTGTGATAAACAAACGCATCCGCTTCTGTAATCTTTGCCATGTCTTTGGCGGATGGTTCATAATCATGGGGCTCCGTTCCGGCGGGTATCAACAAAGAAACTTCTCCTACATCGCCAACGATATTTTTGGTAAAATCATACATTGGGTAAAAGGTTGCGACAATTTTCAGCTGCTTTTCTTTATTTTTAGACTCCGCTTGACTAGCTTCTTTGCAGGCGGCTAAACCGACAAGCGCAAGTAGACTGATCAGTAGAATCCCTAATTTCTTTTTCATTTCAAACCTCTTTCTATCGTTTAAATTTTTCTCATTGACTATTTAAATAAAAAAACACACTTCACCTCTATTCCATTATTTGGATCGAAACCCTTCAAAAGAATCTTAAAAGAATTAGGTCCCTTTCCTTGCTAACCATCCTCGCTGGACCATTACAATTTGCGGATTACAAATCGTAATGATTACGATTCGACAACGATACTTTATCATCCAGTCAAAATAGTGTCAAGATAAAATAACATGAAATTTTATTCATGTGAATGGAGAATCATTTTTCAACGAACGGATGCAAAAAAAAGCGATTAAAATCAAACGATTTTAATCACTGTCTTCTTTATGCTAGTTGCTCTTTTTCAAACTGACTATTATACAAATCGGCATAAAAACCTTTTTGCGCCATCAGTTCTTCGTGATTTCCTTGTTCAATGATATTTCCTTCTTTCATTACCAGAATCAGATCCGCATTGCGGATCGTTGATAAGCGATGGGCAATCACAAAGGAAGTCCGATTACTCATCAATTTGTCCATTGCGGCTTGAATTAATTCTTCTGTTCGCGTATCAACAGAGCTAGTGGCTTCATCCAAAATCAACATTGGAGCATCCTTAATGATAGCACGAGCAATCGTCATTAATTGTTTTTGTCCTACCGACAAACTAACACTATCATCCAAATACGTATCATAGCCTTTTGGAAGTGTTCGAATAAAATGATCGATCCCGACTGCTTTACAGGCATCAATAACTGTGTCATCAGCAACATGCTGTTGATTATAAATCAAATTTTCTTTGATCGTTCCTTCAAACATCCATGTATCTTGCAGTACCATACAAAATTGATCATGCACTTCTTCTCTAGTCATGTCTTTCGTAGAGACCCCATCGATCTTGATTACTCCGCGATTTGTCTCGTAAAATCGCATCAGCAGATTAACGATTGTTGTCTTCCCAGCACCGGTCGGTCCAACGATGGCGATTTTCTGTCCTGCTTTGGCATCTACACTAAAATTATGAATGATTGTCTGATCTTTGTCATAACCAAAGCTGACATTTTCAAAACGAACATTCCCTTCTGCACTACGTATATGCGTCCCTTTTTTTGACTCATCAGCTAATTCTTCTTCAGCAAGAAATTCAAATACTCGGTTCATGGCCGCCCCTGCTGACTGTAGACTTGAAAAAGCCTGAGCTAACTGAGACAAAGGTTGTGAAAATAAACGAATATAAACCGTAAAGGCCACGATGACTCCTAATGTGATATCCCCTCTCAACGCTAATACAGCACCCACAACACAGACCGCTACATAGCCGAAATTTCCGATAAATCCCATTAGTGGCTGCATGATTCCTGAAAGAAACTGTGCCTTCCACACACTACCGTAGAAATCTTGATTCATTTCTTTAAATTCATCTTTCATGTCTTTTTTTGCACTATAGGCACTAATCACCTGCTGGCCTGAATAAGCTTCTTCAGCAAAACCATTGATTTTAGCCAATTTTTGCTGTTGCTGATTAAAGTGGACTTGCGATTTAGCCATAATAACCGCCATCAACACAAATCCCAATAGTACAGCAACCACTGAAGTAATCGTTAACAACAAATTTGTCCGAAACATCATCACTAAACAACCGATAAACAAGGTGATCGATGGAAACAATGTACTTAAGCTTTGATTTAACGACTGACTAACTGTATCCAAGTCATTCGTTACCCGACTCAAGGTATCGCCTTGACTATGGGAGTCAAAATAGTTCAATAGAACTGCATTGATTTTTTCAGATATCTGACGTCGCATTTGTTTAGAAAAACGTTGCGTGACAGTCGCTACAATGAATCCTTGAAAGTAGGAAAGAATTGACCCTATTCCATATAAAATGACCAATCCTAGACCAAGCTGACTGATTCGCGTGAGATTGATTGAACCACTTAAGCCTTGAGTAATCAAATCAGTGATTTCACTTAATCGATTCGGTCCAACGATTTGAGTGATACTGCCAATTGTCGCAAATACGATCGCCACGAGCAGCGGCCATTTATATTGGTTCAGAGCTTTAAAAACATTGTCTCTCAATGGATGTTCCTTTACCGGTGTGTGAGCATTTTCTAAAGTATTATCCATGTGCTAATTCCTCCTTCGACAGCTGAGAATACGCAATCTCTTGATAGACTGCATTTGATTCCAGTAATTCTTCATGGGTTCCCTGCCCAAAGATATGTCCTTCATCTAAAACGATGATTTGGTCGGCATCCATGATGGTACTGATACGTTGCGCCACAATTAATTTAGTGGTATCTGCCAATTTTTCTTTTAAAACTTCTCGTAATTTTTTATCCGTCTTATAATCCAGTGCCGAGAAAGAATCATCAAATAGTAAGATTTCAGGTTTACGGGCTATCACTCGCGCAATTGCCAGACGCTGCTTTTGACCTCCTGAAAAATTACTACCATTTTGCGCAACGTGACTATTCAGTTTGTCTTCCTTTTCATTCACAAAATCACTAGCTTGTGCGATTGACAAGGCTTCTTCCATCTTTTCCTCATCTAACGGAGCGTTGCTGCTGATTCCAAAGTCTAGGTTCGATTGGATCGTCCCACTAAATAGAACAGGTTTTTGTGGAATATATCCGACAATATCATTCAAATTCACATGGCTATAAGTATTGATCGGTTGCCCGTCAATTGAGATCCTGCCTTCACTGGTTTCATAAAAACGCGGAATCAAATTCAAGATCGTACTTTTCCCACTCCCGGTTGAACCGATGAAGGCCACTGTGTCTCCTTGTTCTGCTTTAAAATTGATGTCATGAACGACTGGCTCAGAAGCATCTGGATAACGGAAGGTCACGTGATCAAACTCAACAGTCCCTTTAATATCTGGCTGCTTTTTCTCTCCCTCATTCGGAAATTCAACAGAGGATTCCTTATCTAAAACCTCATTGATCCGTTTGGCCGAAATCGTTGCCCGTGGCAAAATCATGAAGATCATCGACATCAAAACAAAACTCATGACCACCTGCATCGCATAGGAAGAAAACACGATCATATCACTGAACAAGGTCAGCTTCGCCATCCCCGTTGCTTGCTGAATCATATACGCGCCGATCCAATAAACTGCTAGTGTTAAACCACTAGATATCAAGCTCATACCAGGGCTCATCAAAGCCATCACTCGGCCAGCAAACAAATTCGTCGAAGTTAGCTCTTGATTTGCCTCTTCAAATTTTTCTTCCTGATAACCTTCAGCATTGTACGCACGTACCACTCGTAGTCCGGTTAAATTTTCTCGTGTGATACTATTTACCTTATCTGTCAATTGCTGAACTTTTCGGAATCTTGGTTGCACAAGTGATAGGATGACGAACAACATGATTAATAAGATCAGAACGGCTACGCCGGTAGTTGTCGTCCACTGCCAGTTCTTGCCAGCGATTTTCAAAATCGCCCAAACTGCTGTGATCGGTCCTTTGATCAGCAATTGCAATCCCATCGCCACTAGTTGTTGAATTTGCGTTAAATCATTCGTCGTCCGTGTGGTCAAGCTAGGGATCGAAAATTGCTGAATTTCATGTGTAGAATAATCCATCACCTTGCCAAACATGTCTTGGCGTACCCGGCAAGTTAAACTCGCCGCAATTTTGGCAACGAACAAGCCCACGATGGATGAAAAAACAAAGCTCATTAAAGATAATAAGACCATCCAGCCACCAGGTTTTAAGATTTCACTGATAGCGGTATTCGGAGTTTGAAGCAGCGTCGTAATTTGCGACATATAATCTGGTACCTTTAAATCCATCCAGACTTGTCCGATGATAAATAGGACACTCGACACTACCAGCAGTCGTTCTTTCTTATTTGTTCTTTTTATTAGTTGTATCATAGGGAACCTCCTTGTTCGATTTTCGTCGTACATCCGTCTGGAAAGGATGTAAAAACGGATAGTGACATCTTATAAAATTAGCATGCTAACCATTTGTGGAAAATGAAATCTGACCGCTTCAACGGCCAGATTAGAGATGGTATTTCAAATTTTGTTTGAATTTTTCCATCGTTGCGGAAAACTGAGTCAGTTCTTCATCAGAAATACCTTGTTTCAAAATGTTTTCGATATTTTCGATTTGTTGCTCTACTTCGATCGTCGTCTGAATTGCCTTTTCCGTCACGATCAAGCGCTTCAACCGTTTATCCTTTTGAGAAGGCGCGGTGGTCAAAAAACCATTTTTGATCATGCGATCCACTAGATTACTGGCGGTTGGCTTCCGAATCGATAATTTTTCTTCCAAATCTTTTTGATAAATTTCTTTGTCGCGATTGTGAACTAAATAGCCCAAAGCAAAGCCTTGAGGCCCTCTAATATGTCCACCATCGCTCATTTTTTCAATATATCTGGCAATTAGCAGTGATAGCTCTCTGACCTCAAAACCAATTGATTCGGACTGATTCATGGGACTCTCTCCTTAAATAGTTATCATG
>OIER01001007.1_pt1 | contig 16037 bp, 18 predicted proteins | sample 1581801 | NCBI WGS metagenome assembly OIER01 (sample SAMN03281006, study PRJEB24777) | human gut metagenome | isolation source: fecal sample PR165 from 1 month old male Malay infant, vaginally delivered... | reverse complement strand
GCAGACGGCCTGCGGATGGCGCTTGCCCCTTTTATTGTGCTGCAAGGGGTAACAGGTGAAGCGGCCCTGACGGCCATTATTGGGGCCGCGGATGCGCTCAGTACGGCTGCCGGAAATGGGATTCTCGCGCGTAACGTTGCCGAAGAGATGCTCAGCGGCGCGATGACCGGCGTCCTCAATACCTATCTGGACAGCACAAAATGAGTGCCCTGCCAGATTGACAGTTAAGTTACCAATAGTAACATAGAGGCATCTTCACTCACCCTGTTGAGGTCTCTATGTCTGCATCAAACGCCATCAATACTGCCCTGATCGTGACGGCTCACCCGGTCGAAAATTCGTTATCCCAATCCCTCGCGCAGCGAATTGCCGGGAAGTTACAGGAACAGGGTACGCAGGTTGAAATAGCCGATCTGCATGCCGAAGGTTTTTCCCCGACCATGATTCGACCCGATCTTGACCTCTACCACGGCGATGCCCGCGCGCTGCCGGACGAGGTGCTGCGCGAGCAGCAGCGTGTCGAGCGCGCGGATATGCTGGTATTTGTCTTCCCGATTTACTGGTGGTCCGTTCCCGCCCTTCTGAAAGGCTGGTTTGATCGGGTGCTGACCGTGAACTGGGCCTATAAAGTGGCTGAAGATGGTCGCATCGTGGGTAATTTACGTGATGTGCCCGTGCGCCTGGTCGCAACGGCGGGCAGCGATCTGGCCGGGTTCGATAAGCACGGTTATTCCGGAGCTATTCAGACCCAGATTGTTGAAGGGGTGTTTGGCTTCTGTGGCCTTAAAAACGTGACGCTCGATATCCTCTATCAGGCCGATTCAGCCACTCCTCAGCAGGTGGACGAATTCCTGCAAAGCCTCACTAAGATCTGAATCGTACGGCGCAGCCATTCCGAGGTTTGGCTGCGCACGCAAAGCCGTAATTAGCGCGGTATCAGCGCTTCAAGTCCCCTTCGCAGCTGACTGACCACCTCTTTGGTATCCATGCCCATTTGCGCATGTATGATGGCACCGTCTATCAGCATTAAAATCTGCGTGTTAATAGCCTCATCGGCAATACCGGTGAGGGAGGCAATTTTTTCCCGGGTTTCAGATTTATGGTTGCGGCAAATGGCTTTTATTTCACTTTCATTGTCTTCTGATTTTGCTTCTGCGCTGGCATTAATAAACGCACAGCCATGAAACAACGGGGAAATAAACCACCCGTTAAGCGTTGCTGCTAATGCGTCCGATGCAGCCCGCCCCTCTTCGAGATATTGTCGAAGCGTGGTTTCAAACCAGGTAATCCACAGCTCGTGCCGATATTGCAGATAGGCAAGAATAAGCAAACTCTTACTCGGGAAATGGCGATAAAACGTTACTTTAGTCACTTTCGCCTGTTTGATAAGCGTATCAACGCCCGTTGCTCTGAACCCGGTGGAATAAAAGAGTTCGTGCGCGGTGAGCAATATTTTATCCCTGACGCTGACTTTTTGATCGTTATTCGTAGTGAGAGTATTCACGCTTATCTGGCCTCAAACAGTGTGTTGACAGACGGTATTTACAGGCATAGATTAACGCAAGTAGACAGACCTGTCTACATACCATCAACCCGAGGTAGCCGAGATGAACACACGCCCCCCTTTACCGCCGTTTACCCGTGAAAGCGCCATTGAAAAAGTCAGGCTGGCAGAAGATGGCTGGAACAGCCGCGACCCGGCAAAAATCGCACTGGCCTATTCGCTGGACACGCAGTGGCGCAACCGTGCGGAGTTCGCCACGAACCGCGCGGAGGCGCAGGCGTTCCTTGAGCGGAAATGGAAGAAAGAGCTGGATTATCGCCTGATAAAAGAGCTTTGGGCATTTACCGACAACCGCATCGCCGTGCGCTATGCCTATGAATGGCATGATGATTCAGGTAACTGGTTCCGCTCTTACGGCAATGAAAACTGGGAGTTCGAGCCGGACGGCCTCATGAAGCGGCGTTTTGCCTGCATCAACGATATGCCCATCAAGGAATCTGAACGGCTCTTTCACTGGCCGCTGGGCAGACGCCCGGACGATCACCCGTCCCTGAGCGATCTGGGGTTATAGGATCCTTCATCTCTCCGGGCTTCTGCAATAACTCCGGGCAAAGAGTGATACACTCAGGCTCACAGCACTGAAAAATACATGATTAAAAGAGTGACCAAATCATACAATGGTCACTCGTTGTCAACTGATGCCCGTCGCGCTAAGCTGAAACAATGACGAAAAATATGAACACCCCATCAACGCGTGGTCCCCTTGACCACTCTGTCCGCGAGCAAATCGTCGAAGCGGCTTTTGAGCACTTCGGCCATTACGGCTATGAAAAAACCACCGTGGCAGAACTGGCTAAATCCATCGGTTTTTCAAAAGCCTATATCTATAAAGTTTCCGATTCCAAACAGGCAATTGGCGAGGTTATCTGCGCTAACCGCCTGGCGCGGATCATGACGGCGGTGGAAACAGCCATCGCCGACGCGCCGTCGGCCAGTGAAAAAATGCGCCGTCTTTTCCGGGCGTTAACCGAGGCTGGCAGCGAACTCTTTTTCCACGATCGTAAACTTTATGACATCGCCGCCGTTGCCGCGCGGGATAAGTGGCCGTCTACCGAGCGGTATACCGAGAGCCTGATGAAACTGATTGAAAGCATCATTGTTGAAGGCCGCCAAAGCGGGGAGTTCGAAAGAAAAACGCCCCTGGATGAGGTGACCTACGCTATATACATGGTGATGTGCCCTTTCATCAACCCCGTGCAGTTGCAATATAACCTCGAAACCGCCCCGACCGCAGCACTCCTCCTCCCTTCCCTGATTTTACGAAGCCTGGCCCCCTGATTTGTGACCATTGACTTTATTGGTCACTGGTCTGAGAATGCGGAAACCGTCCTTTGATACGATAAGGTTTCCCCATGCTCAGGCTTCATTCCGCCCGTTTTGCCGTTTGTCTCCTCCCTTTCGCCCTGGTGGCATGCGGTGATAACCCCGCCACCGACGATCCGCGCACCCAGCCACCGCTTGTCAGATCCGCTTCCGTTGAACCGGCGAACGATGCGTCCCGCGCGTTTACGGGTGTGGTCGTTGCCAGAACGCAAAGCGATCTCGGTTTCCGGGTTCAGGGCAAAATCCTTGAACGCCTTGTTGATACGGGGCAGACCGTTAAGCAGGGCCAGCCGTTAATGCGTCTGGATCCGGTTGACCTGAAGTTACAGGCACAAGCACAGCAGCAGGCGGTGGATGCCGCCCAGGCCCGGGCGAGAAAAGCCACCAGCGATGAGGCGCGCTATCGCGGCCTGGTGGCAACAGGTGCTGTCTCTGCCTCGGAGTATGACCAGATAAAAGCCGCGGCGGATGCCGCCAGAGCTGAACTCAGTGCCGCACGCGCTCAGGCCACCGTCGCGCAAAATGCGACCGGCTATGCCGTGCTGTTGGCCGATTCCGACGGCGTGGTCATGGAGACGCTTGCAGAACCCGGCCAGGTGGTCAGTGCGGGACAGGCGGTGATCAGACTGGCCCGCTCAGGGCAACGCGAGGCGCTCGTCCAGTTACCAGAGACATTGCGCCCTGCCGTCGGTAGTGAAGCGCTGGCAACGCGTTATGGCAGCGAGGCACAGCCTGTTACCGCGACACTGCGCCTGCTCTCTGATGCAGCCGATACCACCACCCGCACCTATGAAGCGCGCTATGTGCTGGAAGGCTCGCTGGCTAACGCGCCGCTGGGTGCGACCGTCACCCTGTATATTGAACAAAATGCTGAACGTCAGGTAATGCAGGTTCCGCTGGCGTCTCTGTACGATGCAGGCAAAGGGCCCGGCGTGTGGCGGATCTCCGCGCAGCCCGCAAAAGTGATGTGGCAGCCCGTCAACGTGCTGAGCGTGAGCGACGATGCCGCGCAGGTGACGGGCGGCGTCAAACCTGGCGAGAAAATTGTGGCGTTGGGCGCCCATCTTCTGCATGACGGTGAAGCTGTCCGTCTGGCTGAACAACGCGGTACGGCTCAGGCGGGGAGTCAGCCATGAGCGACGGACGCTTCAACCTGTCAGCGCTTGCCGTGCGCGAACGTGCCATCACGCTGTTTCTGATTATTCTGGTGACGCTTGCCGGTATTTACGCCTTCTTTGGACTGGGACGGGCTGAAGATCCGCCCTTCACGGTAAAGCAAATGACGGTGATTACCGTCTGGCCCGGCGCAACCGCACAGGAAATGCAGGATCAGGTTGCTGAACCGCTGGAAAAACGGCTGCAGGAACTCAGGTGGTATGACCGTACCGAAACCTATACCCGCCCGGGCATGGCGTTTATCACCCTCTCCTTACAGGACATGACGCCCCCCTCCGAGGTGCAGGAAGAGTTCTATCAGGCGCGCAAAAAGCTTGGCGATGAGAGCAAAAATCTCCCGGCAGGTGTGATGGGCCCGATGATCAATGACGAGTTTGCGGATGTCACCTTTGCCCTCTTTGCGCTAAAGGCAAAGGGTGAACCGCAGCGTCTGCTGGTGCGTGATGCTGAAAGCCTGCGCCAGCAACTCCTGCATGTGCCTGGCGTCAAAAAAGTGAACATCATCGGCGAACAGGCCGAGCGGATTTATATCGCCCTCTCTCATGACCGTCTGGCGACGATGGGGCTGGCACCGCAGGATATTTTCAACGCGCTGAACAATCAGAACGTTCTCACGCCAGCAGGCTCCATAGAAACACAGGGTGCACAGATCTTTATTCGCCTTGATGGTGCTTTTGATACGTTGCAGAAGATCCGCGATACGCCGCTGGTCGCTCAGGGTAAAACGCTCAGGCTGTCTGATGTGGCAACGGTTGAACGCGATTATGAAGATCCTCCCACGCTGCAGATCCGTAACCAGCGTGAACCGGCGCTGCTGTTAGGTATTGTGATGCGGGAGGGCTGGAACGGTCTGGCGCTGGGGAAAGCGCTGGATGCCGAAACGGCTAAGATCAACGAGAACCTGCCGCTGGGAATGACCCTGACCAAAGTCACCGATCAGTCCGTGAATATCCGCTCGTCGGTGGATGAATTTATGATCAAATTCTTCGTCGCCCTGCTTGTGGTGATGGTGGTGTGCTTTGTCAGCATGGGCTGGCGCGTGGGCGTGGTAGTCGCGGCGGCGGTTCCCCTGACGCTGGCAGTCGTCTTCGTGGTGATGGAGGCGGCGGGGATAAACTTTGACCGCGTAACGCTGGGCTCGCTGATCCTTGCTCTGGGTTTACTGGTTGATGATGCCATTATCGCCATTGAAATGATGGTGGTGAAAATGGAGGAAGGCTACGACCGAATCAAAGCCTCCGCTTACGCCTGGAGCCATACCGCCGCCCCCATGCTGGCCGGTACCCTCGTGACGGCAATTGGCTTTATGCCAAACGGGTTCGCCCAGTCGACCGCCGGGGAATACACCAGCAATATGTTCTGGATTGTCGGCATCGCCCTGATTGCCTCCTGGCTGGTTGCGGTGGTGTTCACGCCTTATCTTGGCGTTAAGATCCTGCCAGATATCGCCAAAGTCGAAGGGGGCCATGCCGCCATCTATAACACCCCGCGCTATAACCGCTTTCGCCAACTGCTGACCCGGGTAATTGCCAGAAAGTGGATCGTGGCCGGTTCCGTGGTCTTCATTTTTACCCTGGCCGTAGTGGGTATGGGACTGGTAAAAAAACAGTTTTTCCCAACGTCCGACCGCCCTGAAGTGCTGGTGGAAGTGCAGATGCCTTATGGCACCTCAATTGAGCAGACCAGCGCCGCAACGGCGAAAATCGAAGCGTGGTTAAAACTGCAGCCGGAAGCCAGCATCGTGACCGCCTACGTCGGGCAGGGTTCACCACGTTTTTACCTGGCCATGGCACCTGAATTACCCGATCCCTCTTTTGCGAAAATCGTGGTGATGACGGACAGCCAGACGTCACGCGAGGCGCTCAAGTTCCGGCTCCGGGAAGCGGTCGCCGGTGGACTTGCGCCGGAAGCGCGCGTGCGTGTCACACAACTGGTGTTTGGCCCCTACTCCCCCTTCCCGGTTGCCTGGCGTGTGATGGGGCCCGATGTCGATACGCTTCGCGACATCGCCGATAAGGTTAAAGGCGTTCTGCAGGCCAGCCCGATGATGAGAACCGTCAACACCGACTGGGGTTCACGTGTTCCCACACTCCATTTCACCCTCGATCAGAACCGTCTGCAGGCCACCGGCTTAACCTCAAATAGCGTGGCTCAGCAGCTCCAGTTCCTGTTATCGGGTGTACCGATTACCGCCGTGCGTGAAGATATTCGCGCTGTACAGGTTACAGGACGCGCTGCGGGCGATATTCGTCTTGATCCGGCGAAGATCGAAGGGTTTACCCTGTTGGCAGTGCGGGACAGCGGGTGCCGCTGTCGCAAATCGGTCAGATTGAGGTCAAAATGGAAGACCCGCTCCTGCGTCGTCGCGACCGCACGCCCACCATTACCGTGCGCGGAGATATCGCCGACAATCTTCAGCCACCGGATGTGTCGGTGGCGATCATGAAACAGCTAAAACCGATTATTGATACGCTCCCGCCCGGATACCGCATTGAGATGGCAGGCTCAATTGAGGAATCAGGTAAAGCCACACAGGCCATGGTGCCGTTGTTCCCGATAATGATAGCCCTGACGTTACTGATCATTATTGTGCAGGTGCGATCTCTCTCGGCGATGGTGATGGTTTTTCTGACTGCCCCGCTGGGCCTTGTCGGCGTGGTTCCCACGCTGCTGCTGTTCAATCAACCTTTTGGGATCAATGCGCTTGTCGGGTTGATTGCGCTTTCGGGCATTCTTATGCGAAATACATTGATCCTTATCGGGCAGATTACGCATAACCAGAAGGAAGGTCTCGCCCCGTTCGATGCGGTGGTCGAAGCGACCGTCCAGCGGGCACGGCCGGTGTTACTAACAGCCCTGGCCGCCGTGCTGGCATTCATACCGCTGACCCATTCCGTATTCTGGGGGACGCTGGCCTATACGCTGATTGGCGGGACGCTGGGCGGAACGATCATCACCCTGGTCTTCCTGCCGGCGATGTATGCGATCTGGTTCAGGATCCGGCCTGCGAGGAGCGTTTCAAATTAACGGGGAGAATGCGTTAAGTTTATTACATCCGGGAGTGCATTTTTAATTACCGACAGCTATTTTGCACCGACTCAATGTTTATTCATCCCACCTTTCGCCGCCTCACTGAGGCGGCCCAAAGTTAAATATCGCTCCCTACGTCAAATAATAAAAAAATACCAAAAGCAATCGCTGTAAAACCTAAAAAAGTAAAACAAATATACGCTAAAATAGTTGCTAAAGCTAAGGATAACAAACGATAAATTCCTGTCATGACAGATGTTTTTTTCGTGCTAGTAACACTTAAAACTGAAATAATCCCTGCCGAAGGGGCATAAAGTAATCCCAGTTTTTCCGCAATAATCATTGCTAATGCAGCGCTAATGGCTGTCTTGACTGTTCGTAAACCAATTTTCATGCATACTCCCCTTAAAAAATAATAATTCTTCACTTTTCTCTAGTAATTTTACCTCTATTTCGGTTATCATTAAAGAGAAAAGTTATTTAGGAGCGAATATTTATGATAGTGGGTCGATTTCGTTTAGGCATGCGAACGTTAAAAACAGCAATTGCTGTCATGCTGTGTATTCTTTTATTTCAATTTTTCCATCGTGGCTCACCTATGATTGCCTGTTTAGCAGCTGTTTTTTCGCTAAGACAAGATTTAAATACCAGTTTGTCTTTTGGAAAATCGCGCATTATTGGAAACACATTGGGTGGCTTTTTAGCTTTGCTTTATGTATTAGCACAAGATTATTTTCCTAATCAACACTTAGTAGAATTACTGCTACTACCACTTTTAGTCATTATCGTCATCGTTGTTTCTGATGGGATTAATAACAATGCTGGGATCATTTCTGCAACTGCGACACTTTTAATGATTTCTTTAAGTATTCCGCAAAGCGATTCCTTTCAATATGCAATGGAACGTGTGTTGGATACATTCATTGGGACCTTTATAGCGATTGGTTTAAACGTCTTTTTACAACCTAAGCCAGCAGAAGAAGCCCATGAAATTTCTGAAGATTTAGCTGAATTAGAAAAGAAAGAAAAAGAACTAGAAGCTTTACGTCAACAAGTTCAAGCGCGGATTGCTGCAGAAGAAAACACTGATGACAAGGCAAATAAATAAAGAAACAGCCGATTGAAGAGAATAACAATCGGCTGTTTCTTTATAGTTCCCAATTCGTTTTTGCTTGAAAGTTGGCGGCTGCGCCAATCAAGTTGGCATCATTTTGATAATGGCAGGTCACGATTTCTGGAACAAAATCTTTTAATTCAAAGGTTTGTAAATGCGTTAGCATCCGGCGATTAATCTCTGCTAATAAGCCTTCTTTAGCAGAAACACCGCCTCCGAGTACAATCATTTCAGGATCATAAGAAAACTGTAAGCCGAATAATCCTTGTGTTAAATAATCATAAAAATTATTGACTTCTTCGCGAGCAATCTCATCCCCTCGTTGTGCCAGTTCAAAAACTTCTTCTCCTGTCACCGCCTGTTTTTCGACTCCAATTCGTTCACAATAGCGCTGAGCCATTTTGACAGCTGTGCCAATTTCACTGAATGTTTGGCCATTACTTAAAAAGTTCAGTCCAAACTCGCCTCCATATAAATGAGCGCCTTTGTACAATTCACCATTGCGAAAAATCGCTCCGCCAATTCCTGTCCCAATAACGACAAAAAGCACTTCTTTTTTCCCTTTCGCCGCGCCTTCATATATCTCAGCTAAACCAGCACAATTCGCATCATTTTCGATAGTCACTGGTAAGCCAAACAACGCTTCTAATTCTTCATAAATGTTAAAATGATGAATATATGGAATGGCGGAAATCCCTAAAATCTGTTGACTTTTTTCGTCAACTACTCCAGGTGAACTAAAAGCAACACCACTAATCGACTCATTTCTTTTGTCTGCATAAACCGAATATAAATGCGCTTTCATTTCTTCCCAAGAGCCAGGTGTTGGAAAGCTCCCTTGATTTGTTAATTCTTTGCCTGTCCAAACGCCGTATTTCACGGAAGAACCGCCAAGATCAAATGCTAAAATTGCCATATTTATCCATCCTTTTCTACTTCTGTTTTCTTATTTCTTCGATACGTATACGGTCCATGATAGGTCTCATCAGGATTTTTCGTCAAGCGAAATTTCAACGGAACATAGTCAATGCCGCCTTTAACAAAAGGATGACATCGTAAAATCCGTGCTACCCCCATCGTTGTTCCTTTGACACTTCCATGTGTATGAATTGCATCAATCATATATTGTGAACACGTTGGGTAATAGCGACAACGTGCAGGCAATCCTGGAGAAATAAATCGTTGATAAAAACGAACACCGCCGATTAACGGATTTTTCATAAAGTGCCTTCTTTCTAACTAATTCTTACTAAAGAATAGCTTGTTTTTTCATGTTTGGCAAGTCTTAGTTACGAGAAATTACACCAGGTGCACCTATGACGAATTCTTACATTTCTGTTGCTATCCAAATGAAAAAAAACGTGCTACACTATAAAAAAAGGAATGGAGGCTTAGTAAATGGGATTAAAATTTGAACGTTCCAATGACTTAGATAAACTCTTCGATTCTTTCGCCGTTGATCCATTAAAGAAAGAAGTACCTCTTGAAGAACTGGCAAAACAACGACAAGAAGTAAAAAAAGAAGAAGCAAAAAAACAAGCAAAAGAGTAATTTTGCTTGTTTTTTTCTATAGAAATTTTTCAATTGCTGTCCAAGCTGCTTCTTTTCCTTCTTTTGTTTCAGAAGAGAAAATAATAAAGTCATCTTGTTTATCAAAATTCAAGGCTTTTTTGATGACACTCTCGTGTTTGTTCCATTTGCCCCGCGGAATTTTGTCTGCCTTAGTTGCTACAATAATAACTGGCAAATCATAGTATTTCAAAAATTCATACATTTGGATATCATCTTGGGTCGGCGGATGACGTAAATCAATTAAAGAAACGACTGCACGTAATTGCTCACGTTGCGTGATATACGTTTCAATCATTTTTCCCCACTTCGCACGTTCTGTTTTAGAAACTTTGGCATAACCATAGCCAGGAACATCCACAAAGTGTAAGGCATCCTCAATTAAATAAAAATTTAGCGTTTGCGTTTTACCAGGTTTGCCTGAAGTTCTTGCTAAATTTTTACGATTAATCAAGGTATTAATAAAAGATGATTTCCCAACGTTCGAACGTCCAGCTAAAGCAATCTCCGGTAATTGAGATTCAGGATATTGTTTAGGGGATACCGCACTAATCACGATTTCTGCATTATGTACGTTCATTGTTTTCCTCCGTTCTTCTATTCAGTCTTTCATTCAAAAGCTTAACAAAAACAGCTCTTTCGGAGATCCGCCGAAAGAGCTGTTTTCAGCTTCAATCTTATACAGCTTCTTTATCTTTTTTGTTATAAATAATTGTTGGTTTACCGGTACCTTCAGCGGCCATTTTAGTAATGATAACTTTTTCAATGCTTTCATCTGAAGGAACATCAAACATTACGTCCATCATAATTTCTTCAATGATTGAACGAAGTCCGCGTGCGCCTGTATTACGTTCAATGGCTTTGGCTGCGATGGCTTTTAATGCTTCTGGTTCAAATTCTAATTTAGTGTCATCAAGAGACAATAATTTTTGATATTGTTTCACCAAGGCATTCTTCGGTTCTGTTAAAATTCGAACCAAATCATCATTCGTTAATTTATCAAGCGCAGCCATTACAGGTAAGCGTCCAATAAATTCTGGAATTAAACCAAATTTCAATAAATCTTCTGGAATAATATGTTGCATGATGCTTTCTTCTTCATTTAAAGCAGAATTAGTTTTACCAAAACCAATAGTTTTTTCGCCTAAGCGGTTTTTAACAATGGTTTCAATTCCATCAAATGCTCCACCAACGATGAAGAGAACATTCGTTGTGTCAATTTGGATAAATTCTTGATGTGGATGTTTGCGGCCCCCTTGTGGTGGTACACTTGCAACTGTTCCTTCAAGAATTTTTAGTAAGGCTTGTTGAACACCCTCACCTGAAACATCTCGAGTAATCGAAACATTTTCACTCTTACGGGCAATTTTATCAATCTCATCAATATAGATAATGCCCTTTTCCGCACGTTCAACATTATAATCAGCAGATTGTAGTAATTTTAAAAGGATGTTTTCAACATCTTCCCCTACATAACCTGCTTCTGTTAAACTGGTCGCATCAGCGATTGCAAAAGGTACATTTAATGTTTTTGCTAACGTTTGAGCCAAGAAAGTTTTACCTGAACCTGTTGGTCCAATTAAACAAATGTTACTTTTTTGCAATTCAACGTCATCTTGAGTTGCAGCTGTTTCTGATTGATTCACACGTTTATAGTGATTGTAAACAGCAACAGAAAGTGTGCGTTTTGCACGTTCTTGTCCAATAACATATTCATTTAAAACATTTAAAATTTCTTGGGGTTTTGGCACATCCGTTAATTCTCGGACTGCTTCATCATAAAATTCTTCATCAATAATCTCTTTACATAGATCAATACATTCATTACAAATATAGACACCCGGACCAGCAACAATTTTTTTTACTTCTTCTTGTGTTTTCCCACAAAATGAACAACGAACGGTCCCGTTATTATCCGTATTGTCGTACATGTTCGTCACCCCTCTAAAAATCAAAAAATGACTGTCATCACAGTCTCTCATCATAATAGCACAAACCACTTTAAAATGCGAACATCTCAGATAGAAAGTTTTATTGTTCTTAGACTTCTTATGGTATACTACATTATATAAAAGCACTTTCATAAAAAGTGATTGTGTTGAAACAAATTGGAGGAATTGTGATGTTAGAACAAATTTTACTAGGTACCTATACTCGAAGAGCCAGCCAAGGCATTTATAAAATTGCATTAGATACGACACAAGGTCGTTTAACAGAAGCGACACTTTTGTTAGAAGAAACGAGTCCTACCTATCTTGCTCTGAGTCAAAAGGGCGAACTTTTTAGCGTCACTAGTGTTGACGGTGAAGGTGGCACTGCCGCTTATCAACCAGAAATGGACCATTTTAACTTATTGAATAAAGTAACTGAGGAAGGTGCGCCGCCATGTTATGTAGCTGTTGACGAAAACCGACAACTTGTCTATGCAGCAAATTATCACCAAGGTATCGTTCACGTGTATCGTATCTTAGAAGATGGTTCTTTGGAAGATGCTGACAAAGTGATTCATACAGAGCCAACTGGTCCTCATGAAAACCAAAACAATGCCCATGTTCATTACACAGATTTGACGCCTGATCAACGCTTAGTCGTCTGTGATCTAGGAACCGATCGTGTGTATACGTATAATGTTAGCTTAGATGGAAAGCTTTCTGAAATCGCTCAATTCGTGACTGAGCCAGGGACTGGTCCACGTCATTTAGTGTTCCACCCAACAAAATCATTGGCTTATTTATTTGGTGAATTAGATAGCACTGTTTCAGTTCTTTCATATGATGAAACAGATGGTTCTTTCACTGAATTACAAAAAGTTTCTACTTTACCTGCTGATTATGATGCGTTTAATGGTGGTGCTGCGATTCGTATTTCTTCTGATGGCCGTTTCCTTTATGCTTCAAACCGTGGCCATAACTCAATTGCTGTCTATGCTGTTTCAGAAAATGGCGAAGCGATTGAACGAATTCAATTAATTTCAACAGAAGGCGATATTCCGAGAGATTTTGATTTAGATCCTTCTGAAGATTTCATCGTTGTCGCTAATCAAGACTCTGATAACTTAACACTTTATCGTCGGAACCAAGAAACAGGCTTATTAGAAATGATTCAAAAAGATGTTGCTGTTCCCGAATGTGTTTGTGTTTTATTTGTATAATTAAGTTGACTATTTCCTTGGAAAATAACAGGAGTCAGATGCTAAATAATTTTTGCATCTGACTCCTGTTTTCTTATTTTAAACGATGGATTGGTTCTCCAATTCTTTAACGTATAAATAAAAAGAGCCAAAGTCTAAGCGATTCATTTGTAAAGATTCATGAATTTTTGTGAACCCTTTACTTTCGAAAAATCGAATCATTCTATGGTTTGTATGATTAGTTTGAGCATACATTTTACGTCTTCCTTCCCAGACTGCCCGTTTCTCCAATTCATGGAACAATAAACTGCCATAACCCTTGGCAATATAATTAGGCGAAGTTGCAAAGCGCTTTAACCAAACAAAGTCTTGTTCCTGCTCCATACAGAACGTTGCCATTGAAAAAATCATTTCTTCGTGCACTAGCAAATATAATCGTTTTTTTGTAATGTCTTCTTGGATATCTCCTTGAGAAGGATAGTCCTTTGTCCACTGTGTAATGCCCACAACATCCATATATGCCTTTACTTCTGTTAAAAATTGAAGAATCATCGGTAACTCTTTCTCATCAGCCACTCTAATTTTCATTGTTTATTCTCTTAATAAGGTAACAATAGAATCGACAAGACAATCACACTAATAATGCCAATGATGGTCGGTACACTCGTCCGTTTTAAAATTCTGATGGGACTAACTCCTACTGTTGATGCGACAATCATGACAACTGCTGCTACAGGAGAAATCGTTCTAGTTAAATTCGCAATCATCTGCATTGGCAAGGAAATTAAGATGCCATCAATCCCAGCTTTTTCAGCAATCCCAGGGATTAGTTCGATAACCGCATAAAACATTGCCAGACCACCACCGCTTAAAATTCCAAAAAGGGTCGTTGCACCGCTGAAAATTAAGGTCGTGACAATTCCTGCTGAACTTGATGCTTCGACAGATGCCATAATACTATCAATAATTCCTAACGTTTGAATCGCAGACGTGAATAATGAACCGCCTACGACAAGCATCACAACTTGACTAAACCCTTGCCCCATTCCTTTAAACATCTCGACAGCTGTATCTTGAACCTTTTTAAAAGATTTCAAGCGAAGCGTCTCAACCAATACAGCGATGAAGAAAGAAATAAATGTAAGAACAAAAATATCCATCGTTATTCCTTTAATAAACATTCCTGCGATTCCCACTCCAACAATTAATAATAGCGGTAATATTGGCAATATTGCATAAAATTTAGGAACATCAAATTCTTTTTGTTTGCTTAAGCCCTCTTCATTTAATGAGACATAGGCAGCCTCACCTTCTTTTTTATCGCAGTATTTTTGCCAGAAGTACTGTGCAACCGCAATGATTAATAACGATGGCAGCGAAATTTTGGCATTCCATACAACATAATTTAACACATCATAACCAAGGGTATTTGCGGCGATTACGTTATCCGCGCCTAAAGGTGTTGGCATGATAGTTGCCGTCATTGCAATCACACCTGCAGCAGTTAATGATGAAATCCCCATGCTGGCTAGCATCGGATATAATATAGACATTAAAATAATCGCTAAACTTGATGCACTAGGAACTACTAGTGACATTAAATTTCCAATTAAAAAGACCACAGGGACAAATAACGATTTACGTTTAATCTTCATTAATGGTTTCACCAAAAAGTTGACAGCCATCTGATTGGCCCCGATTGCATTCATATAGCCTGAATAACCAAAAAGAATCATAATTACAATTCCTGCTGAACTCACTTGTGCAATAATTGTATCTTTAAACTTCAAGAAAATATCAAATAATCCAAAACCGGTTCCTTCTCCTGTAGGATAAATGGGATGCCCTAACATCCATGCACATGCAAGTAGAACAAGCGCACCAATAATTAAGCTGAGTGCGGGATGATAATTTTTTACAATCAAATAGGCTACAACAACTAAAACGACCAATACCAATAAACTTTCAATCATACTTATCCTCCTTCAGTTAATTAACCGCTTTCATTTTTTCGACAACCCATTTTTGAAAAGCTTCAACATTTACATCTATACAGGCAACGGCATTCGTGTTTTTATGATACTTCATTTTTAAATCCGCAACAGTAGCTCCCGCAGCTGGACCTTCCAAAGCAACTTCAATGAACGTTTCAGTTGTCTCAAATAATTCTGGTGAAGTTAAATAGGCAATCGCACAGACATCATGCATTTTCAAACCTGTAGTTAGACTGCCGCCTCTATAATGACGGAAAAGACCATAAAACATTTGCCCAACTCTACCAAGCGCTCTGATGGCTGTTACTTCATGATTCGTTAACACAGCTTGACTTGTAACATCTAATCCTACCATTGTTAGCGGGACACCTGATTGGAAAACAATTTGTGCAGCGTGTGGATCGACATACGTATTAAATTCGGCACTTGTATTTGTATTTCCCCTTGCTAATGAGCCACCCATCATGACGATTTCTGCAATATTTTCTTTGACTTCTGGATAGAGGGTCAGTAACAAAGCAATATTCGTTAATGCAGCAATTGGAACAATGGTCAAAGGAACATCACTAGACAGAATTTCTTTTCGCATAGCTTCCACTGCATGAATATCTAAACACGTAGAGATAGGTTGCGGAAACTCAAAGCCATCCATACCAGTCTCCCCATGAATCTCAGCAGAATCTTCTAATTGAATAAGTAACGGACAATTACACCCCTTGGCTACAGGAACCTTTTTCCCAAAAAAATCGACAAGTTTCAAGGCATTATTTGTTGTTTTTTCTACATCTACATTCCCTGCAACCGTCGTTATTAAGCGAACTTCTAGGTTAGGATGATTCAGTGCAATCGCTAAAGCTACAGCATCATCAATTCCTGGGTCCGTATCAATAATGATCGGTCTTTTCTTTGTATCCATTTTTCTTCCTCCATTCACATTTAGGAAAAACATTTCCGGAAACGTTTTCTTAATTTGAGATTAACAGCGCTTTCATTAAAAGTCAAGCAGAATTTCTAAATAATAAATAATTAGGCTTTTTCTTGACTTTCTGCTTTTAGAATGCTTACTATAAAAACTGTCTCTTATACACATCTGACGCTGCCGACGAATAGAGAGGTGTAGATCTCGGTGGTCGCCGT
>OIER01001003.1_pt1 | contig 16061 bp, 9 predicted proteins | sample 1581801 | NCBI WGS metagenome assembly OIER01 (sample SAMN03281006, study PRJEB24777) | human gut metagenome | isolation source: fecal sample PR165 from 1 month old male Malay infant, vaginally delivered... | reverse complement strand
AGCTGGGTGCCTCTTTTGTTGATTATCTGGTCACACTGCATCAAAACGGTGGCAACCAACAGGGCTTCGGTGGCGAAGGCATTGAAACGTTCCTGTATGTGATCTCTGGAAATATCACTGCCAAAGCTGAAGGCAAAACATTTGCCTTAAGCGAAGGTGGCTATCTTTATTGCCCACCAGGCTCCTTAATGACGTTTGTTAACGCCCAGGCCGAAGACAGCCAAATCTTTTTATATAAGCGCCGCTATGTTCCGGTAGAAGGCCATGCACCGTGGCTGGTTTCTGGCAATGCCAGCGAACTCGAACGCATTCATTATGAAGGCATGGACGATGTTATTCTGCTAGATTTTCTGCCCAAAGAGTTAGGTTTTGATATGAACATGCATATCCTCTCTTTTGCGCCAGGTGCCAGCCACGGTTATATCGAAACTCACGTCCAGGAACACGGTGCCTATATTCTTTCCGGTCAGGGGGTTTATAACCTCGACAATAACTGGATCCCGGTGAAAAAAGGCGATTACATCTTCATGGGCGCTTATTCCTTACAGGCCGGTTATGGCGTAGGGCGTGGTGAAGCGTTTAGTTATATTTACTCGAAAGATTGCAACCGCGACGTAGAGATTTAAGTCATACCACTCGCCTGATTATTTTTAGCTATGTTGGATTTTGCCACGGTTTATACCGTGGCTTTTTTTGCGGTAAATTCAGGTAAAAAACGGATGCGGGATAAAATGCATCCGCTCTAATGGCAAGAGTCAGTTTTTAATTCCCTGACCTATTTTAATGGCGCAGGCAATATTTCGTGCGCTGTTGAAGAGATTGGTTTCACCGCTGGCGAGCACTTCGGCTAAAGGTGCCAGACGTGGCAAAATGCTGAACACCGCGTCAATGCCGTACTGGTGCACCACTTCCACGCCATCACCCAATACGCCAGCAATCCCAATCACCGGGACATTAAACTGCTTCGCCACCGACGCCACGCCCAGCGGTGCTTTACCGCCTGCCGTTTGCGAGTCGATGCGCCCTTCCCCGGTGATCACCAGCGCTGCGCCCTGCACCGCCTGCTCCAGGTTGACCGCCCGCAGTACAATCTCAATACCCGGTTTAATATCCGCATTGAGGAATACCGCCGCCGCACCGCGTGGCCCCACCAGCGGGTTATCAACATCACATGCTACTTCAATATGGCAGTTCGCCAGACGCGGATCGCATTCATCCATCTCAATACTTGCCACGCGTGCTAAATTGCCGCCGTTAGCCGCCAGCACCTGACCGTCGGCATCAAGGAAACGCACACCAAGCGCCTGCGCCATGCCCATACCACCGTCGACCGTCGCACTGCCGCCTATGCCGAGAATAATATGGCGAATGCCGTTATCCAGCGCATGACGAATTAACTCCCCCGTACCAAAACTGGAGGCCAGCAACGGATTACGCTTTTCAGGCGCGACCAGCATCAGACCACTTGCTGCCGCCATCTCAATCACCGCTGTTTTCCCGTCGCCGGTAAGGCCATAAAAAGCATTCACTTTTTCGCCCATCGGCCCGCAGACTTCAAGCGTCACGATGTTGCCGCCCGTCGCGGCGACCATCGCATCCACCGTCCCTTCGCCGCCATCCGCTATCGGCAAACAGATATAGTTCGCATCGGGAAAGAGGGTCGAAAACCCGGCTTTAATTGCCTGACAACATTTTTCTGCACTTAAGCTCTCTTTAAACGAGTCTGGCGCAATGACAATCTTCATTATCAATCCTTTTTCAACAAATTATTCGATGCGTTCCCACGGAATAAGATTATCCATAAGAACAGCCAGTAAAATCCCGACCAGTAAGCCGTTACTGAGCAGAGGACGAAGCGTTAATGGAAGGTCTTGCAGATACACAGGCGGTAATGCCATTAAAAATATGCCGACAAATAACGGCAATGCGAGTCGATAAATATTGCGAGCGGTAAACGTGATTTGCTGGCTAAACACCAGCGCGGAAAAGAGTAAAGGCAGATAAGAAACCAGCATAACCGCGCTACTCACGGGTAAAGGGATACTGCAAAACAGTCGAGTGAGTGCCGGAACCAGTGCAACCAGCAGGCAAATAACGCTGCCATAAATAAACGAACGCCGCGTGTAATCGCCAGTCTGGGTTAATAAACCAATGGATGAAACAAACGGTGAAAATGGAATTACCGCCAGCGGTACGGTTATCAGCGTCATAAATCCGGTCGCCACAAAGCTACGACGATAACGCGTATTCCCCGCGCCCTGCTGCGGATAAAAAACATCCGTGCCCCGAATCGCACCGTAGGTATTGCTGATATTAACCAGACCTGTAATCACCGCCGTCAGAATAATCCCCGGCGACAAAGCACCTCCACTGCCGAGCGGGAACCACTGCCAGTGCAACTCACCGGAGAGCGAATGCGAAGAAGGAAAGCAAAAGTACCACAACAACCAGCCGGTTATCGTGCCGACCAGCAGGCCGTAACGGGCAAAACGTTGCGGCAGGAAAATAATCATCGCCAGTACCAGGCACATCACCGCCACCGAGAGCGCGAACGGCGGTAACTGAATTTTAAAATTCGGGTCGGCTATGCCAAACGGCAGCCCGAGCATACCTTTGAAAAAGATAGTGGTCAGCTGTGCGCCCAGCATCAACATAAACAGGACCATCACCGACGGCGTAAATAATCGCGCCAGGCGATGACCTAATCCGCTAAAACCAATCAACATCGTCAGCACGCCGGAGAGCGCAATCCCCACCGCCAGACTGGTAGCGATATCGTTGATCGGTGTCCCGCGCGATGCTTCGCCAAGGGTGATAGTAAGGATGGTTCCCCACCACAGGCCACCCGGCCCTTCCATAATAGCGCGACGATGACCGCAGAACGCCTGAGCGAAGCAGGCCAGTGCGGTAGCAAGAAAAGCATATTGCGTGAGCGTAAGCAGGCTGCTTTGCGGCAACTGAAAAGCAGAAAGTAGCGTAGGAGGAACCACAACAGTGTTGCAAAAAATAAAGAAAAACCACTGAAATCCTGATAACAGGCTTTCGCGGCTGACTGCAAAATTGAACATAAACACACCTTAACCGGAGAATGCCCGCCGCAAGGACGGGCATTGCAGGGGCCAGATTACTGCTGATGTTTAAGGATAAATTGACCTTTCGGCGCAACAGGGAAGCCCTGTTCAATGTCGTAAATCACATCACCACGTAAGATGGTTTTCGTGATACGCGCGCCAATGGTACGGCCAACATACGGGCTGACTTTGTGGCGATATTCCAGATCGTCATTGGTAAGAACATAGCTGCTATTCGGCTGAATGAAGACGAAGTCGGCATCTTTTCCTGGGGCGATACGGCCTTTTTGCTGCAGACCGAAAATATCTGCTGCGTTAGTCGCCATTAATTTGCCGAACATTGGCAGAGACATTCCGCGTTTCTGTACCGCTTCATCGAACATCACGTCCATACAGTTTTGCAGACCGGCAATACCGCCCCATGCTTCCATGATGTTGCCGGCTTTCATTTCCGGAGGGCATGGTGAGTGGTCGGAAACCAGGCAGTCGATTTCACCGTTAAATAGTTTTTCCCACATGCCTTTCTGGTTTTCCAGATCGCGGATCGGCGGTGAACACTTCGCCAGAGTACCGATTTCTTCGAACTGTTCGGTATCCAGTACAAAGTAATGCGGGCAGGATTCACAGGTAACATCCTGACCTTCCTGACGTGCACGAGTCACTTCCTCAACGCCTTCCGGGCTGCTGATATGGCAAATGTGCAGACGGCAACCGGCAACTTTCGCCAGGTACAGTACGCGGCGAATCGCTTCCACTTCGGTAAATACCGGACGCGAAGCCACATAGTCATGGGCAGTTACGCGACCTTCACTTTTCGCTTCTTCGCCCAGTGCATCACAGATCAGTGCGTTTTCGCAGTGCACCAGCACCGGCTGCCCCAGTTCGCCCAGCTTCTGCGCACCTTTGAAGAACTGCCAGTCATTGACGTCACGGAAGTCGTTGTCGATACCGCGATCGCCACAGGTCGCAACGAAGCATTTGAAGCCGACAACGCCCACTTCATCCAGCTCATGCAGACGGTCGATGTTGTAAGACACCAGGCCACCGAGTTGTGCCGCATCGATAGTCAGCTTGCCTTTAGCGGCATCGAACTTCAGTTCAATTGAAGCGCGGTCAACCGTTGCAGGCAGCTGGTTGAGCGGCATTTCGATCATGGTGGTGATACCACCTTTTGCCGCTGCGCGAGTACCAGTTTCATAACCTTCCCAGTGGCTACGACCCGGTTCAGAAATATGGGTGTGCGCATCAACCATGCCTGGCGAAACCACCAGACCAGACGCATCCATAACTTCTTTTGCATCGCCCAGATCCTGACCGATAGCAGCAATTTTTCCGCCTTTAACGGCGATATCTACAACGCGAGCTTCGTTTTCTAAAATAACGGTGCCGTTTTTAATGATTAAATCAAAAGACATAACAAACTCCTTGTAAAATACAGATTGGTTTTTAACTCAATGTTCAATATCGGGATTAATTAACCTATGGTTTTTTGCTCTCCTGTTTTTTCTGCTGTTGTACGTTTCTTTAATAAGGCGTAGGCCGCAAAGGCGACGATGACGCCGACAAACCATGAAACACGAGATAACGGTTCCATAAAGGGAATAAACTTACCGCCAAGAGATAAAATAACGGCCACCAGAGTTACTGAAAACGCAGTGAGGTTAAAACCGTTATCGTAATATTTATAATCGCCAGGTGCGGTGTACAGTTCATCAAGATTAATTTGCCCACGCATCACCACAAAATAATGCGCCATCATGACACCAATTACCGGACCCAGCATTCCGCCGATAATATCGAGGAACAGATAAATACTGTCCTGATTTTCCATTAATTTCCACGGGCAGATCAGCAGGCTGATAATACTGGCAATCAGTACGCCGTTTTTATAGGTCAGTTTCGTCGGTGCAATAGCGGCAATCTGATAACCAGCAGGAATAATATTACCGGTGGCGTTAGTGGAGATAGTCGTCATCAGAATAACCAGTACCGCAAAGAACGAGGCAAACAGGCTATCCCAACGCTGAACAATATCCAGCACGTTCCAGGTGTCAGCGCCGTAGTGAATACTGGCTCCGGCAATAATACATACCCCGGCGACCGCAAACAGAATATAGGCCACAACTAAACCGAGCGTTTGCCCCAGCGCCTGCTCACGAAACGAGTGGGCGTTTTGCGTAAAGTCGGATGCGCTCACCGCCGGTGCCGCCCAGACCGCAACTACCGCGTTAATCACCACCAGGAACAGGAAGCCACTGTTTTCTGCTTTCTGAATACCGCTCGGAATGTAGTCAAAGATTGGACCGAGCCCGACCAGCGAAATCGCCCAAATCGCCATACCGCCGAAAACGATATAGATGCACGGGTTAAGAATGGCAGTGAATTTATTTAAAACTTTGCCACCACCGAAACCGATTCCGACGTTCACCAGCCAGAAGAGTAAGAAAGTGATTAAGCCCGGTAGAGAAAGCCCTAACAGGGTAAAATCACCACCGAGAGTTAAAAATCCCGGCCAGATTTTGCCAATCAGAATCAAGCAGGCCAGCGATCCAGCGTAACATTGCAGGCCAAACCACATAATGGCAGCAATCCCGCCTCTTAATAATCCGGGAAACAGTGCACCACGTACGCCGTAAGAAGCACGCAGGATCATGGCAAAAGGCACACCGTATTTACTGCCCGCAGCACCGTTTAATACCATTACCGCGGCAATGAAAAAGGCGCTGAGGATAATTGCCAGCATAATACTAAAGGTAGACAAGCCGAGAATAAAAAAGCCGCCGACCATCACATAATTGGGAACGTTATGAACCGAACCCATCCATAAGGTAAAATAGTTAAATGTTTTCCAGGTCCGCTGGCTTTGCGTTTTCGGCAATAGATCTTCGCTATAGCCGCGTTGCTGGAATAGTTTTCTCTGATGTTCCATAAATCCCTCTTAATTTCACGTATCGAATAACGCTGTTTTAATCTAGCTATGAGGAACAAATAAAATAAAAATATTATTTTTAATACTGAAGCAACATCTTTGGCTGCTTTCTTTTTTTAATATTGCTGGCCGATTCATTTTCTGATATCGGCCATTTTTATTGCGGGTATCAGGCCAGTTTATGGTTAGCCATTAATTCCAGCGCCTGCACTAACGCAGAGTGATCCAACTGGCTGCCACCGTTTGCCGCACAGGTATTAAATAACTCCTGGCAGGTCGCAGTGTTTGGCAGGTTCAGCGCAAGTGCTTTCGCACTTTGCAGTGCCAGGTTGAGATCTTTCTGGTGCAGCGCAATTTTAAAACCTGGATTAAAGGTGCGTTTAATCATGCGCTCACCGTGAACTTCCAGAATACGTGAGGAAGCAAAGCCGCCCATCAGCGCCTGGCGCACACGTACCGGATCTGCACCGGCTTTTGAAGCAAACAGCAGGGCTTCAGAAACCGCTTCAATATTGAGCGCCACGATAATCTGATTTGCCACTTTGCAGGTTTGACCGTCGCCGTTACCGCCCACGAGGGTGATATTTTTACCGAGCAGTTCAAACAGCGGTTTAACACGTTCAAATACCGCTTCGTCACCGCCAACCATAATCGACAACGTCCCTTCACGCGCGCCGATTTCACCGCCGGAGACGGGCGCATCGAGATAATCGCCGCCCAGTTCATTCACCTGACGAGCGAAACGCTTAGTTTCAATCGGGGAAATGGAGCTCATATCAACAATGGTTTTGCCCTTCAGCGAGGCTTTGGTACAACCATTTTCACCAAACAGAACTTCTTCAACCTGTGGCGTATCCGGCACCATAATAAAAATGATGTCCGATGCTTCCGTTACCTGGCGCGCAGTTTCAACACTGACGGCACCCAGTGACAGTAATTCATCAGCAACCGGACCAATGGTTGTGACATGCAGTTGATGACCGGCTCGCGCCAGATTAATGGCCATCGGTGTACCCATAATGCCTAAGCCAATAAATCCCAGTTTCATAATTAACCTCTTTTAAATTTCGCTTTTCCTGAATTCAGACAACACGATCCCCTGCCAACTTAGCGGCCTAAAAAAGCATTGTCTGAATAGCGTTACGTTTTAACGGTACGGATCCATCCAGCGTAAACCGGCTTCCGTGGTGGTTTGGGGTTTATATTCACACCCAACCCAACCGTTGTAGTCAGAATTTTCGATTACCTTAAAGAGATAATCATAATTAATTTCTCCGGTCCCCGGTTCGCCGCGATGCGGATTATCAGCAATTTGCAGGTGACCAATTTTATCGGCCCATTGCGTCATAGTGTTGGTTAATTCACCTTCCATCCGCTGCATGTGATAAATGTCATACTGTATTTTCAAATTGCAGCAACCAACATCATCAATCAGTTTCAGTGCCTGCCGAGTTCCGGTGAGATGGAAACCAGGAATATCAAAATGGTTAATAGGTTCAATCAGTAATAAAATATCTTCTTTCATCAGCATATTCGCGGCATAACGCAGGTTTTCTACAAGCGTTGCGTGAATCTGTTCACTGCTGAAACCAGCCGGCGTTTTACCGACCAGACAGTTAATTTTTTTATTACCCAGCGCACGGGCATAACGAATCGCTGCTGCTACGCCATCCCGAAACTCTTCTTCACGGCCAGGAATACAGGCAATACCCCGCTCGCCCGCCGCCCAGTCACCTGCCGGTAAATTGTGCAGCGTATGTTCGAGTTTATTACTCGCCAGCACCTGTTTTAATTCTTCAATGTCGTAGTCATAAGGGAACATAAATTCAACGCCGCGAAAACCACACTGCGCAGCTTTCTCAAAACGGGCGAGAAAATCATATTCACCAAATAACATCGATAAATTAGCAGAGAAACGTAACATTATTTATCTCCCTTATTCATAGTGCATGAAGCAGGTTTCAGTCGGTGCATCCGCTGCGTTATCGGCGATATCTTCAAATTCCATGACGTTATCCAGTTCGCTGCCCATCGAAATATTAGTCACACGCTCGAGAATAACTTCCACGACTACCGGTACCCGATATTGCGCCATTAAGGCTTTCGCCTGTTCAAAGGCTGGCGCAATATCTTCCGGTTTGAAGACCCGAATAGCTTTACAACCTAAACCTTCCGCTACTTTTACGTGGTCAACACCGTAGCCATTCACTTCACTGGAGTTGATATTCTCGAAAGCGAGTTGCACGCAGTAGTCCATATCAAACGCGCGCTGCGACTGGCGAATCAGCCCCAGATAAGCGTTGTTGACCAGCACATGGATGTACGGAATGTTGAACTGCGCGCCAACAGCTAACTCTTCAATCAGGAACTGGAAGTCAAAGTCGCCAGAAATCGCCACCACATTGCGTTTCGGATCAGCGGCACAAACCCCCAGCGCCGCCGGAATCGTCCAGCCTAACGGACCAGCCTGACCACAGTTGATCCAGTGGCGGTCTTTAAAGACATGCAGCATTTGTGCCGCAGCGATTTGTGACAGACCAATGGTGGTGACATAGCAAACATCACGTCCAAAGGCTTTGTTCATCTCTTCATACACGCGCTGCGGTTTCACCGGAACGTTGTCGAAGTGTGTTTTACGCAACAAAGTACGTTTGCGTTGCTGGCACTCAGCAACCCACTCTTTACGGCATGGCAGACGCCCTGCTTTTTGCATTTCCTGCGCAACTTCAACCAGCAGCGTCAGGGCCGCTTTAGCATCAGAGACAATCCCCAGATCCGGGCACAGCACGCGGCCAATTTGCGTCGGCTCAATATCGATATGAACGATTTTGCGCCCTTCGGTGTATTTCTCTACCGAACCGGTATGACGGTTGGCAAAACGGTTACCGATACCAAATACCATGTCGGAAGCCAGCAACGTTGCGTTACCGTAACGATGCGCGGTTTGCAGACCCACCATCCCGGCCATCAGTTCGTGATCGTCCGGGATACAGCCCCAGCCCATCAGCGTTGGGATCACCGGAACGCTGGTCAGTTCAGCGAACTGTTGTAACAGTGCAGCTGCGTCAGCATTAATTACCCCGCCCCCGGCAACAATCACCGGACGTTCAGCCTGGAGAAGCATTTCAATAGCTTTTTCGATCTGCATACGGCTGGCTGCTGGTTTGTAAACCGGCAACGGTTCGTACATGTCAGGATCAAACTCGATTTCCGCAACCTGAACGTCGAACGGTAAATCCACCAGTACCGGACCCGGACGACCAGAACGCATCAGGTGAAATGCCTGTTGCAGCACACGAGGCACCAGCGCCGCTTCACGTACTGTAACCGCCATTTTACTTACCGGCTTGGCGATAGCTTCGATATCAACAGCCTGGAAATCTTCTTTATGCAGACGGGCGCGCGGAGCCTGGCCGGTAATACACAGAATAGGAATGGAATCAGCAGAAGCGGAATAGAGCGCGGTGATCATGTCCGTGCCCGCAGGACCGGAAGTCCCCAGACATACGCCGATATTCCCTGCCATTGCGCGGGTATAACCTTCCGCCATGTGCGAAGCACCTTCCACATGACGCGCCAGAATGTGACGAATACCGCCGTGCTTACGCATCGCTGAGTAGAACGGATTGATTGCAGCTCCCGGAACGCCGAAGGCGGTGGTGATACCTTCTTTCTCCAGCACATACATTGCCGCGTCAACGGCTCTCATTTTTGCCATTTTATTCCTACCTCTATTAATTGGAAAAATTTTCCAACTTTCAAATTTTGTCAAAAAAACCCGCTCCGCAGAGCGGGATGCGACAGACACTATGGATGTGCTTTCAGTCCCAACGCCGTGCTGATATCGCGGGCGGTGTCTCTGACCAGCTCACCCTGACTGACAAAACGATCTTCTGTCAGTCTTGATGAAGGCCCGGAGATGGAGATAGCGGCAACAACGCTACCTACATCATCGTAAATTGCTGAAGCTATACAATTCAGGCCGACAACATGCTCTTCTTTATCTACGGTATAGCTCAGTTCACGCGCTTGTTCCAGGTCCTTCAGCAAGGTGGGCATATCCACAAGCGTAGTTGGCGTAAACTGCTGCAAACCGGTTTGCAGAATGATGCTCATCAACTCCTCTTCCGCCAGCGGATAAAGCAGCGCTTTGCCCGCACCGGAAGCATGCAGCGGCAGACGACTGCCCAGTGGCGCGCACATCCTGACCATCGATTTACACTCTAACTGACCAATTAATACCGCTTCATTACCGTTACGGATCGCGACATTGACCGTTTCGCCGGAAAGTAACATCAGGCGGCGCATAAACGGCCCGGCGACGGAGAGGACATCGCGGTTATGGATGTACGCCGCACCGACGTTAAAGACACCTAATCCTATATGCCACCAGCCTAACTGACTGTCCTGATAGACAAAATCCGCTGCCTGTAAAACCTTCAGCAAGCGAAAGGTCGTGGAGAGCGGCAAATCCAGATTGAGAGAGATATCGCTAACCGACGAACTTCCCCCACTTTTTTCCAGATATTGCAGAATCGCAATTCCCCGCTCTAACGCCTGTGCGCCCTTCTGTGCCACAGGCTCCGCCTGTCCTGGCCTGCCGCGCCGTCTAACTTCCGTCATACCTACGTTAACTCCGACCTACAAGTGAGCATAAACAATGAACAATTAGTTTATCTTATGCAAGTCGGTTGCAGGCGTCACGCAAAACAGAGTTCCTGTTCAGGAATACTTTCAACATCACAGTTGTCACTGCCGCCGCGATCGATGGTCAGAAAATCGGTGACGCGCTGCCAGGCGAAAAGTGGATGATGCCAGACGTTACGATGGTAATTCACCCCCTGTTCGCCGTTGGTAATAAACGCCCGCAGCGTTGACAGGTCTGGTTTGTCGTCACCTAACGCCACGACCACCACAAACACTTCACCTTTCATCGGGATAAAGGCCTGAGTACCCAGCGGATGACGTTCGAGTTCGTGAATGGTCAGCGGCAGATTCGCCGGTTGCGCGCGGTTAATGCTGATAAGCGTACGGTCTTGCTCAAGAATCTCAACCAGCGCCAAATCGTGGTAACGCTCCACCAGTCCATTGTTAATATGGAAAAAATCCCGTTTCTGCGTTTCGATTACGTCGCCATAAGCACTAAAGGCTTCCTGACTTAACGGTAATACCTGAAGTTTCATCTTTTTGTCCTTATAACATAATTCCGTTCAACCACCGCCGACCGGTCAGCTTGGTTTCAATAACAGGCAATCTAAAACCTTAAGAGAACAACATCAACACAAAAGTTGGAATATTTTTCCAAAACTAGATTTAGTCCACAAATTGAACAGGGTTATCATGTAAAAATACTGATAAATCAGAGGATAAGAAAATCACGCAACTTGCGGATTTAAAAGGGGATACCTGAAGATGTTCGATCCAGAAACCTTGCGGACTTTCATTGCGGTTGCTGAAACAGGAAGTTTTTCAAAAGCGGCAGAACGATTGTGTAAAACCACGGCGACGATCAGTTATCGCATTAAACTTCTGGAAGAGAATACCGGAGTGGCGCTGTTTTTCCGCACGACTCGCAGCGTGACGTTGACAGCGGCTGGCGAGCATCTACTTTCCCAGGCCAGAGACTGGCTGAGCTGGCTGGAAAGTATGCCCAGCGAGCTGCAACAGGTGAATGATGGCGTGGAACGCCAGGTGAATATTGTCATCAACAACCTGCTCTACACCCCCCAGGCCGTCGCCCAGCTGCTGGCGTGGCTGAATGAACGTTACCCGTTTACCCAGTTTCACATCTCCCGACAAATCTATATGGGCGTCTGGGACTCGCTATTGTACGAAGGTTTTTCACTGGCTATCGGCGTCACGGGAACCGAGGCGCTGGCAAATACCTTTAGTCTTGATCCCTTAGGATCGGTGCAATGGCGCTTTGTCATGGCGGCGGATCATCCGCTGGCGAACGTTGAAGAGCCGCTAACAGAAGCACAGTTGCGGCGCTTTCCGGCGGTCAATATTGAAGACAGCGCCCGAACACTAACCAAACGCGTCGCCTGGCGATTGCCGGGGCAAAAAGAGATTATTGTTCCCGATATGGAAACGAAAATCGCCGCCCATCTGGCGGGCGTTGGCATTGGTTTTTTGCCAAAATCACTTTGCCAGTCAATGATCGATAATCAACAACTGGTCAGCCGGGTAATCCCAACGATGCGCCCTCCTTCGCCATTGAGTCTGGCATGGCGCAAATTTGGCAGCGGCAAAGCGGTAGAAGATATTGTGACCTTGTTTACCCAGCGCAGGCCGGAAATCAGCGGATTTTTAGAAATTTTCGGCAACCCACGCAGTTAAAAATCAAGTTTCCTTGCGCGTTGGCGCGTAAAATAGCGCGCAAGCTGATTTGAGGTTCACTTTTAACTATGCAAGAGAGACACACGGAACAGGACTATCGTGCCCTGCTGATTGCTGATACGCCCATTATTGATGTTCGCGCCCCTATCGAGTTTGAGCAAGGCGCAATGCCCGCCGCTATCAACCTGCCGTTAATGAATAACGATGAACGTGCCGCCGTTGGCACCTGCTATAAACAGCAAGGCTCAGACGCGGCGCTGGCGCTGGGGCATAAACTGGTGGCGGGTGAAATTCGTCAGCAGCGCATGGACGCCTGGCGGGCAGCGTGCCTGCAAAATCCGCAAGGTATTCTCTGCTGCGCCCGCGGCGGTCAACGTTCACATATTGTGCAACGCTGGTTGCATGAAGCGGGGATTGATTATCCGCTGGTAGACGGCGGTTATAAGGCACTGCGCCAGACCGCGATTCAGGCGACCATTGAACTGTCACAAAAACCGATAGTGCTGATTGGCGGTTGTACTGGCAGCGGTAAAACGCTGTTAGTGCAGCAACAGCCGAACGGTGTTGATCTGGAAGGGCTGGCGCGCCATCGCGGTTCGGCGTTTGGTCGCACGTTGCAACCGCAACTTAGCCAGGCGAGTTTTGAAAATCTGCTGGCTGCCGAAATGCTAAAAACCGACGCCCGTCAGGAGCTGCGCCTGTGGGTGCTGGAAGATGAAAGCCGGATGATCGGTTCAAATCACCTGCCGGAATGTCTGCGCGAGCGAATGACTCAGGCGGCGATTGCGGTGGTAGAAGATCCGTTTGAGATCCGTCTTGAACGCCTGAACGAAGAGTATTTCTTGCGTATGCATCATGATTTTACCCACGCGTACGGCGACGAACAGGGCTGGCAGGAGTATTGCGAATACCTGCATCACGGACTTTCGGCGATTAAGCGTCGGCTGGGGTTACAGCGCTATAACGAACTCGCTGCCCAGCTGGATACGGCGCTGACAACGCAACTCACCACCGGCAGCACCGACGGTCATCTGGCCTGGCTGGTGCCGTTACTTGAAGAATATTACGACCCGATGTATCGCTATCAGCTTGAGAAAAAAGCTGAAAAAGTTGTCTTTCGCGGTGAGTGGGCGGAAGTGGCGGAATGGGTTAAGGCGCAGTGATGGGCGGTATTCTGAAACGGCGATTGTCGTGAGAACAGAATGGTTGCACCAGAATACAGATATAAAAAAACCGACATGACAGTCGGTTTTTTTATTTTTTCCGCCCAAGACTTGGTGGTTCCGGGCAGAAATGAAACAGTCCTCATCTAGCAAATGAATTATAAGTCAGGATGCCTACATATTCAAACAGCTATGTTGGCGATACAATCCCGACGCTAGTAGTGATACTGCCTCAAGGGATTACCGCAGTGCGGAAAAGTACTTTTAAGTCCTGGTCAGGATACAGGTGGTGCTGATTCTGGTGCTCTAATTTGGAGAGAGGCAGTTCTCATCGTTCTTAAGGCGCTAATCGCGCTGCTGGAACTGATCCGTCAGTTTATTGAATAACTGAGGAAACGTAGCTAAGGCCGAAGGTTTACCACCTTCGGCCTTTAAAAAAACCGACATGACAGTTGGTTTCATATTTATTGCCAAAATGCACACTGTTCATGCCAGATGCGGCGTAAACGCCTTATCCGGCCTACACAATCTTGCAAAATCAATATATTGCACGATCCTCGTAGGCCTGATAAGCGTAGCGCATCAGGCAATCTAACGCCTGTCATCATCCCACAAACTGCCTGAATAGCGCCTTACCCTTAACCAGTCGCGCACCCAGCCAGCCGCCGCAAAGCGACAGCAGCAGCGCACCGCTGCACGGCAGAACAATCCACAATCGCCAGTCTGGCTCCCACGGGAAATCAAACACTTTCGATTGCAGTACCGCCAGTGCCGTTTCCGCACCAATTGCGGCCACCAGGCCGGATACAAACCCGAGCATGGCGAACTCACACCACAATGTCGTGCGCAGCAGTTTTTTGCCCGCACCGAGTGTGCGCCACACCACCAGCTCCTGATGACGCTGACGCATTCCCACCTGCACCTGTGCCAGCAACAGCAACATACCGCAGGCGGTGACCAGCACCACCATCACTTCCAGCGCCCGACTTACCTGCTCCAGCACCTGACCGACCTGTTTTAAAATCGCGCCAATGTCTAACAGGCTAATGGTAGGGAACTGGCGGTTGAGTTGCGTCAACATGCCGTTGCCATTCTCCCAGCGGAAACTGGTAAGCCAACTCTGCGGTTGTCCGTCTAATGCCCCTTCAGGGAAAATAAAATAGAAATTAGGCCGCAGACTTTCCCAGTCCACTTTGCGCAGGCTGGTCACTTTAGCGCGGAACTCCTGGGTATCGCCCATAAAAGTCACGGTATCGCCGAGGGCAACGTTTAAGCGTTTCGCCAGCCCCTCTTCCATTGACACTTCATCGGCTTTTGGCGGCCAGTTACCGGCGACAATCGGATTATGATCGGGCCGCGTATTTTGCCAGGTAAGATTGAGTTCGCGGTTAAGCGCCTCATCTTCATTGCCTTCTGTCGGCTTGTCGTTAATCGCCGTCAGTCGCGCCCGCACCACCGGATAAAATGATTCCGGGACTATCTGATGTTCCGCGAGGAACGCTTTTAGCGGTTCTACCTGTTCTGTGGCGATGTTGATTAAAAAGTAGTTCGGGCTTTCTGGCGGTAGCTGCTGTTGCCAGCGGTCGAGCAGATCGCCACGCAATACCAGCAACAGCGCCAGCAGCATAAAGGAGAGCGAAAATGCCGAAAGCTGGCTTAACGTTGACCACGGCTGACGTAACAGGCGGCTAACCGCCAGGCGCAGAGGTAGCGATTTCAGCGTCATGCGGCGAAGTACATTCAGCAGCATCCAGCCCAGCACACCGCACAGCAAAGCCAGTACTACCGCGCCCGCCAGCACCGCCCAGAGCAGCATACTGCCGCCCATTAATCCGGCGAGCAGCAGCACAACCACCACACTGACAATCGGCAGATAAAACTTGAGCGGCCAGACGTTCGCGACCACATCATTACGCAATACGCGTAAAGGCTGGGTTGCCAGCAACAAGCGGTACGGTCGTAGCCCCACCAGCAGCGAGATGACCGTCATGGTGCCCAGCGCCCACAACCACGGCCAGAGGCTGGCTGGCGGTAGTGCAGCAGGCAAAACGGGCTTGAGCAGCACCATCAACACGTTTTCGAACAACAGGCCTATCGCCCCGCCGGTAACGGCTGAAAGCGTCAGCACCATCAACCACTGACCGACGATTAGCTTACGCAGTTGCGCTCGCCCTGCCCCCAGCGTTTTGAGGATCGCCACAAGATCGTAGCGACTGCGACAGTAATGATTCATCGCCACCGCCACCGCTGCCACTGCCAGCAGCAAGGTCAGAAGCGCCGAAAGCAGCAGGAACTGTTGCGAGCGTTCCATCGAGCGCCCCAGCGCGCCTTCGTCCTGTTCCAGACCGTACCAGCGTTGTTCGGGTTTAAGCTGAGGTAACAACCATTTCTCATAGCTGTCGAGCTGGTTCTCGTTGCCGCCGAATTTATAGCGCCAGGTGACCCGACTCCCCGGCTGCACGGCTCCGGTTTTATCGACATCCGCCAGATTCATCATCAGACGCGGAGCCATCTGGAAGGGGTTAAAACCGGAATCCGGTTCCTGAATCACTTCTCCGG
>OIER01000997.1_pt1 | contig 16165 bp, 10 predicted proteins | sample 1581801 | NCBI WGS metagenome assembly OIER01 (sample SAMN03281006, study PRJEB24777) | human gut metagenome | isolation source: fecal sample PR165 from 1 month old male Malay infant, vaginally delivered... | reverse complement strand
TTTACCGGAGGCCGTTGGCCCCATTAAAAAAATCGCCTTTGGCAGGCTCGCCTTACGGGTATCACTCATGTTTCAGGGCATTCATTACCGAATGTAAATCAACAGGTTGTAACAGACCACCCGGCGGCGCCTTCACGAGTTGTGGGCAAAGCCGCTCAACATCCGCTAACAGCGTAATCGCCTGGGCCATGCTCCACTGCGGATGCTCGCTAATCAGGTTACGTGCAATCCACTGTGCAATATTGCCCGGCTCGAATACGGACTGCTGCGCCAGGTAGCCTATCAGTTCAGGAATCAAGATTTGTAAATTTTGTTGGCGTAAGGGTAAAGGCACTGCCCGGATGGTCACATGCTGCGCATCCAGTTGAAATTCAATGCCCAGATCGGCCAGTTGGCTCTGCCCTTTCTGCAGCGCCGCTTTTTCATCGGCGGTCACTTTTAAACGTAAAGGAATCAGTAATGGTTGGGCGCAAACAGCCCCCTGTCCCGGCGTTAATTGCGCCTGACGCAGCCAACGTTCCGCCACAGGTAATGCCAGTAACCGAATATGACCATCGCATTCGAGTAACGCGCAGTCCGCACCGACAATCGTTAGCACCCGACCAAACCCCTGACTGTTGCCGGTCAGAGGAGCCGATGGCGCTTCAGATACCGGCGCTTTACGCGTTGGAACTGGCGTCTGCAGCAGTTGCTGATAAATCTCACCCTGCTGCTTTTGATATCCAGGCAGGGCATGAGGCCAGTTGGCGCCCGCCTGACGACCACCACCGCCAGCGGGGGCAGAGTAGCGAGGTGTAGCAGCTTCACGCGCCGGAGCGGGCTCGGCAAAATGGTTACGTCCGGCTGCAACGCGGTTTTCCGGGATGTGCCGTGGGGCAGGTTCGTCGTCATCCGCCAACGGCAGCGGCGTTTCAAGCTGCTGTTGCAGAACGCTCAATACGCCCTGGTAGATAAAATCATGCACCAGACGCGACTGATGGAAACGGACTTCATGCTTGGCGGGATGCACATTAACATCCACCTGATGCGGATCGATTTCCAGATATAAAACAAATGCCGGCTGCTGATCGGCGCCCAGCTTATCTTCACAGGCCTGGCGAATAGCGTGGTTGATCAGGCGATCACGCATCATCCTGCCATTCACGTAACAGTACTGGATTTCCGCCAGCGCCGTTGTTGTGTGGTGAGGATCGGCTACCCAGCCCCGTAGCGTCAAATCGCCATGCTGCCATTCAATCGCCAGCGCATGTTCCAGAAACGGCATACCGCAAATCGCGCCCAGACGGCGCTCTTTTTGTCCATCCGCAGCCACTGCACGGTACTGACGCACCACTTTGCCGTTGTGCGACAAATTAATCGTCACATCAAAACGCGCCAGCGCAATGCGGCGGATAATCTCATCGATATGATTAAATTCGGTTTTCTCGGTGCGCATAAACTTGCGCCGCGCCGGGGTGTTGTAGAACAGATCCAACACCTCCAGCGTGGTACCCACCGGATGCGCGGCGGGTTTAACCGTGACATCCATGTCGCGTCCTTCAGCATAGGCTTGCCAGGCTTCAGGCTGCTCTTGCGTGCGCGACGTCAGGGTTAAACGAGAGACCGAGCTAATACTGGCTAACGCTTCGCCGCGAAACCCAAGGCTCACGATGGCTTCGAGATCGTCAAGCGAGGCAATTTTACTGGTGGCATGACGCGCCAGCGCCAGCGCCAGCTCGTCTTTTTTAATCCCGCAGCCGTTGTCACGAATACGAATAAGCTTCGCGCCGCCGCGTTCGATATCAATATCAATACGCGTCGCGCCGGCATCGATACTGTTTTCCACCAGTTCTTTAACCACTGACGCAGGCCGTTCTACCACCTCGCCCGCGGCAATCTGGTTCGCCAACTGTGGCGGTAGAACCTGAATCGGCATGGCTAATCCTTAATTTGTTAACGTGTTGCCAGGCGACACGGCGCTGGCGGTTTGCGCCGGTGCGCCCTGCGGCCCGGTTTGCATCGGGTGCGCCTGGAAATAGTTACGTAATCCTTTGTAAATCGCCTCGGCCAGTTGCTGCTGGTAATCATCGCTCGCCAACAGACGCTCTTCGCTGTTGTTACTGATAAAGCCAGTTTCAACCAGCACTGACGGGATATCCGGCGAACGGAGTACCCCAAGACTGGCGTGTTCCGGCCGACGTTTATGCATTGAGCCAATACGTTCTAACTGACCGATCATGCTGGTCGCCACATCATACCCGACGCGTTGCGAATGACCGAACTGCAGATCCAGCACAGCCTGGCTGAGGTAAGGATCGGCCTGGCTGTTGGCCAGCACATCGCCCGCACCACCTAACAATTCTGATTGCTTCTCATGCTGTTCCAGCCAGCCAGCCATTTCACTGTTCGCCCGGCGGTTTGACAGTACCCAGACGGAAGCGCCAGTGGCATCCCGGTTTGGCGCGGCGTCAGCATGAATCGAAACCAGGAAGTTGGCGTTTTGTTTACGCGCAACGTCGGAACGTCCCATGACCGAGATGAAGTAATCGCCATCGCGGGTGAGGACGCCTTTAAACATCGGGTCATCATTCAGCAAACTGCGTAGTTTACGCGCCACGGCAATCGTGACATTTTTCTCACGCGTACCACCGGGACCAATTGCGCCGGGATCCTGTCCGCCATGCCCGGCATCAATGGCAATAACCACTTTGTCGCCGCTATTGGTGCTGGCGCGCGCCGCAGGTCGCGTGGACGTATTACTGCTGGTAACCGCCGTAGTGCGATCGTTTTCCGCTTTAAACGGATTACGTGCAGGCTCGGCAGGGCGCGGGACGACAACCGGCGCTTCGACACGTTTCGCAACCACCGGAGGCGGTGGAGGCGGCGGTGGCGCATCGGCCTTGATGGTAAACACGACGGTATAATTACCGCCGTTCTGGCGTTTTACGGCATCGGCTTTGCCGTTCTCGGTTAAATCCACCAGCAGGCGCAGAGACTGCGCGTCTTTTGGCGTACCGGAACGGATAGATTTGACCAGATTATTACCGCTAAACAGCAACGGTAATCCCTGAATCACACCGGTTTGTTTAATATCCAGCGCGACGGTTCGTTTCCCATCCTGCGAAACGGCGTATTCAGGATCGCCGATAAAACTCAGCGTAATCCGCGCCTGTTGATCGCCGTTGGAAACCTGAAGATCGGAGAGGCTGGCGGCCCCTGCCTGCGCGCACAGCAGGACCAGGGTTGCCATCAGCCAGTTTCTGATGCGATAAATCATCCCGCCACCCTTAAGGTTAATCGGCTAAACGCGCCAGCAATAAATCACCCGATGAGGAGACTGCGCTTACGCGCGCCTCTCGACCTTGTGCCTGGTATTCGATGTGTATTTCGACGTCCGGGTCTGGCAGAACACCTTTACCTTGTTGCGGCCATTCCACCAGGCAGATGGCATCATTGGCAAAATAATCGCGGATCCCCATAAATTCCAGCTCCTCCGGGTCCGCAAGTCGATACAGATCGAAGTGATAAACCATCAAATTATCGAGCGAATAGGGTTCAACCAGCGTGTAAGTCGGGCTTTTGACATTACCTTTGTGGCCTAACGCCTGCAGGAATCCACGGCTAAAAGTGGTTTTGCCCGCTCCCAGGTCGCCGTACAAATAAATTACCGTCGCGCCGTCACAGGCTTTGGCTACCCGCAGTCCCAAGTCTAAAGTCGCCTGTTCATCAGGTAGTGGAATTACTCGATTCATCATGATAAACGTCAATCACATCAGGGTTAACAATACGCTGTAGCGTAGTAAAGAGATCGGTCGCCAGCATGCCGCGCGTACCAAAACGCGCCGCCAGCACATCCGCCGCCGCACCGTGCGCAACACATCCCGCACATGCTGCATCATACGGGGTAAGCTTCTGTCCGAGCAATGCGCCAATAATACCGGAAAGCACATCACCCATTCCGCCGCTGGCCATGCCTGCATTGCCGGTATCAATAATACCCAACTCAGCCGGTTCAGCAGCAACAACCGTACCCGCGCCTTTCAGCACTGCCACGCCTCCGTACCGTTTTACCAGACGTTGTGCACAAAGTAAGCGATCGTCTTCAATTTCTGCAATGGAACAGCCCAGCAGTCGCGCGGCTTCTCCCGGATGCGGCGTGATCACGCGATTGTGACGTTTATCGGGGTTGAATGCCAGCAGGTTGAGCGCATCGGCATCCCAGAGCATCGGTTTGCGAAAATTCTCGACCTTTTGCAGCGCTTTTTTGCCCCACTCCTGCTGACCAAGCCCAGGACCAATGACGACAACATCCGCCCACGCCAGGCTTTCATCCAGAGTCTGCGGCGTTAGCGTATCAACCATCAGTTCCGGCCTGGCGGTCAGAATCGGAGCGATGTTTTCACTGCGGGTCAGCACTTTGACCAGCCCGGCTCCTGCACGCAGCGCCGCTTCACCGGCCATACGTATTGCGCCTGCCGTCCCGTGGTCCCCCCCGATAATCACCAGCCGACCGTGGGAACCTTTGTGCGAGGTAGGTCGGCGTGGCGTCAGCCAGTGCGCAAGCTGTAGAGCATCAAAACGTTGAACTGGCGCATTCTGCCCAGCCAGCCAGTCGTCCAGCCCAAGCGCGTTAACATGTAGGCGTCCGGTGACATCGCGCGCTTTACCGGTTAACAGGCCTGGTTTGAGCGCAATAAAGGTGACGGTATGCGCCGCATTGATGACCGTACCCGGTGTCGCCCCTGTTTGCGCCAGCAGGCCGGAAGGAATATCTATCGCCACGATGGGGGCTGGGTAAGTATTGGCACGTTCAATCAATACCGAGAGAGCCTCACGCGGCGCGTGTTTTAAGCCAGTCCCTGACAGCGCGTCGATGATGACGTCCACGCTACCAGGCCAGGTGATATCCGCAGCATGAATGACGCCACCGGCGTTAAGCCAGGCATCGCGCGCCTGCTGTGCTTCCTCCGGAAGTGGTTTGTCACTCTCTTGCGCCAGCAGCGTGACCTCAAGCCCCTGCGCTTTGGCAAGCCTTGCCACTACGTAGCCATCGCCGCCGTTGTTGCCATGACCGCACAGCACCAGCCAGTGTTGAGCGTGCGGATAGGCTTCGCGGGCGACCTGAAACGCGGCCTCTCCCGCCCGTTGCATCAGTTCGTACAACGTCAGCCCTAAGCTGTCTGCCGCCTCTCGCTCCATCCGCCTGATGTCATCGGCGTACCAGATGGAGTGTGGTATACTTGCGGGGTTTTTCTTCATTGTATGGTCCGTCATGTCAGAGCCCCTAGATCTCAATCAGTTAGCGCAAAATATTAAGCAGTGGGGGCTGGAGCTTGGCTTTCAGCAGGTCGGTATTGCCGATACCGACCTCAGCGAAGCGGAGCCCAAACTGCAGGCCTGGCTGGATCAACACTATCACGGCGAGATGGACTGGATGGCCCGTCACGGCATGATGCGCGCCCGACCTCACGAATTATTGCCCGGTACGCTACGTGTCATCAGCGTACGTATGAACTATCTCCCTGCCAAGGCGGCCTTTGCCAGCACGTTGAAAAACCCCTCTCTGGGTTACGTCAGTCGCTACGCGCTTGGGCGCGACTACCATAAGCTGCTGCGTAACCGCTTAAAAAAGCTGGGCGAGATGATTCAACAACACTGCGTTTCGCTGAATTTTAGACCTTTTGTCGATTCCGCGCCCATTCTTGAGCGTCCGCTGGCGGAAAAAGCCGGGCTTGGCTGGACAGGTAAGCACTCACTTATCCTTAATCGCGAAGCCGGTTCATTTTTCTTCCTTGGTGAATTACTGATCGACTTGCCCTTGCCGGTCGATAAGCCAGTAGAAGAAGGATGCGGGAAATGTGTCGCCTGTATGACCATCTGTCCCACCGGGGCCATCGTTGAACCCTACACCGTAGATGCGCGCCGTTGTATCTCTTATCTCACTATCGAACTGGAAGGCGCTATCCCTGAAGCGTTTCGTCCTTTGTTGGGGAATCGCATTTACGGCTGCGATGATTGTCAGCTCATTTGTCCCTGGAACCGCTATTCGCAGTTGACGGTCGAGGATGACTTTAGCCCACGCAAGCAGCTTCATGCTCCGGAGTTAATAGAGCTGTTTAGCTGGAGCGAAGCGTGGTTTTTAAAAGTCACTGAGGGGTCTGCCATTCGTCGTATTGGTCATCTGCGCTGGCTGCGAAATATCGCTGTTGCGTTGGGCAATGCACCCTGGGATGAAGCCGTAATTAACGCCCTGGAAAACCGTAGAGGTGAGCACCCACTTCTCGACGAACACATAGAGTGGGCGGTTGCTCAGCAAATTGAGAAGCGAAACGCCTGCGTAGTTGAGGTGCAGTTGCCGAAGAAACAACGTTTAGTCAGGGTCATCGAAAAGGGTCTACCGCGCGATGCTTAAGTCATCCACAGCTTGTGTATAAAAATAAAAACACATTGATATTCAAGAGGGAAAAAATCGTCAAGTGATCGCATTAACAATTTGAAATGATAATTAATCCAGTAATTTCAATATGTTAAAATGATACTATTAACCAGGCGAAGTTTTTTGCATTCCAGGAATAATACCCGGGCCTGTGGATAAGTCTGTTTACAAGAGTATGTCAACGACGAAACAAAACGTCCCAACGCGATTCTTCGTTGTGGATATTTTTTTTGAGGTAAGAATTTGGAGCGGGAAACGAGACTCGAACTCGCGACCCCGACCTTGGCAAGGTCGTGCTCTACCAACTGAGCTATTCCCGCATAATCTTCGTCTTTCGAACCGCTACTGCGTTGGCTGCCTTCACTCGCCTTAGTCACTTACTTCAGTAAGCTCCTGAGGACTCATTCAGTTGCCGCCTTGTCGCAATTCGAAATCCTGCGATTGGTGGTCTGTGCTTAATAAGCACTTTCAAATTTTGGAGCGGGAAACGAGACTCGAACTCGCGACCCCGACCTTGGCAAGGTCGTGCTCTACCAACTGAGCTATTCCCGCTTGGGTGCGTCTGTGCTTAACAAGCACTTTCAAATTTTGGAGCGGGAAACGAGACTCGAACTCGCGACCCCGACCTTGGCAAGGTCGTGCTCTACCAACTGAGCTATTCCCGCAAATCTGTACTGCTTTTGTTGCTGCCGTAACGCGTAATTCTCTGTCGTTACGGGAGGCGCATTATACGAGAAATCCGTTTAGCTGCAACCCCCCTAAAAGCGATTTTCTTGTTTTTTCGTTTAAGTGCTGAATTTATCGGCAAGTCGTTTAATTTAGCGACAATCCTGACTTAGTGCAAGCTCGCAGGAACGATTTTCGTAGGCCGGGTAAGGCGCAGCCGCCACCCGGCAATCCACAAAATCAAAGCTTAATAAAATGTTCGCGGTAGTAAGCCAGCTCAGCAACCGACTCACGAATATCATCCATCGCCTGATGCGTTCCCTGCTTGGTGAAGCCAGCAAGGATTTCCGGCTTCCAACGACGCGCCAGTTCCTTCAGCGTGCTGACGTCGAGATAGCGATAATGGAAATACGCTTCCAGCTCCGGCATGTATTTAAACAGGAAACGACGATCCTGACCGATGCTGTTGCCGCAGATAGGTGATTTTCCTGCCGGAACCCATTCTTGCAAAAAGGCCAGCGTGGCCAGTTCTGCTTCGCGATCGCCCATGGTGCTCGCCTTTACCCGTTCCACCAGCCCACTACCGGTATGCGTACGTACGTTCCAGTCATCCATTAATGCCAGTTGTTCGTCAGACTGGTGTACCGCAATCGTCGGTCCTTCAGCCAGAATATTTAAGTTGGCATCCGTCACCAGTGTGGCGATTTCAATAATGCGATCGCGCTCGGGATCCAGACCAGTCATCTCCAGATCGATCCAAATCAGGTTGTTTTCATTGGCACTCATGCTATTTTCCACCCTTCAGCGTCACATTCAGTGTGACTATATTCATCTAAAATTGCGTGTATCATAAATGTTTTGCCCATCATGGGCGACCAGGAGCCAGTCCGATTGAGTAAGAATAAACTCTCCAAAGGCCAACAGCGCCGTGTGAACGCCAATCACCAGCGTCGTCTTAAAACGTCCGCGGAGAAGCCCGACTATGACGACAACCTGTTTGGCGAAACTGCTGAAGGCATCGTTATCAGCCGTTTTGGCATGCATGCCGACGTGGAGTCTGCTGACGGTGATATTCACCGCTGCAACATCCGCCGCACAATTCGTTCGCTGGTTACCGGCGATCGCGTAGTCTGGCGACCAGGTAAAGCGGCAGCAGAAGGGGTAAATGTCAAAGGCATCGTTGAGGCGGTTCACGAACGTACCTCGGTGCTCACACGTCCTGACTTTTACGATGGGGTAAAACCCATTGCCGCCAATATCGATCAGATCGTTATTGTCTCAGCCATCTTACCGGAGCTGTCGCTTAATATTATCGACCGCTATCTGGTCGCCTGCGAAACGCTACACGTTGAACCGATTATCGTACTGAATAAGATCGATCTGCTGGATGCCGAAGGTATGGCCTTCGTTAACGAACAGATGGATATCTATCGCAACATTGGCTATCGCGTATTGATGGTATCAAGCCGCACGAAAGACGGTCTGAAACCGCTTGAAGAAGCGTTAACCGGTCGTATCAGCATTTTTGCCGGCCAGTCGGGTGTAGGTAAATCCAGCCTGCTCAATAACCTTCTCGGCCTGCAGGAAGCGATCCTGACCAACGATGTCTCCGACAACTCCGGTCTTGGGCAGCACACCACCACCGCTTCTCGCCTGTATCACTTCCCGCACGGCGGCGACGTTATCGACTCCCCTGGCGTACGCGAGTTCGGACTGTGGCATCTGGAACCGGAACAAATCACCCATGGCTTTGTCGAATTCCATGACTACCTGGGTCATTGCAAATATCGCGACTGCAAGCATGATGCCGATCCAGGCTGCGCTATCCGTGAGGCTGTAGAAAAAGGGGAAATAGCCGAAACTCGGTTTGAAAATTATCACCGCATCCTGGAAAGCATGGCGCAGGTAAAAACGCGTAAAAACTTTTCTGATACTGACAACTGACAACTGACAACTAAGCTAAGCATCGCTAGAATCGTCCCCTTTTTCAGGATCCGGCCCATATGCCGGATCGGGAACAAATTATGGCCTGGAGGCTACCTTGTTAAACTCATTTAAGCTTTCGCTACAATACATTCTGCCGAAACTATGGCTCACTCGCCTGGCGGGCTGGGGTGCGAGCAAACGAGCGGGATGGCTGACCAAACTGGTGATCGATCTGTTCGTGAAATATTACAAGGTCGATATGAAAGAGGCGCAAAAGCCGGATACCGCCAGCTATCGCACCTTTAACGACTTCTTTGTTCGTCCCCTGCGCGACGAGGCTCGTCCAGTCAATACCGATCCGAATGTACTGGTCATGCCTGCCGACGGCGTGATCAACCAGTTAGGTAACATCGAAGAAGACAAGCTGTTACAGGCCAAAGGGCACAGCTATACGCTTGAAGCGCTGCTGGCCGGCAACTACCAGATGGCGGACAAATTCCGCAACGGTACGTTTGTGACCACTTACTTATCACCACGCGATTACCACCGGGTACATATGCCATGTAACGGTATCCTGCGCGAAATGATGTACGTGCCAGGCGACCTCTTCTCTGTAAACATCCTGACAGCGCAAAACGTACCTAATCTGTTTGCCCGTAACGAACGCGTTATTTGCCTGTTTGATACCGAGTTTGGCCCAATGGTGCAAATTCTGGTCGGGGCGACTATCGTTGGCAGCATTGAAACCGTATGGGCTGGCACCATTACCCCACCGCGCGAAGGCGTAATTAAACGCTGGACCTGGCCTGAAGGCGAAAGCGAAGGGTCAGTGGCACTGCTGAAAGGTCAGGAAATGGGCCGCTTTAAGCTCGGTTCCACCGTCATCAACCTGTTCGCACCGGGCAAAGTTAACCTGGTTGAGCAATTGCAGGACCTTTCAGTCACGAAAATCGGTCAGCCAATGGCCATCTCAACCGAGACTTTCGTGACGCCAGAGGCAGAACCTGCCCCGCTGCCGAAAGAAGAGATCGAAGCAGAACACGACGCCAGCCCGCTGGTTGACGACAAAAAAGACGAAACTTAAACATAGGAATCGCTGCTGTGCGCCTGATTATCACTTTTCTGATGGCCTGGTGCCTCAGCCTGGGGGCGTACGCTGCGACGGCCCCCGACGCCAAACAACTCACCCAGGAACTGGAGCAGGCCAAGGCGGCGAAACCCGCTCAGCCAGAAACCGTCGAGGCTCTCCAGTCCGCGCTGAATGCCCTTGAGGAGCGGAAAGGCTCTCTCGAGCGCGCCGCGCAATACCAGCAGGTTATTGATAACTTCCCCAAGCTCTCCGCAACGCTACGCGCACAGCTTAGCAATCTGCGTGACGAACCGCGCAACGTACCAACCGGACTGACAACTGATGCGTTAAACCAGGAGATCCTCCAGGTCAGCAGTCAGTTGCTGGAAAAGAGTCGTCAGGCCCAGCAGGAGCAGGATCGCGCCCGGGAAATCGCCGACTCGTTAAGTCAGCTTCCTCAACAGCAAACCGATGCCCGCCGCCAACTAAATGAGCTTGAGCGGCGTATTGGTACCGCCAACGCCAATCCCGCGCAGAATCAGGCGATGCAGGCTGAGTCCGCCAAACTCAAAGCCCTGGTCGATGAACTGGAGCTGGCGCAGCTTTCCGCCAACAACCGTCAGGAACTGGCACGTATGCGCTCAGAACTGGCGGAAAAACAGAGCCAACAGCTCGACGCCTATCTGCAGGCATTACGTAATCAACTCAACAGTCAGCGGCAGCGTGAAGCTGAGCGAGCGCTGGAGAGTACCGAACTGCTGGCGGAAAACAGCGCGGGGCTGCCCGAAGGCATTGTTGACCAGTTCAAGGTAAACCGCGAACTGTCCCAGGCCTTAAACCAGCAGGCGCAGCGTATGGATCTGGTCGCGTCGCAACAGCGTCAGGCCACCAGCCAAACGCTGCAGGTGCGGCAGGCGTTGAATACGCTGCGCGAACAGTCCCAGTGGCTTGGGGTCTCGAATATGCTGGGGGAAGCGCTACGCGCGCAGGTATCTCGTCTGCCCGAAATGCCCAAACCTCAGCAGTTAGATACCGAAATGGCGCAGCTACGTGTGCATCGTATGCGCTATGAAGATCTCCTCAATAAACAGCCGCAACTACGCCAGATCCATCAGGCCGATGGGCAACCGCTGACCGCGGAACAGAGCAGCATCCTCAACGCCCAGTTGCGCACTCAGCGTGAATTGCTGAACTCTCTGTTACAGGGTGGCGATACGCTGATCCTTGAGCTGACCAAGCTAAAAGTCTCCAATAGCCAACTGGAAGATGCGCTAAAAGAGGTCAACGAAGCGACGCACCGCTATCTGTTCTGGACGTCTGACGTCAGCCCTATCTCCCTCTCATGGCCTGTCGACATTGTTCAGGATCTGCGGCGTCTGATCTCATTAGATACCTTTAATCAGTTAGGTAAAGCCAGCATCATGATGCTGACCAGCAAAGAAACGCTACTACCGCTGTTCGGTGCGTTGGTACTGGTTGGATTTAGCCTCTATTCTCGCAAACACTTTACCCGTTTTCTTGAACGCTCGTCCGCGCGGGTGGGTAAGGTGACCCAGGACCACTTCTGGCTGACGATACGCACGGTATTCTGGTCAATACTCGTCGCCTCGCCGCTACCGGTACTGTGGGCCACCCTGGGTTACGGTTTGCAGGAAGCCTGGCCTTATCCGTTGGCCGTCGCTATCGGCGATGGCGTAACCGCCACGGTGCCCATGCTATGGGCGGTGATGATTTGCGCCACCTTTGCACGCCCTAACGGTCTGTTCATTGCCCACTTTGGCTGGCCGCGTAATCGCGTCGCGAAGGCTATGCACTATTACCTGATGAGCATCGGACTGATTGTCCCGCTGATCATGGCAGTAATTATGTTTGATAACCTCAATGACCGGGAATTCTCCGCCTCATTGGGACGCTTGTGCTTCATCCTGATTTGCGGCGCACTGGCGGTCGTGACTCTGAGCCTGAAGCGCGCCGGAATACCGCTGTATCTCGATAAAGAGGGCAACAGCGATAACATGGTCAACAGCATGCTATGGAATATGCTGATGGGCGCGCCGCTGATTGCCATCCTCGCGGCCGCAGTGGGCTATCTCGCCACATCGCAAGCTTTGCTGGCGCGTCTGGAAACGTCCGTGGCTATCTGGTTCTTGTTACTGGTGGTATATCACGTCATCCGCCGTTGGATGCTGATCCAGCGCCGCCGCCTGGCGTTCGACCGCGCCAAGCATCGACGCGCCGAAATGCTGGCGCAGCGCGCGCGGGGTGAAGAAGAACCGCCGCACTCCACCAGTCTTGAAGGCGCGATTGACGTTGATGAAAGCGAAGTGGATCTGGACGCGATCAGCGCGCAATCGCTGCGTCTGGTGCGCTCTATTCTGATGCTTATCGCCCTGCTTTCAGTCATTGTGCTGTGGTCGGAAATTCATTCCGCATTTGGCTTCCTGGAAAACATCTCGTTGTGGGATGTCACCTCTACGGTGCAAGGCGTGGAAAGCTTAGAGCCGATCACGCTGGGCGCGGTGCTCATCGCGATACTGGTATTTATCATCACCACCCAGTTAGTGCGCAACCTCCCCGCGTTGCTGGAGCTGGCGCTGCTGCAACATTTGGATTTAACCCCCGGCACCGGTTACGCCATTACCACCATTACCAAGTATTTGCTGATGCTGATTGGCGGTCTGGTTGGCTTCTCGATGATCGGCATTGAGTGGTCCAAACTGCAATGGCTGGTGGCTGCTCTCGGTGTTGGTCTGGGCTTTGGTTTGCAGGAAATCTTCGCCAACTTTATTTCCGGCCTGATTATCCTGTTTGAGAAACCGATTCGCATTGGCGACACGGTGACCATTCGCGATCTTACCGGCAGCGTGACGAAGATTAACACTCGCGCCACCACCATCAGCGACTGGGACCGCAAAGAGATCATCGTGCCCAATAAGGCCTTTATCACCGAGCAGTTTATCAACTGGTCGTTGTCAGATTCGGTCACCCGTGTGGTGTTAACTATCCCGGCGCCGTCAGAGGCTAACAGCGAGGAGGTCACGCAGATTTTGCTGACTGCCGCGCAGCGCTGTTCGCTGGTTATCGATAACCCGGCGCCAGAAGTCTTTCTGGTAGATCTGCAGCAGGGGATTCAAATCTTCGAACTGCGTATTTATGCCGCAGAGATGGGACACCGTATGCCGCTGCGCCATGAGATCCACCAGCTGATTCTGGCAGGCTTCCGCGAACACGGTATTGATATGCCATTCCCGCCGTTCCAGATGCGTCTGGAGAGCCTTGGCGGTAAACAAACGGGAAGAACGTTAAGTTCTGCGGGCAGAGCCAGCCGCCCGGCGGGAAGTTTGTAGCGCATAATTCAGGCAAGACATGCCGGATGGCGACCCGTTGGGTCTTATCCGGCCTATGAAAATGCTTCTTTGTAGGCCGGATACGCCAGGACGGTTACTCCACCGCCCACTCAGGTTCGTTGGCCATGCGACGGCTATAGTTCTGATAAATCGCCATCGCCAGCAGCGAGAAGAAGATCGGGCCGCCGGTCATCCACAATGCGCTGTTCCAGTCCCCGGCTTCAATCACCGGCTGGATGATGGTGAACACGTTGGCAAACGTCACCACCAATACCACCACGCCTGTTGTCAATAACGTCGCCGCCCGCGTTTTAAAAATCACAAACGGCCTTTCCAGATCCGTACGCGCTTTAAAGAATGGGAAAGCCAGCGCAAGGAACAGATACGGCAGCGTCATTGAGACGTTCGCCATCAGGGTCAGTTTGTTATAAAACGCTGAGGCCGTGTCGCCGCCAAACGAAACCAGCAGGATAAACAGGCTCACCAGTAAACACTGCAACCACATTGCCGTCGTCGGCATCCCCGCCGCATTCAGCCTGGTCATCGGCGCGGGCCACAATGCCTTCGGCGTTCCCTGAATAATCGCTTTCAGCGGCGAGTAGCTGAGCGTGAAAAAAGCGCCAGTATAGGCGAGGAACATAGAAAGACCGGTGATACGCGCGAACCATACACCCAACGCCATCGCGCTTTCCGGGGAAAGGTGCAGTGCATTACCCAACGTCATCCCGAGGCTTTTCATCAGGATATAGGTGATGTTGCCGAGGTTGACCGAGCCATCACTTAATACCTGTTGCCAGTTGGTGCTAACGCCCCATAAAAATATCGCCAGTGAATAACCGACAGAAATGACAATAGCGGCAAAGACAATCCCTTTCGCGAAGTTCTTTTCTGGCTTTTCTGTTTTATCTACCAGTCCGCCCACGGCCTCAATTCCGCCGTAAGCAAAAATAGCAAACACAACAAATGACAACATTGCCAGACCGGACTGATATCCCGGATTAGGCGAGGAGATAAAATTAATATCCTGCGCAAAGTGGCCACCCGTTAATAACAAAATAGCGACACTCACTAACAACAAAACTAAATTAAGACACATTACGGCAATTCCACCTACAGCCGTAATACGGGCAATCTTATTAATCCCCCGTGAGGCCACGCAGGTCACCAGAATCATCCAGCCGACGGCGAGCAGCCCGACAACCTGCGTAGGCTCAAGCCCGGCAAAACGCCAGTGCTGCGTCATGTCTGCGCCAAATAAGAAGGTCGAAAAAGGTACCCAGACCTTTGCCGCCGTGCTGACCATCCATATCACATAGGAAGAAAACCACATAAACGTGCCGATAAACGCATAACGTGGCCCAACGCTATTATTCATCCACGAATAGATTCCACCCTCTTCTTTCCGATAGGCGGAACCCATTTCCGCCATCATTAAAGCAAATGGAATAAAAAATAATAATGCGGAAAATATATACCATGGAATCGCGCTGTACCCCATTAAATAGAACGCGGAGGGGCTGTTAGCAAAACCAAAAACAGACGTAAATATCATAAGGATGAGACCAATCAGGCTCATCTTTTTTATTGTTTGGGTCATTAAACCATCCCTTACTCTGGCAAGCGTTTCACAAACGCCGCTCACCGATTGGCACTGCTCTCATTGCGGAGTTCAGCGATAAAAAATTAACACAGAATTGATACCTGAAAGATATCAAACATCCAGATGTAAATTGTGGCTATTAGAGGGTAAATGAAAAAATATGCTACAAAGTGGCTGTTTATCCGCCACTTTGTATGGAGAGAGCGTAAATTACGCGCGATCGACGGTAAATGCGATAACCTCAGCCAGGCTTTCCGCGCCCAGAGCCAGCATCACCAGACGGTCAACGCCGAGCGCCACGCCAGAGCAATCCGGCATGCCCACTTTTAACGCTTCAAGCAGGTTGGTATCGATAGGTTGCTGTGGCAGGCCACGCGCGGCACGTTTGCGGTTATCCTGTTCAAACCGTTGCTGCTGCTCGCGCGCGTCGGTCAACTCATGGAAACCATTCGCCAGCTCAATACCTTTGTAATACACCTCGAAACGCTCAGCCACGCGGTGATCTTCGGTACTGATTTGCGCCAATGATGCCTGGCTGGCGGGGAAATGATACACAAACGTCGGTTTGTCTTTGCCGATATGCGGCTCAACGCCCATCGTGAACAGCAGTTGCAGCAACGTATCCCGATCTTCTTCAGTATCGGCGATATTGCTGAGATCCAGCTTAGCCGCTACTTCCCGCAGTTGGGTTTTGTCTGCTGATAGTGGATCTATCTCCAGATGGCGCTGAAAGGCCTGCTGATAAGAAAGGCTTTCCGCCGGAGAGCAGTCCAGCACCTGCTGGAGCAAATCATCCACTTCATTCATCAGGCGATACATATCGTAGTGGGGACGATACCACTCGAGCATGGTGAACTCAGGGTTATGATGACGTCCCATCTCTTCATTGCGAAAGCTGCGGCACAGTTGATATACCGGGCCACATCCTGCCACCAGCAGGCGCTTCATGTGATATTCCGGACTGGTCATTAAATAGAGATTCATTCCCTGGGAATGTCCAGGGCCGACGAAACGTGTTTCGAACGGGAACAGATGGATGTCCGTTACCGTTGCCTGACTCATACAAGGGGTCTCAACCTCAAGCACGCCACGATCGGCAAAAAAGCGGCGAATCTCCGCTATAATTGCTGCACGTTTTAACA
>OIER01000996.1_pt1 | contig 16173 bp, 8 predicted proteins | sample 1581801 | NCBI WGS metagenome assembly OIER01 (sample SAMN03281006, study PRJEB24777) | human gut metagenome | isolation source: fecal sample PR165 from 1 month old male Malay infant, vaginally delivered... | reverse complement strand
GGTCGTCACCTCCCACTCCGAGATCCGCGAGATCTTCCGCTCCTCCAAGTTCGGCAACATCGCCGGCGTCATGGTTCAGGACGGCGAGGTCAAGCGTGGTACGAAGTGCCGTATCCTGCGCAACGGCGTGGCCACGGTCAACGACCTCGAGATCTCCTCGCTGCGTCGTTTCAAGGACGACGTGCAGTCGGTCAAGGAAGGTTACGAGGCCGGTATCAACCTCGGCACCTTCAACGACATTGAACTCGGCGACATCATCGAGACCTTCGAGATGCAGGAAGTCGAGCGCAAGTAAGGCGCATATATAAAGGACATGGGTGGCGGGCGCTTTCGGGTGTCCGCCGCTTTTTCGCGGACGGGCGCAGCGAACCATTTTCATTACGGTTCGTGCGCCCCCCCCCGTTTTTCGCCAATGAACAGTATTCGCTGCTGATGGCCGGAACTCCGGGCTTTTCGGTTTTGTTCGATTGTGCGCTAATGTGCGCAATCCTCGCATGTTTCTTATTGAGAACGATTCGCTGTGAGCCTTCGAGTAGGGGATGTGCGAATATGATACGAGTGATATTGTCAGCGGTTCGCCGCGCAATCGAGGAAAAGGATTTTTATGGCAGGAACGAACCCGCGCGCCGCACGAGTCGCGGCGCTGATCCAACGGGTGATCGCGTCGTCGATGGAAGCTCAGCTGCACGACAAGCGGCTTGCGAGCGTGACCATCACCGATGTGCGCGTCACCAATGACTTGCAGATCGCCAAGGTGTACTGGACTCAGCTTGGGCATGATGGGCGCGAGCAGGGGGAGCGCAAGCGCGCCAAGCAGGCGCTCGATCAGGCGAAAGGGCGGCTGCGTTCGCTGGTCGGCTCCAAAGCCGGTCTGCGACTGACCCCGCAGCTGCAGTTCATCTATGACGAGGTGCCGAGCGAGGCGCATGAGATCGAGGATATCCTGGCTGTCGCGCACAAGCGTGACGAGGAGATCGCCAAGGCGCGCGAGACCGCGCAGTACGCGGGCGACGCCGACCCGTACAAGCATCCTGAAGAGCGCGATGACGACGAGTTTGACGATGACGACGAGTACGACGAGTACGCGGACGACCTCGACGATGACGACGTCGAAGGCAACGGCATCGGCGTCGAGACCCTGGAAGATGACGCCGAGAACGCGGCGGACGAGGCAACGGGCGACCGCTGAGCCGCATATCAGCGGTTCTGCGAGACGGGAGAGGATTCACTGATGGGGACCGTACCCGAAGCCTCGGGCGGCGAGCAGGCTCCGATCGTGGCTGCGCAAGCCGCGCCTGTGGCTGGCTCCGCCGCGCCGGCGACTCCTACGTCGGGATTGTTGGTCGTGGACAAGCCGCGTGGCGTCACCAGTCATGACATCGTCGCGGCTGCGCGCGGCGCATTGCATATGAAAAAGGTGGGGCACGCCGGCACCCTTGACCCGATGGCCACCGGCGTGCTGGTCGTCGGATTCGGCAACGCCACGCGGTTGCTGAACCATATCGTCGAACACGACAAGACCTATGAGGCGACGATTCGCCTCGGCCAGTCCACCACCACCGACGATGCCGATGGCGAACTGCTGTCGGCTACCTCGCCCGAGCGTTGGCAAGAGCTGCTGGCATTGCCGGTCGCCGGTGGGCCTCAGTCGGCTGGCGAGAATGGGCCTGCGAACGCGGCCAAGGGTTCGGCCGTGGCAGCCGCAAAGGTCGCGGATGACGGCTCCGCCTATCATCCGCATCAGGAAGCGTTTTTGCCGGATTGCCAGCAGCTGTGGCGCGACCGTATCGATGACATCATCGCATTGCAGCTCACCGGCAGCATCGAGCAGGTGCCAAACACGTTCTCCGCAATCAAAATCAACGGTCAACGTGCCTATGATCTGGCCCGCGACGGCAAGGACGTGCAGCTCAAGGCGCGTCGGATCACCGTCAGCGCGTTCGGTGTGCTGGATGTGCGGTTCGGCTATGCCCCGACGCGACAGCTAGGACTTCCGCTCGTCTCGGCGGCGGACGGGCGGGCAACGACGGAACGGGATGACGCGGAGGCGACGCCGGTGATCGACGTCGATGTGCGCGTCAGCTGCTCGGCGGGCACATATATCCGCGCGCTCGGGCGCGACCTGGGCGCGGCGCTGGGAGTCGGCGGGCACCTGATACGGCTGCGGCGCACGCGGGTGGGCGGTTTCGACGTCTCCTCGCCGAATGTCATCACCGCGCACGTGGAGACACGCGAGTACACCGACCGCAACGGCAACCACCAGTCCCGCAACCGCGCCGTGCTCGATGTGATTGGCGGCGAGCTCGCAGGTAAGGCGCTGACGATGCTGGATGCCGCGCGAGGCACCATGCCGCTGCTCGCCATCACCGATCAGGACGCCGTCAACCTGCGGTACGGCCGGCGTATCCCCTATGACATCCACGGCACGGCCGCCGCGTATCTGCCGCAGAGCGGGGAAGTGGTGGCACTCGTCGAGCGCGCCAAGCGTGGCGAGGCCAAGCCGGCCACCGTATTCGGCGCGTAATGCGTCACTGTGTGCGAGGTGCGTCACGCTGTGCGTCCACGCACACAGTGACGCAATGCCAGAAATCCTTATTTTCCAAGGGTTTTGGGGTATGCGTCACGCTGTGCGTCCACGCACACAGTGACGGCGCCCGCACACAGTGACGGCATCGGGACGGCATGATGCAAATCAGTTCATCATTCGGTGGCGCAGCCGTATTGGTGGCGGGTATCATGGAAGGCCGGAACCATGCCCACAAGCCGTATATACGGCGCAACACGTGAAGGAACACCATCACCCATGAAAATCACGACTCTTGCCCCGGACGCCTCCGGGCTGGTCGAATGGCCGACGCTGAGTGCCGACAGGAAATCCGTGGTCACGGTCGGCGTGTTCGACGGCATGCACCGCGGCCATCAGGCGGTCATCCGCCGAGCGGTGGAACTCGCCAAGGCCGACAAGGCGTTTTCCGTGGTGGTGATGTTCGACCCGCGTCCCGGTGTCGTGCACGCGTACGCGGCCGCCCATGACGGGCAGGAGCCGGGCGACGGCTTCCGCGACCACATGGCGCTGACCAGCGTCGACCAGCGGCTGCGGACGCTGGAGAACCTTGGCGTGGACCATGTGCTGGTCGTGCGCTATACGCTGGCGTTCGCCGCGAAATCATATCGGTTCTTCCTCGGCCAGATGGTCGGCAAACTGGGCATGCGCACGTTGGTGCTGGGAACGGATGCGGCGATGGGCGCCAACCGCGCTGGCGATGTGAAGGCCATCGGAGTCCTCGCGCAGGCCACCGGCGTGTTCGAGCTTGAGCTCGTCGACGACCGCGGCCCAGGTCATGTGCGCGTGCCGGCTGACGTCACCCCGCAGATGCCGAGCGAGCCTGGGGAACCCGTGGATCCGACCGAAGGCATGACCAAGGCGCAGCTGCGCGCGTGGAGCAAGAAGCATCAGGGGCGCGAAGTGCGCGTGTGGAGCTCGACGAACGTGCGATACCTGCTCGCACATGGTCGTATCAAGGCCGCCGACGAGATCCTCGGCCATGCGCACGCCATCGAGGGAACGGTGGTGCACGGCGAGGAGCGCGGCCGCACAATCGGTTTCCCGACGGCGAACCTGGGGAGCATGATTGACGGTTATATTCCGGTGGACGGCGTGTATGCCGGCTGGCTGATCGATTTGGGCGCGGCGGGCGCGACCGCCGGCTCCGACGAGAATGCCTCCGACGGCAACAGCGGCAGCGGCAATGCCTCGGGGATTCCGCGCGTGTATGATTCTGGCTCATCCAAGGCCAGGCTCGCCGCCGAATCACCCTACCGGTGGCCGGCAGCGATCTCCATCGGCACGAAGCTGACCTTCAACGAAGAGACCGGTCTCAATGAGCGGGTGGTCGAGGCGTACGCGGTCACCGACGAATGGCTGGACCTGTATGGTCACGACGTGCGCGTCGAATTCGCGGGATTCCTGCGCCCGCAGGTGAAATTCGACAGTGCCGATGCGCTCAAGGACGAATTGACGCGCAACGTCCAGGAGACCAGGGAACTGACCTCCGCGCGTTGAGCGCGGCAGGAGCGCCCGACAGACGCCGGTCTCTCCACCTGCGTCCGAACGGTATCGGCATAGGCTCGCATGCGCTGAATCGCGTCGCTATCGTGCCTCGCGCATCTTGCGCGTGCCGTGTCGCCACCGTCACCGTCACTGTCAGACGACGCCCAGAGACTCCAGCGCGTCGCGCAGATGCGTCACCTCTACGATGCGCAGCCCCTCGATGGTGACACGCTTGCGCATCGGCGGCACCACCGCCGTGGCGAACCCGAGCCGCGCGGCCTCGCGCAGCCGGTGCTCCAGCCGCGGCACCGGCCTAATCTGCCCGGTCAGGGAGATCTCGCCGATGGCGCACGTGTCTCGCGCGATTGGCTTCGACCTGGCCGCACTGGCCAGCGCCGCCACAATCGCCAGATCACAGGCTGGTTCCTTCGCCAGTCCTCCCGCGATCGTCGATACATACAGGTCGTTCGCCAGCAGGTTCACCTTGCCATGTCGGTACAGCACGGCGGTGAGCATAGCGATGCGGTTCGTCTCGACCCCCACCACCGCCCGTCGCGGTGTCGGCAGCACGGAACTGGTCACCAGCGCCTGAATCTCAATGGGCAGGCTGCGATGGCCGTCCAGCGTGAACGTCACGCACGTGCCCTCCACACGTTCGTCGGCGGACGACAGAAACAGTCCCGAGGGATCGCTGACCTCCTCGATGCCATCGCCACTCATATCGAAACACCCGACCTCATCCGTAGGCCCGAACCGGTTTTTCACCGCCCGCAGCATACGCAGCGCCGTTTCCGGATCGCCCTCGAACTGGCATACCACATCCACCAGATGCTCCAACGTGCGCGGGCCGGCGATGGACCCGTCCTTGGTGACATGCCCGACCAGGAGCACGGGGATGTTCAGCGTCTTCGCCGTGTCGATCAGCGCGCTCGCCACCTCGCGCACCTGCGTGGAGCCGCCGGAGATGCCATCAACGTCTTGCGAGACGATGGTCTGCGCCGAATCCACGATCGCCAGTGTCGGCCGCGTCCGCTCGATCAGCCCCAGCACGGTGGCGAGATCGGTGGTGGACGCCAGCAGCAGGTTCTGCTCCATCGCATTGACCCGCGACGCCCGCAGCCGCACCTGCGCCTGCGATTCCTCGCCGGAGACGTACAGCACCGAGCCGTTGGGCTGGCCTGCGGCGATGTTGCCGGCAGTCTCCAGCAGCAGTGTCGACTTGCCGATGCCGGGTTCGCCCGCGATCAGCACGACCGAGCCGGGCACGATGCCGCCGCCGAGCACACGGTCGAACTCGCCGAAACCCGTGGACAGCCGTGACGCCGTGGACGTGTCTATCTGGGTGATGGGCGTCGCCGCGCTGACGATGGACGCGGCCGCCTGCGTGCGTGAGGTGCGGCCCGGCGCCGCGGTGCGCGACGACGATGCGGCGGGACGGGCCTCGTGGAATTCCTCCACGGTGCCCCACTGCCCGCACTGCGGGCAGCGGCCCACCCATTTGAGACCATCCCAACCGCATTCGCTGCATACATATCGCGTCGCCGACTTCACCATACCGCAGACCTTAGCACAAAGCGGCACGCCGACGTCGCCGGCGAAACGATGCCGTTGCGTCGTATGCGCGTGAGAGAATCACAGCATGGCAAAGACTCAATCCCCTTCCTATCCGCACGGTAGTTCCGCATCGCGCGGCAAGCTGATCGTCGTGATGATCGTCGCCGCGCTGGTCGTCGTGCTTGCGCTGCTGTCCGCGTTCGTATGGCCCGGTTGGGCATTGAACAAGACGGACGAAGTGACGAAGGTGCAGCAGCAGACCGCCACCGAGCCTACCAAGCCGAGCATCAAGGCCACCGCGCTGCCGGATGACGCATCCGAACTGCTCAAGGCGATGCCGGACAGCGTGCTCAACTACGCGCGCACCAAGGCGGGCGCCAGCGAGACCTGGAAGTCCGCGTCGCCGCTGGAGGAGTACACGCTCACGTACTCCACGGGCAAGTCGGCGAAGGACGTGACCGTCATCGTCGCGCAATGGTCGGACTCCGACACCGTGAAGAAGCAGTACGACGAGCTGGCGAAGAACCTGACCGGCAAGGAGCTGAAGTCCGGGGACGTCAAGGTGTCGGGCAAGAGCACCGGCAGCTACACGGTGAGGGCCGATGGTGAGGATGGCAAGACCGCGACGGCTTTGTGGCAGAACGATACCGCCGTGTTCGAGGTGACCGGCTCCAAGGAATCCGTGCTGCGGTTCTACGAGCCGTTCCCGCTGTGATTTCGTGATAATTCGGGGTGATTTGCGGATTCATGGCGGAAATGGAACGCGCGGATGCGTAAGTCCCTCAATACGTGTACTATTGGGCAAGTTGCAATCTTTAACGTACTAAGGGAGGCTGACGATGGGTTCGGTCATCAAGAAGCGCCGCAAGCGGATGAGCAAGAAGAAGCACCGCAAGATGCTGCGTAAGACTCGCCACCAGCGCAAGTAGTCGTTCGCTTGCAAGAGCGCACACAAAGCCCCGCGACCCTGTCGGCCGCGGGGCTTTTACATTCTCGTCCCCGCTGGCGGAAGCGAGCTGGATATGACAGCGCCGGCAGACTCCGATGGGGGGGGGCTGCCGGCGCCGGGATTGAGGCGGCGATTCGCCGCGTTAGGTCACTTGTTGCCGTTGGTCATTACGCGTGGGCCGTTGGGGTCGCCGACGATGACCTTGTCGACCATGTTGAGGAACAGGCCGTGCTCGACGACGCCGACCGTGTTGATCAGGTCCTCGGCGAGATCCTGCGGGTGGTCGATGCGCTCAAGATGCAGGTCCACGACGAAGTTGTTCTCGTCGGTGCGCACTTCCTTGCCGTCGGCGTCGAGGCGCAGCACCGGCTTGTAGTTCTTGGCCTCGAACTGCTTGATGACGTGGCCGGCGCCGAACGGAATCACCTCGACCGGCAGCGGGAACTTGCCGATGGTGTCCACGACCTTGGACTCGTCCACGATCCACACGATCTTGTTGGAGTTGGTGGCCACGATCTTCTCCCACAGCAGTGCGGCGCCGCCGCCCTTGATGCCGTTGAAGTTCTTGTCCACCTCGTCGGCGCCGTCGATGGTGATGTCGATATGATCCACATCATCGATGTCCACGATCTTGATGCCGTAACCTTCGGCCTGCTCCTGCGTGCGACGGGAGGTCGTCACGCCGGTGAACTGCAGGCCCTCCTCCTTGACGCGGCGGCCGAGCTCATCGACCAGGAAACGCACGGTCGAACCGGTTCCGAGACCGGCGATCATGCCGTTCTCGATCAGCTTGGCGGCTTCGATGCCGGCCGCCTTCTTCAGTGCATCCTGCTGTGCCTTGTCCATCATGTACTCCTTGAAATGTCCGTGCATTCCCCTTGGAGGGAAACATGCTTCAAACTTTGGGATTGAAGTCCACCTCTATAGTATCCGGTTCGTGGAACGTCACCGCCGTTCGTCCGGGTTTTGGGAGGAGAACCGTCGCCATTCGGCTGCTATCCCTGCTTGTCCGTATAGAACGCGGCATTGTCGAGGGTGATGGTGCCGTCGCCGTTCACATATCCGTCCACGCGAACCAGTCCGTGGATGATGCGCGGCCGTCCGTCATATGTCGGGCTGGTGGATGGCGGGGGAGTAAAGCGCAGCGTGCCCGACGCGGTGAGGGCGGTCGGTGAGAGCCGCGGCGCCGCAGGTTCGGCCACAGAGCGTGTGGAGCTGCCGGACTGTGTGTCCTCGGCCTGTGCCGAATTCGATGACAGTGCGACGGTCGCGTCCGATTCGGTCGTTATGGGAACAGTAGGAACTGACATCGCAGTGGTGGATGATGTGTCCGACTGGATCTCGCCGTAGCCGGGCACGCCTTCGGGTTCGGCAAGCAGCTCCGCCAACGATGGCTTGCGGATTCGCTTTGCGACGTTGTCGCCGTCCGATTCGTGCTCGGCTCCCGCTTCACCCGATTCCCCGCCTCGCCCGAGATGGTACTCCTGCGTGGAAATCTTGCCGTCCAGCAGCATCTGCGCATCCTCCGGCACGTCGGTTCCCTTGGCATACTCCGAAGCCAGCAGCGACTGCCATCCCTCCTTCGGCAGATATCCCTCCTGCACGCCGCTGCGGCAGTCGCCGGCATACGTGCGGGCCACGTCGTCCACCTTCTGGTTGCCTGCGTTGCCCGCGTGCCCCTTGACCCACACGAACTTCACCGAGCCGGCGCGGCGCGACAGCTCGGCGTCGATCGCCCTGATGAGCGCCGCATTCTTCACAGGCTTCTTCTGCGAGTTCTTCCAGCCGTTCTTCTTCCACCCGTGCACCCACTTGGTGGAACAGTTGATGGCGTACTGCGAGTCGGTCTCGATGACCAGCGGCTCCGCGCCGGGATGTGCGCGCAGCGCCTCCAGCACTGCGCACAATTCGCCGATCTGATTCGTGCCGTTCGTGGCGCCGCCGGCATCGCAGTCGCCGCCGTGCTCATGGCCGCCGGAATGTGCCATGTTGAGTTCGTGGTCGGCCCAGGCCCAGCCCATTGGGCCGTTCGGATTGCCCAGGGCGCTTCCGTCTGTCGATACGGTGATGGTCATGACAACAACAGTAACGCACGCCGTGTCGCGGCCATGAATCGCCGGTGGGCTGCGACACGACCGAAAACGTCGCGATATTTTGTTAATTATATATACTGAATACTGACCAATGATGAACTCACACGAGTCCCCGTCGTCACGATGATGCAAAGCAGCATGGTGACGAATAATTCAATGATGAGAGATTCAGCCGGCGCGTCCCCAGTGCCGGACAAGGAAAGGAACCCCAGTATGCGCAGTAAGGCATTAGGAGGCCTGCTTGCCGCGGCTCTGTCGTTGAGCCCGGCAGTGGCCATCGGCGTGCAGACGGCGTACGCGGCAGGCGGCGATACGGCGGCGACCGAATACACGCTGTACCCCAAGCCGCATTCGATCCGTTATGACAGCGGACAGTACATTCTTCGCGACATCAACGTCATCTATGACGATGACATCGATGAAGCCACCCAGGACCGACTGGACGAAGTGGCGGCGCTCAAGAACCTGAACGTCACCGAATCCGACGCCGCAGTCAGCGGCAAGACCAACGTCTATGTGGGCGTGAACGGTTCCGATGGCAAGGCCGAGACTGCCATCGAAAGCAAGTACAGCCCGGATTCCGCCATCTTCGACAAGACCGACTCATACTTCCTCAAGTCCGACAACGGCACGATCTCCGTGCTCGGCAAAGACACCGACGCCAGCTTCTACGGCCTGACCACCCTGTACCAGGTGCTCGGCCAGATCGATAGCCTGACGATCCGCAACTTCACCGTCACCGACTACGCCGACGTGGTCAGCCGCGGTTTCATCGAAGGCTACTACGGCAACCCGTGGAGCACTCAGGACCGCATCAACCTGATGAAGTGGGGCGGCTACTACAAGCTCAACTCGTACTTCTACGCCCCCAAGGACGATCCGAAGCACAACTCGCAGTGGCGTACGCTGTACACGCAGGACGAGCTCGACACCAAGATCAAGCCGCTCGCCGATGCCGGCAACGCCTCCAAGACGCGTTTCGTGTTCGCTCTGCACCCGTTCATGAACAACGCGATTCGGTTCAACTCTGAGGCGAACTATCAGGCCGATCTGAAGGTGCTGCAGGACAAGTTCGCGCAGACCATCGGGGTCGGCGTGCGCCAGATCGCCATCCTGGCCGATGACGCGGCGAACGTGGGCGGTAACAATTACACCAAGCTGCTCACCGATATGGTCGCGTGGCTCAAGGAAATGAAGAAGACCTACCCGGACCTCAAGACCACGCTGCCGTTCGTCACGCAGGAATACATGGGCAACGGCATGAGCTACTTCGCCAACTTCCCCAAGGAAGTGCAGATCGTCATGACCGGCGGACGCGTCTGGGGCGAGGTCTCGCAGAACTTCACCGACACGTTCACCTCGAACGTCGGCCGCGGCCCCTACATGTGGATCAACTGGCCGTGCTCCGACAACTCGAAGAGCCACCTGATCATGGGCGGCTACGACACGTTCCTGCATCCGGGCGTCGACCCGTCGAAGATCCAGGGCATCGTGCTCAACCCGATGCAGCAGTCCGAGCCGAGCAAGGTCGGCATCTTCGGCAACGCCACCTACTCGTGGAACATCTGGCGGAGCAAGAGCGAGGCCGACCAGGCATGGCAGGATTCGTTCTCGTTCGTCGACCACAACTCCGCCGTGCCGACCGCCGCGTCGAACGCGCTGCGTGAGCTGTCCAAGCACACCATCAACCAGAACATGGATTCGCGCGTCACCGCGCTGCAGGAGTCCGTGGACCTGGCTCCCGCACTGACCGCCGCCAAGGCGAAGCTGGCTGACGGCACCATCACCGCCCACGATCTGACCGACATCAAGGCCGCGTTCGTCACGCTGCAGAAGGCAGCCAAGACCTACCGCGCCAAGGGCGATGCGAAGATGCTCGGCGACATCGGCAAGGACTACACCGGGCAGGACGCCAACGAGCAGATCGCCCCGTGGATCGACTGCTGGGATGACACCACCAAGGCCGCGCTCGCCTACATCGCGGGCATCGAGGCCGCGCTGAACGGCGACACGTCCTCGACGCTCAAGGAGTACTCCGACGCGCAGTCCGCGTTCGCCGCGTCCAAGAAGCACGGCTTCTACTACGTGAACCACACCGAGTACGCCGAGGTCGGCGTGCAGCACATCGTGCCGTTCATCAAGGCGATGGACTCCTACCTGTCCAACAAGGTGCAGCAGGAGGCCGACCCGAACGTCGTGACCAAGACGTACATCAGCGACGTGTTCACCACGCCGACCTCCGGCTCGATCGAAGACATCTTCGATGGCAAAGACAGCACGGTCACGGTGTTCCAGAACCCGAACTACCTGCACAAGGGCAACTACGTCGGCGTGAAGTTCAGCAAGGCCACCACGCTCAAGAGCATCCGCTTCGCGTTCAACGGCGGCAAGAACCACTTCTACCACTCCAAGCTGCAGACCACCACGGATGGCGAGAACTGGACCGACGTGCCGGATGCGACGTTCGAGCGCCCGAAGGGCTCCGAGGAGCCGATCAAAGTCACCGGTCTGAACATCACCGGCGTCACCGGCGTGCGACTGATCGCCACCGCCGACAACGGCGATGACCTGTGGCTCGGCATCAAGGGCATCGACGTCAACAAGGTCGAGAAGGAGACTCTCGCTCCGTACACGGCGACCGGCGTGCAGCTGGAGAACCTCAACGCCACCTACAGCAGCACCAAGGAGCAGATGATCGACGGCAACCCGTCCACGATCACCTACCTCAAGGACCCGAACGGCGACAAGATCGCGGCCGGCGCGGCCGTGATCGTCGATCTGGGCTCCAGCAAGCCGATCGGCGAGGTCACGATTACCGGTCATGCCTCCAGCCCCGACGACCGTCCGAGCCAGGGCGTCGTCGAGGTCAGCGATGACAAGGCCACCTGGACCAAGCTCGGCGACCTGAGCGACGACGTCACCTCCACGGTGAGCGGCAACGTGACCGGGCGCTACGTACGCATCCGCAACACCGCCGCCAAGAACGTGTGGTGGCGCGTGGCCGAGATCACCGTGACCCCGCCCGAGACCGCCGATCCGCTCAAGTCGGTGTACACGAACAAGACGCAGCACGGGTACACCGCCACGCTGGGCGCCAATACGGCGGAGCTGTTCGACAAATCGCACACGATGCTTGACGGCGGCCAGTACGCCGGACTCGATCTGCTGGCGATCCGTGATCTGACCGACGTCGAGCTGAACACCGGCAACGCGAACCCCAGCCTGCAGATCTCCGACAACGGACTCGTCTGGACCACTGTCGAGCCGGGCAACCTCACGGGCAAGACCGCCCGCTACGTGCGCGTGATCAATGACACCGACGGAGCGGCCTTCTCGGTCGACAAGCTCAAGGTCGGCTTTTCCACGGTCGGCAAGTTCGGCAAGCTGGTCTCGTCCGACATCCAGAAGCGCACCGATTGGGGAACCGACACCCGCGAAAGCGGCAACGCGTTCGACGGCGATATGACCACGGTCATCAAGTTCGCCGGCCAGCCGCGACAGGGCAACACCGCGGTGTTCGATCTCGGTCAGCCGATCGACATCACCTCGCTGCGCATCTACACGCAGGACACGCAGTACGACTACATCCGCGACACCAAGGTGCAGATGTCCGTCGATGGCAAGACCTGGGTTGACGCGTTCGAGATTGGCGACGGTGTGTCCGACACCGACACCACGACCGCGTTCGGCGACATAAGCGACACGAACAAGAAGACCGATTCCAACTACCCGAACGTCTTCTACTACGGCAAGGACGACATCGCCAACGGCACCGGCATGCGCTACCTGCGTCTGCTGACCACCGCCGACTACCCGCAGCGTGCACTCGCGTTCAACGAGTTCATGGTGAATCAGGGCGCCTACGTCTCCACCGAGGCGAACGCGGCGTTCTCCGCCACCAAGGTCGAGGAGCGCGGCCACGCGCCGAGCAACATGATCGACGGCGACCTGACCACCACGTACAAGCCGAGTGCGGCCAATGGCTCCCTGACCTACAAGATCGATGACCCGAGCGACATCAAGTCGTTCCGCATCGTGCAGTCGGGTGCCGCCAGTGGCGCGACCGTCACCGGTACGGTGTACGACGCGGCGACCGGAACCACTTCCGGTGTGACGGCTCGTACAGCCGCCCGCTCCACCTCCGAGGTGACGTTCGGAACGCTGGAACAGGCGATCAACGAGTTCAAGGTGCCGGACGGCAAGCAGCTGCTCAGCGTCAAGATCGCGTGGGGCGACGCCATCCCCGAGATCTCCGAGTTCATCACGCTCGACTCGGCCGACACCGACGCCGACATCACCACGGCCAAGGCGGCGCTCAAGGCGAAGATCGACGCGACCGTCGACACTTCCGCCTGGACCGCGAACGCCAAGACCGCGTATGACGAGGCCAAGGCCACCGCCCAGGCTGTGTACGGCAGCCCGCTGGTCGGCAAGGCTTCGATCGACGCCGCAGCCAGCGCCGTGCAAAGCGCCATCGACGCCGCGCAGACCAAGGCTGACGCCGCCGCGATCGCCGCGCTGCGCAAGCTCGTGGACGAAGCCGTCACCAACGACGGCCACTTCTACACGACAGTGACGTTCACCGCGTACACCGACGCGCTCGACGAGGTCAAGGAAGCGCTGAAGGACACGAACAACCTGTCCACAGCAGACGCCGCAAGCCTCAAGAAGGCCGTCGATGACGCTCTCGCCGCGCTGAAGGACTCCACCTACCAGCGTGAGCTCGCGACGATCGCCGTCGACAGCTTCGCCACGATCGACGAGGCCGACTACACCACGAACTCCTACGCGGCTTTCAAGGCCGCTAAGGAGGCGCTCGACGCCCTGATCGCCGCTGACGGAACCAAGCCGGCCGCGTTCAAGACCAAGACCGCCGACTACACCACCGCCAAGACCGCGCTGGTGAACGTCGCCGCCCTCAAGGCCCAGATCGCGCACGAGAGCAACTACGTGGAGGCGAACTACACCGCCGACTCGTGGAAGGCGTACTCCGACGCGCTCAAGGCAGCAAAGGCGAAGCTGGTCAACGGCACCACCGATTCGGTGGCCGCCGCGCTGACCGCGCTGACCGCCGCCGAGAACGCGCTGGTGCGCACCACGACGCCGCCCGACACCACCGTGCTCGACGAGACCATCGCCGACATGGAAAAGGTTAACGGCAGCGAGTACACCACCGACAGCTACAAGGCCCTGACCGACGCCATCGCCAAGGCGAAGAGCGACAAGGTCAAGGGGGATGCCGGCCTCAACCAGCAGAACATCGACGCCATGAAGGCGGCGAAGGAGGCCCTGGTCTCCACCGTCGAACTCAAGGCGAAGGTCGCCGAAGCCGGCAAGGTTGACTCGTCCAAGTACACCACGGCCAGCTACGGGGTGCTCTCCAAGCTGCTCGCCGCGAAGGACGACACCACCTCCGACCCGGTCGTCAAGGGTCTCGACACGCTGTACAAGTCCGGCACCGTCAAGGAGCTCGCCGAGCGCGTCGCCGCCATCGACGCTGCGGTCGCCAAGCTGGATGCCCGCGCCACCGGCGTCAAGGACTACGTGGACGGCATCAAGCTCAAGGACAACGACAAGGGCTACTACACCGACGCCAGCTACAAGGCCTACTCCGACGCCTACAAGGCGCTGAAGAAGCTGGCCGCCGCCGGTGAAGGCGAAGTCGGGATTGCCGAGTTCACCGAAGCCAAGGAGGCGTTCGAAGCCGCCGAGGCCAAGCTTGCCTACAAGTCCGCGGACTACGGCAAGATCGATGACCTGCTCGCCAAGGTCCCCTCGGACCTGAGCGGCTACACCGCCGACTCGGTGGCGAAGTTCGAGGCGGCCAAGAAGGCCGTGAAGCGCGGACTGACCATCGACCAGCAGAGCAAGGTCGACGCGATGGCCGACGCGCTCGAAGCCGCCATCAAGGGCCTGACTCTCAAGTCGCAGGCACCCGGTGGCAACAAGGGCGACGGAACCCAGAACGGCACTCATAAGGGTGACGACATCTCCAAGACCGGCGCCGACGTGCAGGTGTTCGCGATCATCATCGCGCTCGCCACGTGCGCTGGCCTGGGCGCCATGGCCTACGCCCGTCGCCGCCGCGAGGCGTGACGGCAGGCTGACTAGCCGATAACCCAAGGGGCTCCCCTCCAATCCAAGGAGGGGAGCCCCGATTTGTTGGACGCTGTGTAAATGTATCGCGGACACGCGCGATCCGCGACCGTTACGCGAACAGGTCGTTCAGCGCTTCGGCCATGGTCGGATGCGTGAACATCATGTTGCGCAGCGTACTGGCCGGCGCGTCGAGATCCATCGCCAGCTTGACGATGTTGATCACCTCGTGCGATTCGGCGGCGAGCAGCATCGCGCCGAGAATGCGGTCGGTGCCGTTCTCGACGAGCGCCTTCATCATGCCCTCCGGTCGACGCATCACCTGGGCCTTGGGCACCGTGGCCACCGGCAGTCGCTTGACCACGTAATCCAGTCCCGCCGCCTTCGCCTCGCGCTCGTTCAGGCCCACACGCGAATACGGCGTGTGCAGGAACGTGCTTGACGGCACATTGCGACGGTCGCTCAGCGTGTACGGGCGCGCGGAACCGTTCAGCTGAGACCATACTATGCGGTAGTCGTCCAGCGAGATGTACGTGTGCTGAGGGCCGCCGTTCACGTCGCCCAAAGCCCATATGCCGTCGGCGGTGGTACGCAGCAGGTCGTCGACCTTCACGGCGCCGCGTTCGGTGAGTTCCACGCCTGCCGCCTCGAGATTCAGGCCCTCGACGTTCGGCGTGCGTCCGGTGGCCACCAACACCGCGTCGGTGGACAGGCACAGACGCGCTTCGGAGCCGACGTCCGACGCGCCCCTCATCGAGACGGACAGCCTGATGCCGTCATCCGCCGATGTGATCGCCTTGGTGTCCGCGCCGAACAGGAACCTGACCCCCTGCGATTCCAGCTGTGCACGGATCGCGGCCGCCACATCCTCGTCCTCGCGTGGCAGGAACTCGTCGCTGTGCTGCAGCACGGTGACCGCCGTGCCAAAATCGGCGAACATCGAAGCGAACTCAAGTCCGATGAATCCGGCGCCGATGATCACCAGCCGTTGCGGAAGCTCATCGACGTCCATCAGACCGGTGCTGGTGTATACGCCCGGCGTGGTGCGAATGCCGGGAATGTCCGGAATGTGCGGCGTGGCACCGGTGTTGATGAACATCATGTCCGCGGTCACGGCGACCGGTCCGTCGGCGGTGGTGATTTCCGCACTGTGGGCGCCGGTGAAGCGCGCGCGGCCGGTGATCACGGTGATGTTGTCCTGGTCGGCCAGCTTATGGTAGTTCCGGTCGCGCAACATCGCGGTGACGCGCCGCTTCTCCCTGATGGCGGCTTCGAATGCCGCTTCGCGGGTTTCGGCGGTACGGTTCGCGCCCTCTCGCCGCGCCCGATCGGCGGAGAGGATCAGTGATTTGGACGGCAGGCATCCGATATTGATGCAGGTGCCTCCGTACATGGCGGCGCGCGCTTCGGCCACGGCGACCGTTCGGCCC
>OIER01000986.1_pt1 | contig 16301 bp, 10 predicted proteins | sample 1581801 | NCBI WGS metagenome assembly OIER01 (sample SAMN03281006, study PRJEB24777) | human gut metagenome | isolation source: fecal sample PR165 from 1 month old male Malay infant, vaginally delivered... | reverse complement strand
ATCTTCCACTTCAAGTGGTCGAATCGCGGAATCAGCCGGCGGATATCATGTGCCGCGTCGTTACCAGTCAAGCCGGGAAATTCGTTGCAGACGGTCAGTCGACCAGCGAATTGATCTGGATGACATGGTCGCGCTGCGGGCCAGTGCCGATGGCGGAGATACGGCAGTTGCTCAGCTCTTCCAGACGCTTGACGTATGCCTGGCAGGCGGCGGGCAGCTCGTCGAAGGAGTGGCAGTCGGAGATGTCTTCATCCCAGCCGGGCATGGTCTCGTAAATCGGCTTGGCCGCGGCGAAGGCGGCCTGATCGGTCGGCATGTCATCGTGGCGTTCGCCGTTGACGTCGTAGGCCACGCAAATCGGGATTTCCTTGAGTCCGGTGAGCACGTCGAGCTTGGTGAGCACGATGTCGGTCAGGCCGTTGACCTGGGAGGCGTACCGGTTGACGACTGCATCGAACCAGCCGCAACGACGCGGGCGGCCGGTGGTCACGCCGAATTCGTGGCCCTGCTGACGCAGCCATTCGCCGGACTCGTCCAGCAGTTCGGTGGGGAATGGGCCTTCGCCCACGCGGGTGACGTAGGCCTTGGCAACGCCGATCACGCGGGTGATCTTGGTGGGGCCCACGCCGGTGCCGGTGCAGGCGCCGCCGGCGGTCGGGTTGGAGGAGGTGACGAACGGGTAGGTGCCGTGATCCACATCGAGCATGGTAGCCTGAGCGCCTTCGAACAGCACGGTCTTGCCTTCGTCGAGAGCCTTGTTGAGAATCAGGCCGGTGTTGGCCACATACGGCTTCAGGCGTTCGCCGAGCTTCAGCAGTTCGTCGGTGGTCCGGTCCACGTCGATGGCGCGGCGGTTGTAGAGCTTGACCAGCATCTGGTTCTTCTGGTGCAGGCTGGCCTCCACCTTGTCGTGCAGGTGGTCAGCATTGAACAGGTCGTGCACGCGGATGCCGATGCGGTTGATCTTGTCGGCGTAGGCTGGGCCGATGCCGCGGCCGGTGGTGCCGATCTTGTGCTTGCCGAGGAAGCGTTCGGTCACCTTGTCGAGGGTGCGGTGGTAGGGGGCGATGATGTGCGCGGCCTCGCTCACCAGCAGGTGCGAGCAGTCGATGCCGCGGGATTCCAGGCCGTCGATTTCTTCGAACAGCACTTCCGGATCCACGACCACGCCGTTGCCAATCACCGGGGTGAGGTTCGGGTTGATGATGCCGGAGGGCAGCAGGTGCAGGGCGTACGACTCGTCGCCGACCACCACGCTATGGCCCGCGTTGTTGCCGCCGTTGAAGCGCGCGACGTAATCGACCTTGGTGCCGATCAGATCGGTCGCCTTGCCTTTACCCTCGTCACCCCACTGGGCACCGATAAGAACAATTCCAGGCATGATGCACCTCCGCATTCGCACGTTTCTGCCGGAAACAGACTACCTTACGCCCTCTACCCGTGGCACGGTTATCTCACGCAATCGGACATCTTGCGTCCATGCCGAGTTTCGCGTGAATCGCTTCCGTCATAGACGCCGACACGGGAGAGGCGACTATTTGAGCGCCTTGCCCGCAGAACCGAGCTGCTTGCACGCCTCGACCACGCGGGCGGACATGGATTCCTCGGCCTTGCGGCCCCAGGAACGCGGATCGTAAAACTTCTTTTCGCCCACTTCACCGTCGATCTTGAGGACCTTGTCATAGTTCTCGAACACATGGTCGGCAATCGGGCGCGTGAACGAGTATTGCGTGTCGGTGTCGATGTTCATCTTGATCACGCCATGGCTCACGGCTTCTGCGATCTCCTCCGGACGGGAACCGGAGCCGCCGTGGAACACCAGCTCGAACGGCTTGCCGTTGGGGAAGTCGACCATGCCGGCGGCGCTGGGCAGCTCGCCCTCGGCCACCGCACGGGCCACTCGGGCCTGAATCTCACCAAGCAGGGCCGGGCGCAGTTTGACCACACCAGGCTTGTATGAGCCGTGCACATTGCCGAACGTGAAGGCGGCCATGTATCGGCCACGCTCGCCCAAGCCAAGGCGACGGGCCACTTCAAGGCCATCGTCCGGCGTGGAATAGAGGCGTTCGTCGATTTCGGCGGAATGGCCGTCTTCCTCGCCGCCGACCGCGCCGATCTCGATCTCCAGCACCGTGTGCGCGGCCTGCGACTTGGCGAGCAGCTCCTCGGCGATGTCCAGATTTTCCTTGAGCGGTACGGTGGAGCCGTCCCACATATGCGACTGGAATGTGGGCTCCTGGCCGTGCGCCACCTGATCGGCCTCATGTGCGAGCAGCGGTCGCACCCATTCGTCCAGATACTGCTTGGCGCAGTGATCGGTGTGCAGGGCGATGGTGATGTTCGGGTACTTCGCGGCGACCTCGTGTGCAAAAGCGGCCAAGGCCAGCGATCCGGTGACACGGTCGTTGACGCCGATGCCGGAAAGGTATGCGGCTGCGCCGACGGACACCTGGATGATGCCGTCAGATTCGGCGTCCGCGAACCCCTTCAGCGCGGCGTTCAGCGTCTGCGAGCTGGTCACGTTGATGGCAGGGTAAGCATAGCCGCCGCGTCGCGCGGCGTCTAGCATTTCGGCATAACGTTCCGGTGTTGCGATTGTCATGGCTTCATTATCGCTCGGGGTGTGCCCGCCAGACTAGGTTCTGGGGCCAGGCGAGCTGTGAACTATCTCACGAGGAACACCATGATGATGATCATGGCGAAGCCGACCAAATCGGTCGGGGTGAAAACCGCGCCGGCGAACAGCACGCCGGTGATAGTGGCGGTTACGGGTTCACTGGTGCCGAGCATGGTGGCGCGCATTGCACCGCAGCGCTGGGTGCCGCCGAGAAATAGCCAATAGGCACCGAATGTGCCGAACACCACGGTGAACGCCATCAGGCCGATGCCGAACCAGTCCAACGCGGGGGCGGTGGTCCACGGGCGCACGAGCGGCAGCAGCATTAGGCCGGAAACGATGAACATGACGCCGTTGGCCATGAAGTTGCCCCATTTGGCCATTAATGCGATGGGCAGAATCGCAAGCAACGACGTGCATACGGCATCGGTCAGGCCCCACAGCAGACCGGGCAGCGGCAGACTGAGCTGGCTGAGATCGCCGCCTGTGGCGATGAGCACCGTGCCCACAAAAGCGAGTACCACACCGATGCTTTCGCGTTTGCCGGGCAGCCGTTTGCCCATAATACATACGAATACGAGTACAACCAGCAGATTGAGCGTCTGCAGCACTGTAGCCGTGCCGGAATTGGTCCAGTCAATGGCCTTCAAGTAGGAGACCTGCACCATGAGCACGCAGAAGAACGCGCACAGCAGGAGTCTCGGGTAGGAACGGTAGTCCTTAAGCGAGTTGATGAACTTGTCAGGCGTGAAGATTCCTGCGCAAACCAGAAAGATGACACCGGCCAATAGCTCGCGCACGCAGGCGATCCACAGCGGATCGGCGTGATAGTCGTTCATCAGGAGTTTGGAGACGGTGGCGTTGACGCCCCAGAAGACGCCTCCGGCGAGCGCCAGTCCGGCACCAACGAAGATGTCGTGCGGGGTGCGTTCGAGGGTTGGCGTTGGTTGGCCATTGGTTGCAGCGGTCTTGGGTTCACACATCGCCCATCACGATACGCGGACGACGTGAATTGTTCTCATATAGCGGTCATACGGCAGGAAAATAAGCTCTCAAAAGAGGGAAAACCGTTGAAATTTCAAGGAAAATCGATGGAGCGGACGACGGGAGTCGAACCCGCCTCTAAAGCTTGGGAAGCTTTCATTCTACCGATGAACTACGTCCGCATGTGCGCTTCCACGCACGAGAGGCAAGTGTATCACCTATGCGGCACCTTGCGCCATGTGCCGGTTTGAGTTCTGTGCTGGACTAGTGAATTGCGCGCGTGGAATACGTGGATGCGGCCACCGGAGTGCCGTTCATTTCATTGGCCATTTGCATCAGGCGTGCGATGCGCTGATCAGTCGGCGGATGCGTGGAGAACAGTTTGGAGAAACCGACCGCGGAGAACGGATTGGCAATCATCATCGCGGAGACGGACTGGGTGCCGGCCGTTTTGCGCATGGGCGTGGTCTGGGCACCATAGGAGATCTTGTTGAGCGCGGAGGCCAGGGCCTCGGGGTCGCCGGTCAGCAGACTGCCGTCTTCGTCGGCGTCGTATTCGCGAGTACGGGAGATGGCCATCTGAATCAGGGATGCGGCAATCGGCGCGAGAATCACGCTGAGGAGCACGCCAATCAAGCCGAGTCCGCCTGAATTATCGCGGTCGTCACGCGAGTTGCCGCCGCCGAAATACATCAGGGAATAGCCGAGGTACGTGATGACGGTGGCCATGGCAGAGGCGATGGCGGAGGTCAGAATGTCGCGGTTGTACACGTGCATCAGTTCATGACCCAGCACGCCGCGCAACTCGCGGGCGTTCAGAATCTGCAGGATGCCCTGCGTGCAGCATACGGCAGCGTGACGTTCGTTGCGGCCGGTGGCGAAGGCGTTCGGACTCATGGTGGGCGCGATGTAGATGCGAGGCATCGGCTTACCGGCCTTGGCACTCAGCTCGCGCACGATCTGGTAGATTTCGGGGGCTTCCTGCTCGCTGACCTCCCTGGCTCCCATGGATGCGATGGCGAGTTTGTCGGAGAACCAATACGATCCGAATGTGGTGACGAGTCCAATGACGACGTAGATGCTCAGCGTTTGGCGGCTGCCGCCCGTGGCCCACCATATCAGCATGATGACGGCCCACATCAGGGCGAACAGCAGCGTAGTCTTCAGGCCGTTGAAATGGCCGTGCACCCGTACTTTGGCATCCATGAGGCTCACACTAAAATCACTGCCTGAATATTGGCTGGATGTGCGCCGAGGGGTGAATCGGATGGGGGTTGGCGGTGCCTGACGGTGCGGTTGGCGGGGATCGGAATAGCCTGTTTACATGGGATTGACGATGCTTGACAGTGCGGTTGCTTGGCCTGTTTTACCGCTTTACCGCTTTACCGATTGGTCTGATCGGGACGCTTTGCTTGTTTGGCCTGCTTTGGCTGCTTGGATCGTTTGGCCCATCGGCCTGCTCGACTGGCATGACACTGGCTTTTATATAAATAAGAACGCTGGCGTATAACCGGCGTTCTTATTTATCGATGTATCAATCGCGCCGATTGCCGCTGGTGCAGTTGCCGGTGCGATGAGCTGATAGTCAATCAGGCCAGAGCGAGCTCACGCATCTGGTCGGGCTCGATGACCTTCTTGTGCTCGCGGCCTTCCTTGGCGCCTTCGGCGCGCTCGAAGGCGTCGACCTTCTTCCAGCCAGCGAAGTCAATCGGCTTGACGCCGCGGCTTTCCAGCAGTCGGTCGATGGATTCGGGGTCGCGATCCTCGGCCACGCGACCACCTTCGGCGGCCTTGGCCAGATCCTCAAGCATGTTGGTCACGATGGCAAGTGCGTCGGACTTGGTGGAGCCGATCAGGCCCACCGGGCCGCGCTTGGCCCAGCCAGTGGCGTATAGACGCTCGCGCACTTCGCCGCCGTCTGCTTCGGTGGTGATGCGGCCATCGCCATTGGCGTTGGCCAGGTGAGCGCCGTGCTCGTCGTAAGTAATGCCGGGAGCCTCGGCCGGCTTGTAGCCGATGGCGTGGTAGACGGCCTCAACCGGGTAGTCGGTGAACTCGCCGGTGCGGCTCATCTTGCCGTCGGCACCGGTTTCGGTGCGCTCCACGCGGATGGCCTTGACCTTGCCGTCCTCGCCGAGGATTTCCGTGGGTGCGGAGTTGAAGTGCACGTAGTACTTGCGGTCGGCCGGATTGCCTTCGAAGTCGACGTCGCCGTCATCTTCCATGTCCTCGGCCATCTCGCGGATGGCGAACAGCTCCTCGACCATCTGGCGGGTGAGCTTGTCCTTGCCGGCCACCTCGATGGTCTCGTCGTCCAAATCGAAGTCGTCCTCATTGATGATGAGCTGCACGCCGGGCAGCTTCTCCATCTCGCGCAGCTCCTGCACGCTGAACTTGGCCTGGGCCACACCGCGACGGATGAACAGGTGGAGGGTTTTCGCCTTGTTGTTGTCGATGCCCTCGTAGACATTGTCCGGGATATCGGTCTTGGCCTTGAGGTCGTCGGCGTTGCGCATGAGCTCGCGAGCCACATCCATGGCCACGTTGCCGCCACCGATCACAGCGACGTTCTCGGCCGTAAGCGGCCATTCGCGGGCGCCGGTGGGGTAGCCGTCATACCATTCGACGAACTTGGCCGCGCCGTATACGCCATCGAGGTCGGCCCCGGGCAGGTTCAGCGGCTTGTCCTTGACTGCGCCGGTGGCGAACAGCACGGCATCGTAGCGGGCAAGCAAATCATCAAGGGTCACGTCTTTGCCGAATTCCACGTCGCAGTAGAGGTGGATGTCCGGGTTATCAAGCGTCTTCTCGAGTGCGGAGGCGATGAACTTGATGGACGGGTGGTCGGGGGCCACGCCGTAACGCACCAGACCGAACGGTACCGGCAGCTTTTCGAACAGGTCGATGCGGGCCTTGGTGCCGAGGCCGAGTTCCTCGCCGAGTTTCTTGAGCTGGCGCAGGAAGATATCGGATGAGTAGACGCCGGCCGGACCAGCGCCAATTACAGCAATACGAAGTTCAGTGTTCTCAGATTCAGTCACGCGTTACAGGTTATCGCAAAGCCTTCCGTTGCAACAGGGGCGAGTGGTGGGAATCCTGTGCCTAATACCCTCTGCCAGCCTCACGCCAGCGGGGCAAAACCACGAGTCGATCAAGAAATTGCCCCACTCACAGACCGCCAGCGGAGCAAAATCGCGAGTAACCCGAGAAATTGCTCCGCTTACAGCCCATCAGCGGAGCAAAACCGCGACTAACCAGCCAAAGCACCCCACTGACCCCCACCAGCGAAGCAAAACCACTATTAGCCCACAGAATCGCCCCGCTTACAGACCGTCAGCGGGGCAAAACCGCGACTCAGTCGAGGAGATACCCCGCCTAGTCGCGGTCGATGAGGGCAGTGAGGGCCCAGAGGATGCTGACCACGTCGATGGCCTCTTGGAGGAAAGCGCCGACGACCACTGGAATGAGGTTGAAGGCGGCGGCAATCATGCCGATGGTGGCGAGTACGAGACCAGCGATCACGGCCTGCAGCATCACGCGCTTGGTACGGCGTGCAATGGCGATAGCGCGCGGCACAGCGGCAATATCGTCATTCATAATGACCACTTGGGCGCTTTCGGAAGCAGCAGTGGAAGTGCCGTCGGTCATGGCCACGCCGATATCGGCGACGGCAAGTACCGGGGCATCGTTCACGCCGTCGCCGACCATCATCGTGACCGGCTTGCGGATTGCGGCGGCGCGGCTGCATCGAGAACGCGACGGTTGAGAACCATCGGACCGGATGCCATCTACGGCATCGGACACAGGGCTGGCGGCGTGATTCGCGCGCCCGGCCGGCGCGGCGCTTGCCTCCGTGGCAGCCTTGACGGCGGCGACCTTGTCTTCGGGGAACAGCTCGGCGTGGACCTCGTCGATGCCGACTTCGTCCGCGATGATTTCGGCCGAGGCGTGCTTATCGCCGGTAAGCATGGCGATCTTGGTAACACCCAGTTCGTGCAGATTGGCGAGAGCGGTTTTGGTGTTGGCGCGAGGTGCATCTCGCAGCACGATGCGGGCGATCAGTTGCCCATCAACGGACACGTAGGAGGCCATTTCGTCCGGCTGTAGCATACCGAATCGCGTACGCAGCGTTTCCTTTTCCTTAGTGTTCCCGGCAATCGTGCGGCCAGATCCGGCCTCAGTATCCCCGCCCAGAGGGGACTGTCCGTGAAGCGGGCTGAGGAGGTCGGCCGCCTCCTGCCGTGGGCCATCCGCCCGGCTTACACCCGCTACCTCGGCAGTCAAGAAGCCGCCATCGCCGGCCGCAACGAACGACAGTCGCCCGACGCGGACGGCATGGCCGTTCACCTTGCCGGACACGCCCTTGCCGGAGTCCTCATTAATGTCCTTGACAACCGGATATTCACGGCCATGGCCGGGCCAACTCGCCTCAGGCTCGGGACAGCGACGCTGGCCGTCCGCGAATCGCTGACGTAGACGGACCATCGCGTCGGCACCGGCCTTGGCGATGCCCTTCGACAGGATGTGCACGGAATAGCTTTCCACAACGCCGGCCATCATCAGCACATGATCCTCATTAAGACGGGTTTTAGCCCCGGGCAGCATCTCAACGCGCACCACTTGCGGCTGCTTGACGGTGAGCGTGCCGGTTTTGTCGAAGAATACCTGAGTGACGCGGCCGAGGTTTTCGAGCACATCCTGTGCCTTGATAAGCACACCGGCGGCGGCAAGTCGACCAGTACCGGCGATGTACGCCACAGGCGCAGCGATAAGCAGCGGGCAGGGCGTGGCCAGTACCAACACCTGGGCGAATCGCGTCGGCACGCCGGAGACAGCCCACGCAATGCCGGCGATCGCCAAAGACAACACGGTGAACGGCACAGCCAGGCGATCAGCGGTTTTCACCACGGCCGGACGGGACTTCTGTGCGGAAGCGACGAGTTCGAGGATGCGCTGGTACTGGGAATCGGCGGCCACCTGGGTGGCGCGCATAGTCAGTGCAGTGGAGCCATTCACCGCACCGGACATCACTCGGGCGCCTGCGAACACCTCGCGCGGCACCGGCTCGCCGTTGATGTTGCTCAGGTCGAGCGTGGCCGAGCCGGAAAGCAGTTCGCCATCAACCGGCACGGTTTCGCCTGGCAACACCATAAGCACATCGCCCAGCTTCACCTGCTCGACCGGCACAGTGTCGAAGCGGTGCGTGGCGGCCTCAGCCGACCAGCTCCCCTCAGTCTCGCTCCGCGAGCCAGCTCCCCTCGACGGCGGTACTTGGTTCCCCTCTCCGAGGGGAGCTGTCGGCGAAGTCGACTGAGGGGAGGACGTCGCCGGAACCGAGCCTACACGCCGGAAGCCATCGGACGAATCGTCCTTATCGGCGGCAGCCCCACGCCCCACGCCAGGCAGGTTGACGACGTGCGCGGTTTGAGGCGCGGCCTGCATCAGAGCGGTTAAGCTGTGCTCGGCCTTGGCCTGCGCGTATTCCTCAATGGCCTCACCGGACGTAATCATCAGCATGACCGCCCAGCTTGCCCAGTACTCGCGGACGGCAACGGTGGAAAGAATCGCCACTACGGCCAGCAAATCGACGCCGACTTGTCCGTGGCGCAAATCGTCAATCATGCCACGCACTGTGTCAATCACAATGATTGCCACCAGCGCGATTATCAGCCATTGGCCTACACCAGGATTACCCAGCACCGGCATCGCAATTGCGTTGCCCCATGGGCGCCAATCGCCCAGCAATGCCAGCGGGATTGCGGCGATAACAACAACGGGAAGCATCGGCACAAGTCGGCAGATGTCGAGGATTTTGGTGAAGAATCTGATGAGTCCGCTCATCATTGCTCCTTACGCTCGTATACGGAGTCGATTGCGGCAAGCGTGGCCCGCGCAATCGGCGCTGCGGTCACGCCTTGTTAACCCACCGGCGGCTTTGCTTAGGGCCTTTCGGCTCCGCGCGACCATCCGATACACGGCGTAAAGAAATCGTTTTTAGTTATGTGTTGAATTATTGTGCGCATCGTTCGAGACATTGCCCGAATCAGCGCTTGGCCTACTCTATCAGCGGCCTGAACGCGACATGCCAGGCTGCGAAACTACGTTGGCGGATCAGTCGGAAGGCATCAATCGCCCCCCTCCTACGATTCCGCCAAGAATTCCCGTGCATATGAGGGGCTCACAGCCCTTATGCGCCTGCAGCTGACGTCCTGCCAGAACGATTCCCGTGCATACAAAAGCCCACGGAACAAGATATCTGCCGCCGCTCCGGCCGCCCCAGCCAAACGATTCCTGCACATACGAAAGGCCCGCAGCAGGAGTTGCTCACTGCTACGGGCCTTTGCCGGTCTGACACGGTGTTCAACGGTTACCGCTCAACGCCGTGTGACGCGCTGAACCAGCTTTACCACAGGCCGAACGGGTCGGAGAAGCCGCCGCCGTCACCGGTGCCGCCATCGTTGTTGCCGTTGCCATTGCCGTAACCATTCCGGCCGTTGCCGTTCTGGTTATTTTGGTTGTTGCCGTTCGAGTTCGAGCTGGACGAACCGTTTACGGAAGATTCCTCTTGGTCGAGCGTGACGTCGACGTCCATGGTCTTACCATCGCGCACGATGGTCAGCGTCGCTTTATCGCCGAGAGCTGCGGCGCGCACGAAGCCCAGCAACGAGTAGTTGTTGTTGACCGCGTTACCGTTGAAGGCCACGATGGTGTCGCCTTCCTTCAGGCCAGCCTTGTCGGCCGGGCCGCCGGAGACGACCGCGGAACCAGTGGCGCTCGACTTGGTGATGGTCGCGCCGCCGCGGGTCACACCGTCGGCTTCAACCGTGTCGGACTTGATGACCACGCCAAGGGCGACGTGCTTAACCGAGCCATCCTTGATGATCTCATCGGCAACGCGCCTGACGAGGTTAGACGGAATCGCGAAGCCGATGCCGATCGAGCCGGCGGAGTCGGAGGAAGTTGCGGTAGAGGCAATCGAGGAGTTGATGCCGATTACCTGGCCGGCCGCGTTGAAGGTCGGGCCACCCGAGTTACCGGGGTTGATGGCCGCGTCGATCTGGACGGCGTTGGTGACGATCTCGTTATTGTTGTCGTCGGTCACGGTCACCGGGCGGTTCAGGGCGGAGACGATGCCGGTGGTGGCGGTGTCGTCGTAGCCGAGCGGGTTACCGATAGCCATCACGTTCTCGCCGACGGCGAGCTTGTCGGAATCGGCGAATTCGACGGCCTTGAGACCGCTCGGCGGGTTGTCGAGCTTGATCACGGCAAGGTCGGTGGTGGTGTCGGTGCCGACGAGCTGAGCGGAATAGATGTTGCCGTTAGCAAGCGTCACCTGAATCTGCTGAGCCCCGGAAATCACGTGGTTATTGGTGATGATGTGGCCCTCAGTATCAATGATTGCACCGGATCCCTTGGCAGTGCCGTTGGCCATTGCGGTCTGAATGGAGACCACAGAGCCGGAGACGCCGCTAGCAACCGTCTGCCAATCGGGGGCTTCGCCAGTCTTGGCAGTGGCAGAGCCGGAGCCGGACTTGTTTGAAGTGACGTTCGAGAGCGAGCTGGAGGTCGGGACAGTCACCCAGCCGTTAGTGATGGCCGCGTAGCCAAGGCCGAGGCACAAAGCCGCAGCGACCAGCGCGGCGACCACAGCAACGACGATGGCGTTTGCCGTCTTGGACAGACCAGGCCTATTGGGTTGGGCCGGGCCTTGCGGGCCCTGCGGATTCTGGCCGTTCGGCGTGCCGGCGCCAGAGCCGAAGCCAAACAGCCCACCCTGACGCTGGCCGTTTGGAGTAGCGAACGGGTTGCCATTGTTCTGCGGCTGCGGGTTGAACGGGTTGCTGTTGCCCTGCTGCTGGTTGTTGGTGAAGTAAGGGTTGCGCTGGCCTTGTGGCTGCTGCGAAAAGGCCTGACCATACGGGAACTGCTGCGTGGGCTGGGCGCCTTGCTGAGCGGTGTTTGACGCGGATTGCTCGGGCTGCGTCGGAGTCGGGCCATACGCGCCGAACTCTGGGGCCGGGCGGTAGAGCGGAGTTGCGGACTGCGTGTCTGCAGCCGGAGTGGAGGCTGGAGCGCTGGAGACCACGGTGCTCTCGCCCTTGGCTGCGGCGTAGTTCGGAATGGGCTCGGTGGCAGCGGTCGGGGCATCGTCTTGCGCGGAAGGCATCTGCTGGGTCGGGTTGCTGTCCTCGTGAGATGAAGTGGTTGCGGCATCGCCCTCAGCTGCGGTCTGAGCTGATGCCTGAGTCTCAGTCTCGTTGCCGTTTGGGGCGGGATTGTCATTATTCTGCGGGGTCTGGTCGACGCCCTGCGGGTTGAATTCGTCAGCCATTGCTGCTCCTTTTCTAAAATTCCTATCACGTTTGTTCGGTGGCTCTGGGCGCTTGTTCGCCGCCACTCTCGTGCGCTAATTCAGTAGTAAAGGCAGTTAATCTGGAGGTTTTCTGAACGTTAGTTGAAAGTCTATGTGTAATCATCGAAGAGCACCATGGGTATATCGGTTTCGAGGGGCTGATTCGGTGCTTTCCGGATGTCTACTTCCGTTTCGAGGGGCTATTCATCTGACTCAACCAGAGTGTCGGAGGCCTTGTGCTAACGCCATTCCGCCATTCTTGTGAGCCGCCTACTTGGGCATCAGCCCCTTGAAGCGGAGATAGATGTTTGGAAAACACAAAATCAGCCCCTCGAAACCGAGTTCTTCACAATTTCTGGCCCTTTTGCCTAAAGTGAAACTATGACAAACGATCTTTTGAATCATCCGTTGGGCGCGCAGGACGGCCAGCCCGGCGACCGCAGCGCTTTCCACTTCGAGACGATTGCACGACTGCCTTCGGCAGCGAACGGGTTGGGGCGTGACGGTGCCCGCTACGGGCGCACCGGCATTATCCATACGCCGCACGGCGACATCCGCACGCCCGCATTTGTGCCAGTGGGCACGCAGGCCGCGATGAAGTCCGTGCTGCCCGAGCAGATGAAGAAGTTGGGCGCGCAGTGCTTGCTGGCCAACGCCTTCCACCTGTTTGAACGCCCTGGTGAGGATGTGCTCGACGCAGCCGGCGGGCTGGCGCGCTTTATGAATTGGGACGGCCCGACGTTCACCGATTCGGGCGGATTCCAGGTGATGTCGCTGGGCGTCGGATTCAAGAAGACGCTGGCGATGGATGTAACCGGCATGAAGTCGGACGACATCATCGCCAAAGGCAAGGAACGCATGGCATGGGTGGACGAGGACGGCGTGACGTTCAAATCTCCTTTGAACGGTGACGCGCACCGGTTCTCTGCCGAGATTTCGATGGGCATCCAGCACAAAATTGGCGCAGATATCATGTTCGCGTTCGACGAGCTGACCACGCTGATGAATACGCGGTCCTATCAGGAGGATTCGGTGGAGCGCACGTTCCGCTGGGCCCGCCGGTGTGTGGAGGAACATCAGCGGCTGACGGCAGCGCGTCTGGGCAAGCCCTACCAGGCGTTGTACGGCGTGGTGCAGGGCGCGAATTATGAGGATCTGCGCCGGCGCGCGGCTTCGCAGATCGCGTCGCTGGACTTCGACGGCGTGGGCATTGGCGGCGCGATCGAGAAACGCATCATCGGCGACACTTGCGCCTGGATCTGCGACGCGATGCCGGAGAGCCGGCCGCGCCATGTGCTGGGCATCGCCTCCGTGGACGATATCTTCGCGTGCGTGGAGAACGGCGGCGACACCTTCGACTGTGTGGCCCCCGCGCGCTGCGCCCGCAACGGCGCGATCTACACGCGCGCCGGCCGGTACAACATCAAGCGCGCCCAGCACAAGTTCGATTTCGGGCCGCTGGAGGAAGGGTGCGACTGCTACACGTGCCAGCATTATTCGCGCGCGTACGTCGACCACCTGCTGCGCGCCCGCGAGTTCAACGGGTTCACACTGGCCACGATTCATAACGAGCATTTCTTCGTGAAACTGCTGGACGACATCCGCGCCTCGATCGACGGCGGCTACTTCGACGAGTTCCGTGACGAGGCTCTGGCACACTTCTACGGCAACGGCGAGCGCAAACCAGGCCTGTGAGCCTAGCCGTAGCTTGCGCAATCTCCTTCGTGGCTTCCCTCTCTGAGGGAGGGGGCTGCCACGAAGTGACTGAGGGGAGCAGCGCTACACTCAAAAAATCACAGCACCCGTAGGAGATTCACGAACAATACATGTCTGCCACCAACGCGACACGCCGGACGTTGTGCGATTGGACGGCTGGGTGTAAGTTGGTCGACTGTCTGCGAGTGTGGCGGAATGGTAGACGCGCTGTCTTCAGGTGGCAGTGAGTGTATGCTCGTGGGGGTTCAACTCCCCCCACTCGCACCAGCAAGCAAAAGGGCTGGAACCGAAAGGTTCCAGCTCTTTTGCTTTGTCCGGGACCGAGGACCGCTTTGCTGGGTTCATAGGATTTTTGTCCATCCATCTGTCGGACGAATCAACCTTGATTATTGTGTCGACCTATACTAGGTTACGGTAGCGTAAGTTAGTGGTCGGCAGAGCGTCGCCGGCCATGGCGAGGTGATTAGTATGAGCGTTTCCATCAGTACGCCATCTGGGCGAAAAATGGCTTCCGCCTCAACAGTTACGCCTTCCGTGACCGCGAGCCAAAAGTCCGGTGCAAGCACCGGCCCCGCCGCACTGGATCGCGCATCGGCCCGCTACAAGGCCGCGCAATCACGTTACCGTCAGGCCAAAGCCGCGCTGAAAGCGGTCAAGCGTCAGATTGTTCCCGTGGATGCATTCGGCAATCGCAAGCCGCGTCTTCGCGGATGGCTGCACCTCGTCACCCTGCCGCTGTGCATCGCGGCGTCCATCGTGCTCATTTGTATCGCGCCGGCCGGTCCCGTCAAGGTGGCCTGCGCAGTGTACGGCGCCTCGGCCATGCTGCTGTTCGGCAACAGCGCGCTGCTGCACGTCGTGCCGTGGCGAAGCACGGCGGTGACCCGCGTGCTGTGCGGCATCGACTATTCGAACATCTTCCTCATCATCGCAGGCACCAACACACCCGTGCTTTTCGCGCTCGACCCGGGCACGCGCCGCCCATACTTCACGGTGATCTGGGCGACCGCGGCCATCGGCACGATACTGCATATCGTCTGGCTACGAACCCCGAATTGGGTGTTCACCACCGTGTACATCGTGCTCGGACTGGCGCCGGTGACGCTTATCCCGCAGCTTTGGACGGCCCCCGCGGTCGGCCCCGCGCCAACCATACTCATCGCATGCGGAGGGGCCGCATACATCGCCGGCGCCGTGTGCTTCGCGCTGCGCAAGCCGAACCCCGTCCCCGGCTGGTTCGAGTTCCACGAGGTGTTTCACTTGGGCACGGTCATCGGATACACCTGCCACGTCGTGGCGATTTATCTGATCGTTTGCGCGCTGTAAGCTGCACGAACTGCGTGGGCAGCCAAGCAGGCCACCCGACCGCCCTCAATATAGGTATTTTCAGGCCTTGCGCGCGAGCTGCACAGCCGTGCCGGACGCGGTAACCATGAGCATGCCATTGTCTGTGCCGAGCACCTCGTAGTCGATATCTACGCCGACCACGGCGTGCGCGCCCATCGCTTCCGCGCGCTGCTGCATCTCGGCGACGGCTTCGTTGCGAGCGCGCGTCAGCTCCTCCTCATACCCTTGGCTGCGGCCACCGAACATGTTGCGCAGGCCTGCGCCGATGTCCTTGAACATGTTCACGCCGGAGATCACTTCGCCGAAGACAATGCCCTGGTAGTTGGTGATGGTGTAGCCGTCGACGGACGGGGTGGTGGTGACGAGGATCATGGCGAGGCTCCTTTGGCTTGTCTACGTGGATAAATCACTGCCGAGAGTCGGACCGTTCCCGAATCTCACCTCGGAAACAGACTGTTTCTCCTGCTCACCACAATAGTCGGCAGCGTCCACACCGACATTTTCGACCCGTCCGATCGCATAATCAAAAGCATCAGGATCGATATTGCAAAACCGCCGAGGATCGTGGATCGCTTGTGGATCTTGAAGCGTTGTATCCTGGTTGTTCATGGAGCGGGAACGCAAAATCATTAACGTCGTGGGAGCTGCAATCGTCACCAACGGCACCATACTATGCGCCCAGCGTGGCCCGGGAAAGTCGTTGGCCGGATACTGGGAGTTCCCCGGCGGCAAAATTGAGCCTCATGAAACAGCGCGGCAAGCCTTGCACCGCGAAATCGAAGAAGAGCTGTTATGCGAAGTTGAGGTCGCGGAAGAGGTATGTACCAGCGAATACGCCTACGACTTTGGAACCGTGCGGCTCACCACATTCATCTGTCACCTCATCGCCGGTACGCCGCATCTCACCGAGCACACCGATATCCGATGGCTGAATCCTGCTGATATGCCGACATTGAACTGGGCTCCGGTAGATCGCGAAGCAGTCGCGATTATCGCGAACAAACAACTGACGCTCCGATGAACGCGCCACAGCGCAGTCAGGCAGTCATCAAACGATCCGAATCGCAAGGGAACAGGGCAACATGTCTATAAATCTGGTCAGCACCTCAGACTCTCCAGCCAACACGCAACATCACGATTCTGATCCAACCCCCTCGATCCTCGAAGATGTCATCTCAGGTCTGATCGAGCCGCGCTCAGATGCTCCCGGCGAATATAAGCCGACCCTCATCGCAAATCGCCCCGGTGGATTGACCATGCGCGAGGAAATCGGCAATTCCTTGG
>OIER01000980.1_pt1 | contig 16403 bp, 11 predicted proteins | sample 1581801 | NCBI WGS metagenome assembly OIER01 (sample SAMN03281006, study PRJEB24777) | human gut metagenome | isolation source: fecal sample PR165 from 1 month old male Malay infant, vaginally delivered... | reverse complement strand
CCGTGTCCCGGTCGACGTTTGTCGGCCCGTCGGTGCCGCCCGCCGCGCCGCGGAAGGCCGTCCCGCGCCAGTTGCGCCCGGTGCCCAGCTGGACCGGCCGCGTTGCGATTTCCTTGCCGGCTTCCGCCACGCCGATGACGATGCTGGTGCCCCAGCCGCGATGGCAGCATTCGAGCGCCTGGCGCATCACATTGGTATTGCCGGTTGCATCGAAGGAGAAATCCGCGCCGCCATCGGTCAGGTCCTGGATGGCCTGCACCACCTTGTCATTGCCGACCTCATTGGGGTTGACGAAATGGGTCATGCCGAATCTTCTCGCCATCTCGACCTTGGCCGGGTTGAGATCGACACCGATGATCTTGTCGGCGCCAACCATGCGGGCACCCTGGATGACATTGAGGCCGATGCCGCCGAGACCGAAGACCACCACATTGGCGCCGGGCCAGACCTTGCCGGTGTAGATCACCGCGCCGATGCCGGTCGTCACGCCGCAGCCGATATAGCAGATCTTGTCGAAGGGCGCGTCCTCACGCACCTTGGCCAGCGCAATTTCCGGCAGGATGGTGAAATTGGAGAAGGTGGAGCAGCCCATGTAATGGAACACTTCGCCGCCATCGCAGGAGAAGCGGCTGGTGCCGTCGGGCATGACGCCCTGCCCCTGAGTCGAGCGGATGGAGGTGCACAGGTTCGAGCGCTGCGACAGGCAGGTCTTGCACTGGCGGCATTCCGGCGTGTAGAGCGGAATGACATGGTCGCCGACCTTCAGCGAGGTCACGCCGGCGCCGAGCTCGCGCACGATGCCCGCGCCTTCATGGCCGAGAATGGCGGGAAATTTGCCTTCGGAATCAAGGCCGGAGAGCGTATAGGCATCCGTATGGCACACGCCTGTGGCCATGACTTCCACCAGAACCTCGCCCGGCTTCGGTCCACCGATCTCGATGGTCTCGATGGTCAGTGGCTTCCTGGCTTCCCAGGCAACGGCGGCGCGCGATTTCATGCGAATTCTCCCTGATGCGTCTTTCAACATGCGGTCTACTGATTTGCAGTTGTGCACTATCAGGATCACACCGGGGATCGTCAATCAAATCGGCGACATTTCGCGTCGGGGAAGGCGCTTCTTATGACGCGCCTTGCTCCGACAGCGGTCTTTCTTACTCCACAACCTGCACCGCCTTCGCAGCCCTTGTTCTTGCTGCCGGCATGGGCGAACGCGCATCGAAAAAGGTCTGCACATCATCGAAGGTAAGGTAACCGTCCTGATCTTTGTCGATCTGCGCAAAATGCTCGGCGATGAAACCCCAGCCAGCGGCGCTGGCCGCTTGCGCAGTCAGAAGATGATTTGACTTTGCAGCGGCGTCGAACTTGGCTCGCAGTTCCTGATCAAGCTGTCTTTGGATCGAGGTTGCATCCTGCTTGACTGATTTTATGCCCGGCTCAGGGTGCCAGACACGATCGCCCGCCTGAGCTGATTGTCCAGCCATGGAAGTCAGGAGGAACGAAATGAAGATTGTGCGGGAAATGGACATGGATCGCTCTCCTAATGCAGGGCTGCGGCGGGGGCGGGTGCGGCGTCTTGCGCGAATGCAGGACGCAAAGACTGGGCTTTGGCAATCGTCGGCCCGGTGCCATAGGGCGGCGCGTCGTAGAATTCATCGAGCACGTTTATCAGCGATGCCCGCGATTCCTGAGCGTAATAGATCATGTGCCCGCCCACAAAGCTCTTCACCGGGACCCGCTTGTCGAGACTGGCACCCTTAAGGTCAAGCTCGGAGCGCCGGAAGGGCGTCACCGTGTCGTGATAACCATGTAAGGTCAAAAGCTTGAGCGAAGGATCGCGCGCAATGGCCGCCACGATGTTGATCAAACCACTTGCACCACCCTTGTCTTTCCAAAGCTCGAATGCCAGCTTTGGCCCCTTGACCGCACCCGGATCCGATGACTGCCAGGATGCATTGATATAGCGCGCGCCCGGCTTGTAGTTGACATGTTCCGGCAGGTAACTGGTGATCCTGTTGTTCAAGGCATCTTCTTCGAAGAAATTGAATTCATACTTCAATGCCTTAAAGTCGGATGTCGGATTTTTTTTAAGTTTTACATGCATTCGCCCATCATACGCATTGAAGTCATAGCCGGGCATCAAGGCTGCCGCGTATTGCTCGAAATCTAGTCTGTTCCACAAGTTGACAGGTATTCTCTTCTCAAGGCCCGTGTAGGGAGAGGCAATAAAATTTTGGTCGGCAGCGTATTTTACGGCAATATCCTCGAGGGTTTTGGCATAAGACTCAAGCGAGGTCTCTTTGCTGCGCGCAGTGGATTTTCCCAGAGCGTCGGCGACCATGGCGTAGGTGGGAAAGTCACCGTCAATCTGATTCATACTGCTGTAATCGAAAGCCGGTGAATGGAACACCGATCCGGTGAGCACCTTGAACTTGGATTTGTCGACACCATCGGCTTTCTCATAACCGTCAGTGCCTGCGTCCAGCAATGCCTGGGCGAGCTTGGGCACGCGGATGCCGCCGCCATAGGATTCGCCATAGAGATATTTCGGCGATTCCTGCCGGCGATTAAAATTGATATAGCGCGTGATGAATTGCCTGGAAAGTTCAACGTCCTTGTCAGTCGTCCAGAACGTCAGATTGGTATTTGGAGCAACGGATTCGGAAAATCCGGTGCCGGGAACAATGTCGACAAAGACAAGATCGGTTCTGTCGATCAGCGACTCCTGACTGTCGATGAAGGGAAGTTCCTGCGGCCGGCCATCGGCCCATTCGTCCGGCACGTTGAGCGCATCGATGACAACATGCTTGGGCGCCCAAGAGGCGAGATGCAGATAGACTGATGAAGCGCCCGGCCCACCATTGAAAAAGAACGTGACGGGCCGGTTTTCCTTCGGCAAATCGTCGCGCGTATAGGCTGTGTAGAAGATTGACGCCTGCGGATTCCGCTTCTCCGGGTTCTTGGCATAGGCGGTCAGATGGCCGGCCGATGCGGTGTACCAGAAGCTCTGGCCGTTCAGCGTCATCTTATGGCGCATGACAGCGGGTTTTTCATCGACAACTTCAGCAAGATAAGCACTCGGCAGACCACTATATTTGGTTTTATCATCCAGCACATAGTCCGCGGGCGCGTAGAGCTTGTAGGCTTCTTCGTCCAGACCAGCTCTTGTATAAAGCGCCGCCACGGCCTTTTTCGGCGCGATCTTCGCCAATTCGCCTGCCGCCTCCGCAATCTTACCGTTGGCCAAGAATGCCTCAACCGTGCGAAGCAAGCTACCTTCCACCCTCAGACCAGCGGCTTCGAAGATTTTGGTAGCGTCGATAAAGTTTCCCGCTTCGATCAAATCGTCGGCACGAATATGAGCAGTTTCAAGCGATACTGCTTCAGGCTGGATTTTGGCTGAAGGCGCTTCATTCGATTCCACAGCAGCGGGCACCGCTTCGGATGCAAATGTGTTTTCGGAGACGGGACCGTCGGAACTGTTGTTGCAGGCTGCCAGTGCAGCCAGAATCGAAAGCGAGAGAATTCGTAATTTCATGTGTGAAAAATTCCCCAGTTTGAAAAGTGCTCATGAAAGCGGCCAAGGTGTCAAACGGAGCGAGGCAGTGTCAATTGAGCGAAAGTCTCAACAACCGGGGAAGCACTGAGGAGTTGTGACCGGTCGCATCCATCTGCCATCACGGAGAAAACGATGGACTTCGCGCGGCAAACCTTGTCAAAACGGCCGGAGATTTCACCACTGGATTTTGCCGTGCCTGACCTTCCTCTCCTGCCCGTAACCGAGATATTTCCTGTGCTGGATGAAGCGCTGGCGGGTGGTATTGCGGCGGTCGTCGTCGCGCCGCCCGGTGCGGGCAAGACGACGCTCATTCCGCTGCATCTGCTCAATGCGCCATGGCGCGGGGACAGAACCATCGTCCTCCTGGAACCGCGCCGTCTCGCAGCCCGCGCCGCCGCCAGCCGCATGGCCAGCCTGCTCGGTGAGGAGGTGGGTGCCACCGTCGGCTATCGCATGCGGCTGGAAAACAATGTTTCGGCCAGGACGCGCATTCTCGTCGTGACAGAGGGTGTCTTTGCCCGGATGATCCTCGACGATCCCGATCTCAAGGACATTGCGGCCGTGCTGTTCGACGAATTCCACGAGCGCAGCCTAGACGCGGATTTCGGGCTGGCACTGGCGCTGGATATACAGACGGCGCTGCGGCCGGACCTGAAGCTGCTTGTGATGTCGGCAACGCTTGATGGTGCCCGGGTTGCAAACCTTCTCGGTGATGCGCCGGTGCTGGAAAGCAAGGGCCGCTCCTTTCCCATCGAAACGCGCTATCGCGAGCGCAAGCCGGACGAGAGGATCGAAGATGCCATGGCGCGGGCAATCCGCGACACGCTGGCCACCGAGACCGGCAGCATTCTGGCGTTTCTTCCCGGACAGCGTGAAATCGAGCGCACCGCCGAAGCGCTGGAGGGGCGCGTGGGCGCGGATACGACAATCGTGCCGCTCTATGGCGCGCTGGAGGGCCGCGACCAGGATGCAGCGATCCGGCCGGCACCGCAGGGCAGGCGCAAGGTGGTGCTGGCGACATCCATTGCCGAGACATCCATCACCATCGACGGCGTGCGCGTCGTCATCGACAGCGGTCTGGCGCGGCTGCCGAAATTCGAACCGGCCACCGGCCTGACCCGGCTGGAGACCGTGCGGGCGGCGCGGGCGGCAGTGGACCAGCGCGCGGGTCGTGCCGGACGCACGGAACCGGGCATTGCCCTGCGCCTGTGGCGCGCCGAACAGACGGCGGCGCTGGAAGCTTTTGCCCCGCCGGAAATTCTCGAGGCTGATTTGACCGGCCTCGTGCTTGATTGTGCCGCATGGGGCGTTGCCGATCCGCGCAGTCTGGCGTTTCTCGATGCGCCGCCCGCCCCGGCCATCAGGGAAGCCAAGACCTTGCTGGAAAATCTCGGTGCGCTGGACAGCGACCGCATCACCCCGATGGGCCATGCCATGCGCGCACTCGCCCTGCCGGCGCGGCTTGCCCATATGGTGCTGACGGCGCGGGAACGCGGACAGGGCGGGCGCGCGGCGGACCTCGCCGTGCTCCTCACCGAACGCGGGCTGGGCGGCAATGACATAGACCTCGATGTGCGGCTTGCGCGTTTTCAGCGGGAGCGGGGCGAGCGGGCAACGCGGGCGCGCGGGCTGGCAAAGCGGCTGGCCGGACGTGATGTTGTGCAGGGGACGGAGCCGGACAGTGCCGGGCGCCTGCTGATCGATGCCTATCCCGACCGGATTGCCAAGGCGCGCGGCAACGGCCAGTTCACGCTGGCCAACGGCCGCGGCGGCGAAATGGATGCGGCGACCTCGCTGGCGCGCGCGCCGTGGCTCGTCGTCGCCGATCTGGCGGGTCGGGCCGGCAAGGCCCGGATACTGGCAGCGGCGGAAACAACCGAAGCCGACATCCGCGAAGCGCTTAGCGATCGCATCGTCAGCGGCCGGCAGGTCAGCTACGACGCAAACCGCAATGCGCTGCAGGCGCGCGATGCCACCCGTATCGGGGCCATCGCCCTGTCGGAAAAGACCCTGCCCGCCCCCGGCGGCGACCAGGCCAATCAGGGCGTCGTCGAGGCAGTGCGCAGCCATGGTCTCGACATCCTGCCCTGGTCGAAGGAAGCGACGATCCTGCGCCGCCGTCTCGCATGGCTGCACAAGGGCCTCGGCGCTCCATGGCCATCCATGGCTGATGCGGATCTGATTGCCGTGCTGGATGACTGGCTGCTGCCGTTCCTGCCGGGAACCGCCAATCTCAACCAGATTCCGGCGCATGTGCTGAGCGAGGGACTGCGCGCGCTGGTGCCTCATGATCTGCAGCGCCGGATCGACGCGCTGGCTCCGACGCATTTCGCGGTGCCGACCGGCTCGAACATTCCGATCCGCTACGATGCGGACGACCCGGTTCTCGCGGTACGTGTACAGGAACTGTTCGGGCTCGGGGTTCATCCTGCCATTGCCGGCGGCACAATCCCGCTGCTGCTCGAACTTCTCTCACCGGCGCACCGGCCAATCCAGATCACCCGTGATCTGCCCGGTTTCTGGAAAGGATCGTGGGCCGATGTGCGCAGCGACATGCGCGGGCGTTATCCCCGGCATGTCTGGCCGGAAGACCCGGCGCAGGCACTGCCCACGGCCCGGGCCAAACCGCGCGGAACATAGGCGAGCCGCAAACGATGCAAAACGAGAATTCCCTTTGCATCGGGTTTGTTCTAAAGCTCGCCCATGGTTCAAGAATTCAGCATACGTTCCTCATACCTGTCGCGGCGGCTGCGGCTGACGACGCTGATCCGCCTGCGCTGGCTGGCTGTCGCGGGCCAGAGCATCGCGGTTCTCTTCGTGGCGCTCTACCTGAAGTTTCCCTTCCCCGTCAGCATCTGCTTTGCGCTGATCGCCTGCTCGGCGTGGCTGAACCTCCTCCTGTCGTTCCGCTACCCGATCAACCACCGGCTTGAACCGCGGGCGGCCATCACGGTTCTCGCCTTCGATATCCTGCAGGTGGCGGGCCTGCTCTACATGACCGGCGGGCTGCAGAATCCCTTTGCCGTGCTGATGATCGTCCCGGTCATCATCTCCGCAACATCGCTGCCCGCCTCATCGACCGTGACGCTCGGTGTCCTCGTGACGGTCTGCGCGACCGCTCTCGCCTATTTCCATCTGCCCCTGCCCTGGTACCCCGACCAGGCATTGCAACTGCCGTTCGTGCTGATTGCAGGGGTGTGGTGTTCCGTTGTTTCGGCGCTGGTTTTCACCGCCGTCTATGCCTACCGTGTTGCCGAAGAAGCGCGGCTTCTGGCCGACGCGCTCACCGCGACTGAACTGATCCTGCAGCGCGAGCAGCATCTCTCAGCGCTCGACGGCCTCGCCGCGGCGGCGGCGCACGAACTCGGCACACCGCTTGCGACCATCGCGCTCGTCGCCAAGGAAATGCAGCGGGCATTGGCGCAGGACGATCGCTTTGCCGAGGATATCGAACTCCTGCGCTCGCAAACCGATCGCTGCCGGGAAATCCTCAAGCGCCTGACCAGCCTGTCCTCGGAAAGCGAGGAACATATGTCGCGGCTGAAGATTTCCTCGCTGATCGAGGAAGTCATCGAGCCCAACCGCAATTTCGGCATCAGCATCGAGGTGACGAAGCTGCGCGGCGAAGGCAACGAACCGGTCATCCGCCGCAATCCGGGAATCATTTACGGCCTCGGCAATCTGGTGGAGAACGCGGTGGATTTTGCCCGCGAAACCATTCAGGTCAGCTGGGGCTGGACCGACAAGACGGTGCAGATCGTCGTTGCCGATGACGGCAAAGGTTTCCCGGCTGATATTCTCGACCGAATCGGCGAGCCCTATACCACCGGCCGCGACCGCGAAACCAATGAACATGGCGGCGGGCTGGGGCTGGGGCTGTTCATCGCCAAAACCTTGCTGGAGCGTTCCGGTGCGGCCATCACCTTCCGCAATCGCAATGATCCGGGGCAAGGCGCAGAAGTTGTCGTGACATGGCCGCGCAATCAACTTGATGAACAAAACGGATAACCTTTGACTTTTTGTTCATTGCGAACCATTAACGGAGTATATTTATAAGAAATGAGCAGGAAACCCTGATGGAACACACGGATCAGGACGATATTGCGGCCATAGGCGGCGATCGGACACTGTTGCTGGTCGACGACGACAAGCCCTTTTTGCAGCGCCTGGCGCGTGCCATGGAATCCCGTGGTTTCACCGTTGCAACGGCTGAATCGGTTGAGGCGGGACTTGCCAGCGTCAAGACGCACGCACCGGCCTATGCCGTGGTCGACATGCGGCTGGGCGACGGCAACGGCCTCGATATCATCGAGGCAATCCGGGCGCGCCGCGAAGACACCCGCGCCATTGTCCTGACCGGCTACGGCAATATTGCGACAGCGGTCAACGCCGTCAAGCTCGGTGCCATCGACTACCTGTCAAAGCCCGCCGATGCCGATGAGGTGTTTGCCGCGCTGACCCGCCGGTCCGGTGCCAAGGTTGCCCCGCCGGAAAACCCGATGTCGGCGGATCGCGTCCGCTGGGAACATATCCAGCGCGTTTACGAGATGTGCGACCGCAATGTTTCCGAAACGGCCCGCCGCCTCAACATGCACCGGCGCACCCTGCAACGCATCCTCGCAAAGCGCGCGCCGCGCTGAACTATTCCATATCCGTTTCGGGCAAGTGAATTCCGGACAATTCGGCCAGTGTCATCCGCGCCGCGCTCACCCGCGCAAAGCGCAGGGTCATCGCCTTGCGCGTCGCCCCGGACAATTTGTGCTCGGGCGCTTCGCGCAGGATTTCCGCGCCATAGCCATCCGACAGGATAAATCCGCAGTCCTGCGGGAAAATATCGGCGGGAACGCCGGGATGGGTGGCAAAGAACAGCCGGTCGCAGTGGGCCCGGTAATCCGGCCATTTCTTGTCGACCTTCCAGTCCTCGATCGATGATTTGATCTCGACGATCCAGATTTCACCGGTGCGCGACATGGCAACGAGGTCGGCCCGCCGGCCCGAAGCCAGCGGCAACTCCGGCATCACCGCCAGACCCAGCTCAAGAAACAGCCGCTGCACGCCGCGGCGCACCAGCATGGCGTTCTCTGACTGACGACCATCGATGAGCGGGCTGGTCTGACCGGGAATCACAAGGGGCATGATGCAAGTATCGCTGAGATCGCTACAACCGAATACGGCAAAAATGCACCACTTGGTTGAGGATAAGTATGGTTAAGAGAAAACTACGCTTTACGGTTAATCAAGCATTAACAATAATGGCAGTAATGAGGGAAGACAACTGAATCGCCTTAGATTCGGCCAATACTTGATGGGGTGACTATGCAACTCAAGACAATCGTCCTTGCAGTTGGACTGATGGGTGCAACTGCTCTGACGGGCTGTTCCACGATCGGCTTCAACTATTCCACTGCCTCCTATTCCTCCGTGACTGACGCCGGTTATGTGCTTCCAGCCATTCCCCGCGCCAAGATTCCGCCGCAGTTCCTGCGTCAGGAAGTTCGCTACGATGGCGGTGAAGCCGCAGGGACGATCGTTGTCGATACCAAGGCAAAGTTCCTCTACTTCGTCCTCGGTGACGGACGCGCCATGCGCTACGGCATCGGCGTCGGCAAGCAGGGCTTTGAATGGCAGGGTTCGGCGCGCATAGCCATGAAGCGCGAATGGCCAACCTGGACGCCGCCGAAGGAAATGATCAAGCGCAAGCCTGAACTGGCCGAATTCCGCGAGGGCATGGACCCGGGCCTGCAGAATCCGCTGGGCGCCCGTGCGCTTTACCTCTTCAACAAGGGCGGCGATACCGGCTATCGCCTGCACGGAACGCCGGAATGGTGGTCCATCGGCAAGGCGATGTCGTCGGGCTGCATCCGCCTGATGAATCAGGACATCATCGACCTCTTCAACCGCGCCGAGGTGGGTGCGAAGGTCGTCGTTCTCTAATTCTCCGGCTTATGAATTGCTTGAAAAGGCTGCCCCTTGGGCAGTCTTTTCACACGCTCCAGGGGTTGATGGTCTTGACCCCTGTTGATGCAAAATCCGCAATATTGCGGGTTACCACAACCATGCCATGGACCAGGGCCGTTGCAGCGATAAGCGCATCGCGCTCCGCTTGAGGGTTCGGGACGTGCAGGTGCGCGCAGCGTTGTGCGACAGTCGTGTCCATTGCGAGAACTCTTCCCTCGAACCGAGGCAACACCCAATTGTCCCGCCATAGGCGCAGGATCGCCCCTTGTTGCGCATCCCTCCGGTCCACGAGCAGCAGCCCCTGTTCAATCTCCAGTATCGTAATGGCCGATAGGAAAAAATGCGAAAAAGGTATGGTCGATGCCCAAGCCATGACGTTCGCATCGGCTCTGTCCGGTCGGCGCATTTCGGAAATGAAATTGGTATCCAGAATAAACATCAGGACAGATCAGCCGGACGAAACCGGACATTCAGACTGGGTATTTCGAAATCAAAATCCGAGGGTTCCTGTTGCGCCAGGACGTCGGCAAGACTCTCCTGTCCCCCGGTGAGCTTCAGATATTCTTCCATGCTCAGGAGGACATGGGCGGGCCTGCCCCGATCCGTGATGAACACGGGGCCGTTGTTTGCCGCCTTCTTGACGTCGCTGGCATGCTGATTGAATTCTCTGCTCGAAACAGTTGTAATGCCCATCACGTACCTCTTTGAATTGTAGATATGTTACTACAAACCGGCGACGTAGACAAACCTATCCTGGCCGCCACAATCCGATTTATTTGACGAACTGATTTTTGCCGTGTTGACCTGATCGACAAGGCGCTCATAGATTGCTGCCGATGCGCATAACCGGGAAGGTCCACATGTTCAAAACCATTGCCACCACGCCGTTCGATGACCAGAAGCCGGGAACGTCCGGCCTGCGCAAGAAGGTTCCCGAATTCCAGCAGCCGAACTACGTCGAGAATTTCATCCAGTCGGTCTTCGATTCCCTCGACGGTTTCAAGGGCAAGACCTTGGTAATCGGCGGCGACGGCCGCTATTACAATCGCGACGTCGTGCAGATTGCCGTGAAAATGGCCGCTGCCAACGGGTTTGGCCGCGTTCTCGTTGGCCAGGGCGGCATTCTTTCAACACCGGCGGCGTCCAATGTCATCCGCAAGTACAAGGCGTTCGGCGGGCTCATCCTGTCCGCCAGCCATAACCCCGGCGGGCCGACCGAAGATTTCGGCATCAAGTACAATATCAGCAATGGTGGCCCTGCCCCGGAAAAAATCACCGAAGCGGTGTTCGCCCGCTCCAAGGTCATCGACCGCTATCTGATCGCGGATGCCGCCGATATCGACATCGACACCGTTGGCAAGCAGCAGCTTGCCGGCATGGATGTCGAGATCATCGATTCCGTCTCGGACTATGCCGAACTGATGGAAACGCTGTTCGACTTCGATGCGATCCGCGCATTGATCAAGTCCGGCTTCACCCTGCGGTTCGATTCCATGCATGCGGTGACCGGCCCCTACGGCAAGGAAATCCTTGAACACCGCCTCGGGGCACCGGATGGAACCTGCGTGAACTTCGTGCCGCTGGAGGATTTCGGCGGGCATCACCCCGATCCCAATCTCGTCTATGCCAAGGATCTCTATGACCTGCTGATGTCGCCGGACGGTCCGGATTTCGGCGCCGCATCCGATGGCGACGGCGACCGCAACCTGATCATCGGCAAGGGCATCTACGTCACGCCGTCCGACTCGCTGGCGATGCTGGCCGCCAATGCCCATCTCGCGCCGGGCTACAAGGCCGGGCTGAAGGGCATTGCCCGCTCCATGCCGACCAGCGGCGCGGCCGACCGCGTCGCCGAAAAGCTGAAGATCGGCATGTATGAAACACCGACGGGCTGGAAATTCTTCGGCAACCTGCTCGATGCCGGCATGGCAACGATCTGCGGCGAGGAAAGCTCCGGCACCGGCTCCAACCATGTGCGCGAAAAGGATGGCCTCTGGGCTGTGCTGCTCTGGCTGAACATCCTGGCCGTGCGCAAGGAGAGCGTCCAGCAGATCGCGCGGGAACATTGGGCCGCCTATGGACGCAACTACTACACCCGTCACGATTACGAGGAAGTGGATTCAGGCGCGGCCAACAGCCTGATCGACGCCTTGCGGGCCAAGCTGCCGACGCTTGCGGGCAAGACCGTGCAGGGCCTGACAATCACCACGGCCGATGATTTCGCCTATCATGACCCCGTCGACAAATCGGTGAGCGAGCATCAGGGCATCCGCATTCTCTTCGAGGGCGGATCGCGCATTGTCCTGCGCCTTTCCGGGACAGGCACGTCGGGCGCAACGCTGCGGCTCTACATCGAACGCTACGAGGCCGATGCCGCGCGCCACGATCTTGAAACGCAAAGCGCGCTTGCCGACCTTATCCGCGCGGCGGACGACCTGACTGAAATCAAGACACGCACCGGCCGCGACAAGCCAAGCGTGATTACCTGATTTTCCAAGTCGGTGACAACAAAGGGGCCGCGTTTGCGGCCCTTTTGTTGTCTGAAGCTTTATTGCGGCGGGCTGCATGCCGCCGCTGGCGTCAACACTGGCACGTCCTTGCCATCCGGGCCGAAGGATGGCGGTATGTTTGTTGTCGGCTTTGATCCCCAGCAGCTTGGTTTGTCACCAAGAGCAAAGTCGAGGGTTACAGGCTGTTTCGCAAATGGATCAATCGGCAGCCATGTACTGTCATAGGACTTGCCGTCGACCTTGACACTTTGGATATAGGTCGAGGCTGGCTTGTCCGCTGTGATCGTGATCAGCTTCCGATCACCCCGCCAGACCACAGCCTTTTCGAAAATGGGACTGGTCAAGGTCAAGCCGGGTACAGCCAGAATTTCCGGATAAAGGCCGAGTGCGCCCCAGACATACCAGCCGGAGGTGGCGCCTTCATCGTCATTTCCAGGTAGACCCGACGGGAAGTTCGTATAGTTTTTGCCCAGAATCCGGCGAACAAGTGCCTGTGATTTATAGGGCTGGCTCGTCCAATTATAGAAAAATGGCGTGGCAAAACCCGGCTCATTGCCGACCCAGAGATAGGGTGAGTTCGTGGCAGCATTGACATATTTTGTGAAAGTGTCGAGACGCTCAATCGCATCTGTTTCCAAATCCGGATTGGTGGTCTTGTCCTTCACCAGCATGTGCAGGATTCCGCGAATATTGTGAGGGGCCATATAGGTGTATTGCTCCGCATTGCCTTCCCGGTAATTAGTCTTGCTATCAACTGGTGTATATTTTGACCATGTGCCATCCGCATTGCGCGGTTGCAATTGCGGATAGGGTTGGCCGTTTACCTTGCGCCATTCCGGATTGAACAGGTTTGTCCAATTGTTCGAGCGTGCTAGCAGTTTGGTCGCGTCGTCCGATCCACCACCTGCAACGAGTTGGCTGGTTTGTTTATCAAGGCTCGCAATAAAGCGGGAGATGGCAAAATCTGTGCTGGCATATTCGAGTGTATTGGAGGTCGGCGTGTTCTCATATTTATGCTGCCCCTCGTCGGGTCCGAGGTAACCACGTTTATCGTATTCAGTCACATGAGGCAGAGTGGTTACACCCCGGCACGTCGTTTTAACCCCCTTCGCCATGTCCAGCATGATCTTGCGTGCGGCAGCGGTATCAAGGTTCTGTGCACCGAAAGCATGGGTTTGCGCGACGATGATGGAAGCACCGTCGCCCGGCATGATATTGCTGTTGGATGTCCCCTCGACCCACATAGGGAACACGCCGCCACATTGTTTTGCATCATTAATGAGGGATTGCGCCATGTCTGCCGCCTCATTGGGAGTGAGCAAAGCCTGCATGGGCGCAAGGGAGCGATAGGAGTCCCAGCTGGAGAACGTCGTATAATGGACCCTGTCCCTTTCAACCTTCTCCACAGTTACCTTGCCGTCAAAACTTACATATTCACCATTCACATCACTGAAGACCGAAGGGGCAAAAAAGGAACGATAGAGCGCGGTGTAGAATATCTTTTTCTGATCGTCGGTGCCGCCTGTGACCTGAATGGAATTCAGACGTTTGTTCCAGTCAGAATCAGCGTGTTTGCGCGCTTCATCGAAGGAAAGCCCAGCGCTTTCCGCCCCCAGATTGCCCTTGGCATTGGCAACACTGACATACGAAACACCGGCCTTCATAACGATAGTGGTTGCCTCCCCCGTCTTGGCCGTAAAGGTCAAAATAGAGCTGGATTTATCGGCGGTGAAGGCTTGGTCGAACTGCGCGAAAAAATAGATGTTGTAGCTCGGGCTGCCGCAAAACCCGCCGCCTGATGTCTTGGCGGAAATCGTGCGCGCACCAACGTCTACCTTCACGTCGTTTAGACTGGTAAACTTCAGCAAAGCACCCTTATCCTTGGGGAAAGTGAACTGCCCCAATCCGGTGCGCGTTGTTGCTGTCAATTCGGTTTTGATCCCGTTGTCAAACATGACCTGATAATAGCCCGGATGGACGGTTTCCTTGTCATGACTGAATGTGGCATTCCCATCCGACGCATTGGACACGGGCTGAACCTTGAATGGAGCCATTGTCGGGCAGCCAACGCCACTCAGATTGATCATGGGAAAGCCATGAATTGCCGTCGTTTCATAGTGATAGCCACGCGGGGACCACACACCGCTGATCACATCCGTCTCCGGCCCCCAGGAAACCATGCCGAAAGGTACATTGGCACCCGGATTGACAAAGCCGCCCAGCATACTCTCGGTTTCTCCCGGCACATCCGATGCAGGCGACTGACCCGACCCGATCAGCGGGTTGACATAGTGTGTCAAGGCGGCATCGATGCGAAAGTCGATTGCCTCTTCCAGCACGGCGATGCGTTTGCTGAAGTCTTCGGCTGAAGATGCTCCAAGCTTTGCTTTGTCGACCGCATCCTTCAAGCCATCGAGCTTTACTTGCAAATCCGCAAGCTTCCCAGCATCAACCTTGCCGGTCTTCAGCAGATCGATGTCGGCAAGCAGCGGGGCGAGAGCCGCTGCTTCAAGCTTCAGCTTGATCGCCTTGCCATAATCGTCTTTCAGTGCCGTAAACTGTTCCCGCAATGGTTTAAGCGTATCCATATCAGCCTGTATGGCCGCCGTTCGCCCATCCAGAGTTCTGAAATTGTCCGTCAGCGACTTGAGGCCGGCATCCAGCTTGTCGATGCGGGGGCCGAGCTCCGTCAACGCGGCAACAGAGGCTTCTGTCTGGCCGGCCCGGCTTTGCAAAAGTTCGATGGTGGACTTGAGTGCAGCCAGTGTCTCTTTCGAGGTCACGGCGTCCCCTTGCAGAATGACGATGTTCGCCTGCAGGGTGTCCAAAGCGTCTTTAAGGCCCTTGATCGTTGCCTGGTCCACGCCGCCGTTCAGCGGACTGATGTCTTCCGCAAAGGTGCCTTGCGCATCAGGCGTTGCCGGAGCCTTGTCATCCGCATTATTGCAACCCGCCAGCATAGCGCTGCCGACAAGTCCGGCGATGAGGACGCGTCTGAAAATCATTGGTTCCTCCCAAATGAATTTTGCTTTTAAATTTGTGCTTGAAATTAAGAATTGAAAAATGGATGTCGCGTCTGACACGTGCGCGATTGCAACAACCGCGCTTTCAAACCGTGCTCCTCCCAAAGCGATTTGAAACGATTGAATACGGAGCCGGATTATTTCCTTAAGCCAATGGGTGTCAATTCATCTTAAGTCCAAGAGAATGATTTAATAACACCTGCCCTGTTCTCCATCGCGTTGAGCGGATGTACAACATGTGAGGATGAGCACACAGGATCAAGGCCGGGAATGTCGTTTGCGGGCCTCCCGGCCAAGGCCTATGGCAAACGGTTACTCGAAAACAATCGCCGGCGCCGTCCGGCCGGGATTGGCTTTCGCCGCCTGCAGCTGATCCCAGACCTTGGCCGCAATCTCGCGATAGACCTTTGCCTGCGGTCCCTCCGGATTGCTGATGACGACGGGCGTTCCAGCATCGGACATTTCGCGGATTTCCATCACCAGCGGCACCTCACCGAGGAAGGGAACGCCGAGACGCGTAGCTTCAGCCTTGGCGCCGCCATGGCCGAAAATGTCGTAGCGGTTGCCGGTGTCGGGCGCGATGAAATAGCTCATGTTCTCGACGATGCCGAGCAGGGGCACATCGACCTTCTTGAACATGTTGAGCCCCTTGCGCGCATCGATCAGCGCCAGATCCTGCGGTGTCGAGACGATGACGGCGCCTGCAAGCGGCACCTGCTGCGCCATGGTCAATTGCGCATCGCCGGTGCCGGGCGGCATGTCCACCACGAGCACGTCGAGATCGCCCCACTGCACTTCGCGCAGCATCTGCGTCAGGGCCGACATCACCATCGGGCCACGCCAGATCATCGGGGTCTCTTCATCGACGAGAAAGCCGATCGACATGACTTTCAGGCCATAGCCTTCCATGGGCTTGAGCACACGGCCGGAGACGACTTCCGGGCGGCCGGAGAGATGCAGCAGGCGCGGCATGGACGGGCCATAGATATCCGCATCGAGAATGCCGACACGATGGCCGTTGGCCTGCAGCCCAAGCGCCAGATTGACTGCCGTGGTCGACTTGCCGACGCCGCCCTTGCCCGAGGCGACGGCAATGATCGCGCCAACGCCGGGAACGCCCGATTTGACCGGCGCGGCCGCATGGCCGTGCCCGGACTGCGGCTGGGCCGGAACGCGCGGCGGCGGGACTGCACCGGCAGGTGCCGGGCGCTGCGCGGGACGTTGCGGTGCTGCCGGTGCGGGACGCGGCACCGCGTCATCGCTGGTCGGACCGCCGCGCTTTTCGGCGGTCAGGGCGACAATGGCCCCGGCGGCACCCCGCCAGGTCCTGGCCACGGGGTCGGCAGCGGCCACGCG
>OIER01000967.1_pt1 | contig 16544 bp, 17 predicted proteins | sample 1581801 | NCBI WGS metagenome assembly OIER01 (sample SAMN03281006, study PRJEB24777) | human gut metagenome | isolation source: fecal sample PR165 from 1 month old male Malay infant, vaginally delivered... | reverse complement strand
GTTCCGTTGCGCTGCCCGGATTACACCAGTGTCAGCAAGCGCGCAAAGTCGGTTAATGTCAGTTTCAAAACGTTCACCCGGGGTGAAATCGCGCATCTGGTGATTGATTCCACCGGGCTGAAGGTCTGTAAGCGTTAACCGGACGCCGTATTGACACTGGTCAGGCAGGTATAGCCACGTTCCACGGCAGAAGTTCACCAACCTCAAGGCGTTTGGTGAAGAGGCACAGTCCATCCGCATCTGCCCAGAGAATTTTGACGGTATCACCCCGGCGGCCACGGAAGATGAACAGGTGGCCGGAGAAGGGGTTCTCATCCAGTACGTGCTGTATCTGCTCGCCCAGACCGTTGAAGGATTTACGCATGTCGGTGGCGCCGGCGACCAGCCAGATACGGGTGCCAGACGGGAGGGAGATCATCGTCCCCTCCCGGTCAGTTCGCGAAGCAGTGTTTTCAGGATAGCGGGAGATAAGTTCCCTGTCAGGCGCAGACTGGCGCTCCCGACAGCCACTTCGCAGGTCATCACCTCACCGTAAGCGGAACCGGATGGTTCATAGTGTGGTACTGCATGATGTGACAGGGACATGTCAGATACCACAACAGGGATGACAGCATCAGGTTTACTGACTGAACGTTGTATTTCATCGGGCAAAAGGTGGCTGTAGCGCTGGCGCCATGTAAACAACAGATTGTCATTAATCCCGTGTTCTCTGGCCAGTTGGGCCACGCAGGCTCCAGGCTGATAAGATTTTTCGACAAGTTCCAGTTTAAAGTCCATGGAGTAAGACGCACGAACCCTGCGGGGACGAAGAGAATCTGACATTGATAGAGTCCATTAACGTTTATAAGAGGACTCTATCATCGTCAATCACCGGAAATTTCAACAGACGATACTGAGATGACGCTTACTCAGTACTTTATCAAGCGCTCCTACCAGCCAGTCGATATCCTCTGTCTGGAACGCCATCGGCGGGCGTAGCCCAGCCGTTTTGTTTTCTCCGCGATAGCCACATCCGGAGCGGGCGTGATACTGGCTTTACTGGGATGGAAGCTTCTGGGTCTGATGATGATACCGGTTTTACTGGTCTGTCTGGTTTCCACCTGGCAGTACAGCCTGGCGATGAGAAAAGCAAACGGGACCGCCTCACGTCCTGCAGAAGACGGTTCATGAATCCCGCTCAGTCCTGGTATTGTGAAAAGCCTCTTTCCGCAAGGAAGGGGGCGGGTCAGGTAGTTCGGGTAACATCTTGGCCGATGATAATATGTCTCTTAGCCCGCGCCCGTTGTAACTGACTGACATTCAATTCCAGACCTTATCCGTGAAGCACTTATAAATTGCAATGGCCCGTGCAGGTGAAAACAAAGCTACGCCTTACCACCTGCTTGACTTCTTCTGAAGAGAGGGAGAATACGGGCAGTTAGCGGAACCCCCTTATATCCTCGTCTTTCAGGGCGGGGATAACGCTATGCGATCGTTGTGTCAGCACTTTCCCTTTCTTATCGCCTTCGGCTGTTTTACAGGCTTTTCGGGTACCTGTGTCTTCGGCTTTTAAATATACGAGTTCACATTCCGGGTTCGCCGTACTGATCTCGTCCCCACTGCAACGCAGTATTAATCAACCTCTCCAGCAGTTGTTGCACCTGCTGCCCTTTCTCCGGAAGATAAGCAAAGCTCTCCTCATCCATATAGCAGCACTGGGCCATTTCTAGCTGAACAGCATGAATATGGTTGACGGGATCGCCATAGTGACGGGTGATATATCCGCCTTTAAAGCGGCCATTGAGTATCCGGCTATACTGCGGGAACGCATTGCAGCTTGCCAGCAGCGCCTGGCTGAGCTGCGTCGAACAGCTGGCGCCGTCCGCCGTACCAAAGTTCAGATCCGGCAGGCGCCCTTCAAACAAGCGCGGCACCACGGATTTGATCGAGTGCGCATCCCACAACAGCGCATAGCCAAATTTCTCACGCAGGCGTGCCAGTTCAGCGGCAAGCGCCTGGTGATAAGGCTGCCAGACCTGTTTTAGTATCGCGTCCTTCGCCGCCGCGTCAGGCGCACCGCCCGGCACGAACAGGGCTTCGCCGTCAAAAAAGATATCGGTAAACAGCCCGGTTGTCGCCGTGCTGTAAAGTGGTTTATCATCCGCTGGGCGATTGATATCCACTACATAGCGGGAATAACGGGCGCATAACGTGCTGGCCCCCATGTTCGTGATGGTCTGATAGAGCAAGGGAATATTCCAGTCGGTATCTTCCAGACGCTTCGCCCTCGGCGTGAGCCCCTGGGCGACTTCGGGGGTTAATAACGTTCCCGCGTGGGGCATACTGACCAGCAGCGGCAGGTTCCCCTGCTGCAAATCAAACGCCTTAATCACAATAAACCTCCTTACCTTGATAAATCACCTGTTTCGAAAGGGAGCCTCCCAGCCAGTAGCTTAGCTCCGCCGGGTGAGCGATATCCCACGCCACGAAGCTGGCCTCTTTTCCGGCTTCCAGAGAACCACAAACTGTATCCAGCCCCAGCGCCTTCGCGCCGTTAAGCGTCACGCCAGCCAACGCCTCTTCCGGCGTCATGCGGAATAGCGTACAGGCCATATTCATCATCAGACGCAGGGACAACACCGGAGAGGTGCCGGGATTTAAATCGCTTGCGAGGGCAATCGGCACCCGGTACTGACGCAGCAGATCCAGCGGCGGTAGCTGTTTATCACGCAGGAAGTAATAGGCGCCCGGCAGCAGCACCGCCACCGTCCCATGGCGTGCCATTGCGGCGATATCTTCTTCGCACAAATATTCCAGATGATCCGCCGACAGCGCATGGTAGCGAGCGGCCAACGCCGCCCCATGCTGTAGCGTTAGCTGTTCAGCATGGAGCTTCACTGGCAGCCCCAGTTCCCGGGCCTTCTGAAAGACCCGCTCCACTTGCGTGGGCGAAAATGCCAGGTGTTCGCAGAACGCATCCACCGCATCCACCAGCCCTTCCTGATGCAGTTCCGGCAGCAGTCGTTCGCAAATATAGTCAATCCAGGCATCTGCCCGCTCCTGATACTCGACGGGCACCGCATGGGCCGCCAGGCAGGTACTGCGCACGGTCAGCGGCAATATGTCGCATAAACGGCGGATCACCCGCAGCATTTTACGTTCATTAGCCAGATCCAGGCCGTAGCCGGATTTGATCTCCAGCGCCGTTACGCCGTCCCGGCACAGCTCCCGGATACGCTGCCGCGCGCTCTCCAGCAACTGGCTTTCGCTGGCCTGTCGCGTGGCGTTGACTGTACTGGCGATCCCACCGCCGCCAGCCGCGATCTCCGCATAGCTCGCCCCGTTGAGACGCATTTCAAATTCCCGGGCCCGGTCGCCGCCAAACACCGCGTGGCTATGACAATCCACCAGTCCCGGCGTGACCACCCTGCCCTGCAAATCCACCCGCTGCGCAACGGGTAAGTCCGGCAATTCTGCCCGGTTCCCGACCCATAACAGCACTGCGCCGTCGGTCAGCATCGCGCCATCGTCAAACAACTGATAATGCCCAGCGGCCATGGTGGCGATCCGGCAGTGGTGCCAAAGGGTATACATGGAGCTCTCCTTTAACGACTGATGGCGGCGCCAGCCGCCGCTGCGGACTGCGCTTTGCGCAGGACATAGTAGAGCCCTGCCGGTAGCACCAGCCCAATGAGCCAGGAGATATCGATACCGCCCAGCATCTTCACGAATGGGCCGGAATAGAATCCACTATCAATAAACGGTGTCTGTACCGCCACTCCAACGAGATAAACCCCGAGCCCCGTCACATTCCACGCCCGATATTTCCCGTTCGGATCGTTCAGCGCCTCCATGTCTATCGCCTGATGGTTGAAGAAATAGTAATCCACCAGGTTAATCGCGCTCCACGGTGTAAAGAAAGTCAACAGGAACAACAGGAAGGATTTAAACGCCGACAGGAAAGAGTGTTGCCCGATAATCGCGATAGCGGTCGCCAGGGTAATAATCACCGCCAGCACCAGCAGACGTACCGACTGGCTTACGCGCACTCGCTGCTTCCCGCAGCTGTACACCGTCGCCAGGCACATCAGGCTGCCGTAGGCATTCAGGGTATTGATCGTCAGTTTACCAAACGCGATGCTCAGATATAGCAGCGTGGCAATCGCACCGGTGCCGCCCAGGCCGACGATATAGTCCACCTCATGACCGACCAGTTTTCCCTGAGAGAGGGCGGCAGCCAGCACCCCGACGGTCATGGCGATTTGCGCGCCAATCACCGAACCGCTCCCGACGGCGAAAAAGACCTTCCCGGGAGAGGTGCTGCGCGGCAGATAGCGGGAATAATCGGCAACATAGGGGCCAAAGGTGATCTGCCAGGAGGCCGCAAGGCCGGTGGCGGTTAAAAACGTACTCCAGCTAAAGGGCCGGACACTCAGCAGCTCGCCAATAGCCGGAAAAGAACTGATTTTCCACAGCAAGTAGATAAACGCGATAATCCCCACCAGGCTCGCCAGCTTACCCAACAGGTGGATCAACCGATAGCCGACATAAGCGATAACCAGCGTGGCGGCAGCGAAAAGCAGAATGCCGCTGGTTTCCGTGGTATGGAAAACCGCCGAGATCGCCTGACCGGACAGCACCGCCCCGGTGGCGATAAAACCAAGGTACATCAGGCAGACCAGCAGAATCGGCAGGCAGGCGCCGTAGACGCCGAACTGTACCCGGCTGCTGATCATCTGTGGTATCCCCAGCTGCGGCCCTTGCGCGGCGTGCAATGCCATTACAATCCCACCGGCAATCTGCCCCAGCATCAGACCGGCCAGCGACCAGAAAACATCCCCGCCGAATACAATAGTTAATGCGCCAGTGACCATGGCGGTGATTTGCAGGTTAGCCCCCAGCCACAGGGTGAACTGGCTAAAAATACTACCGTGGCGTTCACCGTCAGGGATGGGTTCAATAGAACGTGTTTCGATGTATGTTGTGTTGTTATTATTCATGGCAGCACTCCGGTCAGGGCGAAGGGGATACATTGCCCCCTTCGCCGGAGAAATTAATCCGCAATCATTGGCAGGTTGAGCCCTTGCTCTCTGGCGCATTCAATCGCGATGTCATAACCCGCATCCGCATGGCGCATCACGCCGGTGGCCGGGTCGTTACTCAGCACCCGGACAATGCGTTCCGCCGCTGCATCGCTGCCGTCGCAGACAATGACCACGCCGGAGTGCTGGGAGAAGCCCATCCCTACGCCGCCGCCATGGTGCAGGGAAACCCAGGTCGCGCCACTGGCGGTATTCAGCAGCGCGTTCAGCAACGGCCAGTCGGATACCGCGTCGGAACCGTCCTGCATCGCTTCGGTTTCGCGGTTAGGGCTGGCAACGGAACCGGAGTCAAGGTGATCGCGGCCGATCACTACCGGCGCCGACAGCTCGCCGCTGCGGACCATTTCGTTAAACGCCAGGCCCAGACGGGCGCGCTGCCCCAGTCCGACCCAGCAGATGCGGGCCGGTAGCCCCTGGAAGCTGATGCGCTCTCTGGCCATATCCAGCCAGTGGTGGAGGTGTTCGTCGTCGGGGATCAGCTCTTTGACTTTCGCGTCGGTGCGGTAGATATCCTGCGGATCGCCGGAAAGCGCCGCCCAGCGGAATGGGCCAATACCCCGGCAGAACAGCGGACGAATATAGGCGGGAACAAAGCCAGGGAAGTCAAAAGCGTTTTCCACCCCCATCTCTTTCGCCATCTGGCGGATGTTGTTGCCGTAATCGAAGGTGGGAATGCCCTGCTGCTGGAAGGCGAGCATGGCTTTAACGTGTTCGGCCATTGAGGCTTTCGCCGCGTGGATCGTCTCCACCGGGTGAGACTGCGCGCGAGCGCGGTAGTCTTCCCAGCTCATGCCCAGCGGCAGATAACCGTTGAGGGGATCGTGTGCGCTGGTCTGGTCGGTCACCATGTCCGGGCGCACGCCGCGTCTTACCAGCTCCGGTAAAATTTCCGCCGCGTTGCCATGCAGCGCGATGGATACCGCTTCTCCTTTTGCGGTATAGCGGGAGATACGGGCCAGGGCGTCATCCAGATCGCTGGCCTGCTCATCGACATAGCGGGTACGCAGACGGAAGTCGATACGCGACTGCTGGCATTCAATATTCAGCGAACAGGCTCCTGCCAGGGTAGCGGCCAGCGGCTGAGCGCCGCCCATGCCCCCCAGACCCGCTGTCAGCACCCAGCGTCCGCGCAGGCTACCGTTATAGTGCTGGCGCCCGGCTTCCACAAACGTTTCGTAAGTGCCCTGAACAATGCCCTGGCTGCCGATGTAGATCCATGAGCCGGCCGTCATTTGCCCGTACATCGCCAGACCTTTTGCATCAAGGTCGTTGAAGTGCTCCCAGTTTGCCCAGTGCGGCACGAGGTTCGAGTTGGCGATCAGCACCCGCGGGGCATTGTCGTGGGTTTTGAAAACCCCCACCGGTTTACCGGACTGGATCAACAGTGTTTCATCATCATTGAGCTGCTTCAGGGTCTCAACGATCTTGTCGTAGCATTCCCAGTTGCGGGCTGCCCGGCCAATACCGCCGTACACCACCAGCTCTTTTGGATTTTCGGCGACATCGGGATCCAGGTTGTTCATCAGCATGCGCAGCGGCGCCTCTGTGAACCAACTTTTTGCGTTCAGCTTAGTGCCTCGCGGGGCTCTGATTTCAACATCGCGAAAACGGGTTGCTTGTTTACTCATGCGCTTTACCTTCTTATTCATTACCTGTTATATGTTGATTAATTGTTATTTTTGTTATTTGTATTTTAAATGTATATACATGATAAGCATATTGGATGCCAGGTTAGCAATTAATTTATAAAACCAATAAAATTCAACAAATTAACATAAAAGCAGAAGGACATACTGCGCTATACACTCGTGAACACACCGTGATGATGGGCCATTATGGTGCAAAAATACAGCTCTCCGCCTTATTTTTGTGCACCAAAACATCACAAAAAGATAACACCAGTGCATTTTCTATCTCGTCATGACTTCTTATCTTGCCATAGACGGCAGTACCAGATAACGCAAATAAACTCTAACCAATTGTTTTAAAACAACTAAATAACCATCTTATTGCGTATCCCTCTGGCAGTGGCACAAGTTTTACTAGTTGTACATACAAGACTATACATATCAGCATTTTGTCGCGTGACTCCCCTGCATTCGGGAACACCACACACAACAATCAGAGGCGTGAAGATGATTACCTTCCAGAATGTGACTAAGCACTACGACAACGGTTCGGTCGTAGTAGATGGCCTTAGCCTGGTAGCGCCGGGTGGCAAAATTACGGTATTTGTCGGCCCTTCGGGCTGTGGAAAAACCACCTCATTGCGGATGATTAACCGGTTAGTGGAACCGTCATCGGGCCGGATCCTGCTTAACGGCGAAGCCACCGAGCAAATGGATATCGTGCAACTGCGCCGCCGTATTGGCTATGTCATTCAAAATGCAGGTTTATTCCCCCACAAAAACATTATCGATAACATTGCCACCACCGCGATTCTCAACGGCGCCGCCAAAAGTAAAGCCAGAGCCAGAGCCGGGGAATTACTGGAGGTCGTCGGTCTGGATCCGCAAATCGCCAAACGCTTCCCCTGGCAGCTTTCCGGAGGCCAGCAGCAGCGCGTGGGCGTTGCCCGCGCTCTGGCGGCAGACCCGGAGTTTATGTTGATGGACGAACCGTTCAGCGCGGTCGACCCGGTAGTCCGCGAACAGCTGCAGGAAGAGTTTTTGCGTATTCAGAAAGAGGTGAGCAAAACCATCATTATGGTCACTCACGATATTGATGAAGCCATGAAGCTCGGCGACCTGGTCGCAGTACTTAAACCTGGCGGCAAGCTGGCGCAGATGGCCTCTCCAGGCGAACTGCTCAATACGCCGCAAAACGCCTTTGTGGCGGACTTTATCGGCAAAGACAGAGGCTATCGCAAACTGAGTTTCCACGCCGCCGACACAGAAACCGGGTTACGCAACGAGCCCTATGCCGAGCTGGACTGTTCCTTCGAGCAGGCCAGAGAGATGGCCATCGACCGCTGGCTGCTGGTTACCCAAAACGGCAAAGCGTTTGGCTGGTTCGACACCCACCAGCCGGCAACAGCGATTACCCACGACAACATCAATCTGGGGGCGACGTTCCACCAGCAGGGAAGCCCGTTGCGCCATTTGCTGGACGCTGCGCTGAGCTCTCCCAACCACCGGGCCGTGATCGTTGATGAACAGCAAATCCCGCAGGGGACCATCCACCTCGATCAAGTACTCGACATGTGTAAATTCACGCGCCAGGAGGGAGCATGAGATTCGATTGGCTATGGGCGCAGAGCGATAAAATCTTCAACCTGTTTCTCTGGCACAGCTATCTCGCAATTGTGCCGGTAGTGATAGGGTTAATTCTGGCGATCCCTGTCGGCTGGGGCATTCACCACCTGCCATCGGTCAAGTCGGCGATCGTTAACCTGTTTGGCCTGCTGTATACCATTCCGTCACTGGCGCTGTTTGTGCTGCTGCCCCCGCTGCTCCACACGCAGATTCTGGACCCCATTAATGTTGTGGTCGCACTGACCATCTACAGCTTTGCGCTACTGGTTCGCACAGTCTGCGACGGGCTGGACTCCGTATCGGCCGATACCCGTCAGTCCGCGGCAGCGCTCGGGTATAAACCCGCTCAGCAGTTTTTCCAGATCGACCTGCCGCTGGCCGTGCCGGTGATTGGTTCCGGCCTGCGCGTTGCCGTGGTGTCTAACGTCAGTATCGTTTCCGTCGCGGCATTAATCGGCGCACCGCAGCTCGGCTCGCTGTTTACCCTGGGCTTCCAGCTGCAATTTCTGACTCCCGTCATCGCCGGGATCGCGCTCAGCATCATTCTGGCGCTGCTGCTGGATATGCTGGTGGTTTACGTCACTCGTCAACTCAGCCGCTGGCAACCTCAGAGAGGATAATTATGCTTACCTGGTTTATGGATCCCATCCACTGGTTTGGTGAGGGAGGCATTTTCCCCCTTCTGGCGCAGCACATCAGCTATAGCGCTGTCGCTCTGGCGATCGCCTTTATCATCGCGTTTCCCGTCGGCTGCTACACCGGCCATACCGGCAAAGGGGAAGGCCTGCTCATCGGTACCACCAACGCCCTGCGCTCCCTGCCCTCATTTGGGCTGATTATTCTGCTGGTGATTTTACTTTCCGGCGAGTTTGAGTCCGATATGGCCTTTATTCTGCCCTGTATTCTGGTGCTGGTGGCGCTGGCGCTCCCGCCGATTGCGCTGGGTGTGCATGCGGGTATTCGCGCGCTCGATCCCTATGTCCTTGATGCCGCTCGCGGCATGGGGATGACGCGGCTGCAGATCCTGCTACAGGTGGAGTTGCCCTGCGCGCTTCCGCTGATCCTCTCCGGCGTGCGCAGCGCCACGTTGCAGATTATTTCCACCGCCACCATCGCAGCCTATGTCTCGCTGGGGGGATTCGGACGTCTGATTATTGACGGACGCGCGGCGAACGATTTCAGCCAGATGATCGCCGGCGCCATGCTGGTGGCGCTACTGGCTTTACTGATCGACTGCTTGTTCTCTTTCTCGCAAAAAATAGTCGTTTCACCCGGTATTACCCGGCGTATTAAAAACCCATAACCTCATTCCACTGCTCAAAAGGATACCTCAATGAATATGAAAAAACGTATTTTGACGCTGTGTTCAGCGCTGCTGCTGTCGGCGACCTCATCGGCCTGGGCCGCGCCGAAAGTCATTGTCGGTTCTGCAGACTTCCCGGAAAGCCAACTGCTGGGCACCATTTATGCGGGTGCGTTAGAAGCGCAAAACATCCCGGTGGAGAAAAAGCTGAACATCGGCAGCCGCGAAGTGTATATCCCGGCGCTGCTGGACGGTTCCATCACGCTGATCCCGGAATACAGCGGCGCGCTGTTGAGCTATCTGGATGCGAAAAATGCGGCACACGGTAGTGAGGACGTCGCCAGAGAGCTGGCCGCTAAGCTGCCGGAGAAAGTTAAAATGCTGCAGATCTCCCAGGCTCAGGATATCGACGTTCTGGCCGTGACGCAGAAAACCGCCGATAAATATAAACTGAAAACCATCGCCGATTTGCAGCCTGTTGCCAGCCAACTGGTGCTGGGCGGCCCGGCGGAATGGAAAACCCGCCATGAGGGGCTCTCCGGCCTGCGCGACGTGTACGGCCTGAACTTTAAGAATTTTAAAGTGCTGGACGTCGGCGGGCCGCTGACGCTCAGCGCCATGAAAAATAACCAGGTCCAGGTCGCCGATCTGCTTTCAACCTCGCCAGCAATCAAAAAAGATCGCCTTGTCGTGCTGGAAGACACAAAACATCTGTTCGCGGCGCAAAATATTGTGCCAATCGTCGCCAGTGAAGCGCTGAATGACGCCGTAACCACCACGCTGAACAAAGTCTCTGCTCAGCTAACGACTGAAGATCTGATCGACATGAACGAGAAAATTGCCGAATTTGTCAGCATCGACGATATCGCGCATCAGTGGCTGGTAAAACACGGATTTAGCCAATAAGGTCGCAGACATGACAACGCCACTGAACGACAGCATTACCCTCGGGCAGGCGCCGGGTACTGTGGATGAGATAGTGCGGATTGCCGACGGCGCGCCGGTCGCGCTGGAGAAGGCCGCGCTGGATAATATGGCGCGGGTCAGCAGCCGTATTCAGCGCGCCATTGAACAAGGCCAGACGATCTACGGGCTGACGACCGGCGTCGGCGATCTGGTCACCACCCGGCTTTCTCCGGACAGGATGACGGATACTCAGCTGAATATGCTGCGCAGCCACGCCTGCGGAGTCGGTCCGGACCTGACGGTGCGTGAAGTGCGGGCCATGATGGCGGTGACGTTAAAATCCCTGCTGCAGGGATACAGCGGCGTCACCCCGGCGCTGGCGCAGCGTATCGCCGATATGTTGAACCGTCAGGTCACGCCGTGGTCACCCGCCGGCGGCTCCGTCGGTTACCTGATTGCCACCGCCCATATAGGCCTTGCGGTCTTCGGCGAGGGCAAATGCTGGTATCAGGGAGAACTGCTGCCGGCGCAACAGGCGCTGACGCGGGCGGGTATCCCGCCCTATGTTCCCGGCCCCAGAGAGGGTCACGCGTTGGTCGGCGGCACCTATGAGATCACCGCGGTGGGCTGCCTGGCCGTGGCGGATTTCCAGCGTCTGCTCCCCGTCGCCGATATGGCGGGCGGGATGTGCCTCGAGGCCATGCGGGGCAATACGCGCGGCTACGATGCCCGCCTGCACGCCCTGCGCCCTCATCCCGGACAGCAGGAAACCGCGCAAAACCTGCGCCGCCTGCTGAAAGGCAGCGAGATCCTGGCGCGTTATCGCGACCACCGGGTTCAGGACGCGCTGAGTTTACGCTGTATCCCCCAGATCCACGACGCGGTGCGCGACCAGCTGGCCCACTGTCGGCAGATTATGACCATCGAACTCAATTCGGTGACCGATAACCCGCTGTTTCTGGTAGAAGAAGACAGGCTTATCGTGATGCCAGGGGGCAACGGTCACGGTGCGCCAACGGCGCTGGCGCTGGATGCGCTGGCCGTTGCGATTGCCCAGTTGAGCACCGCTTCCCAGGCCCGTTGCGACCGAATAACCAATACGCATCTCAGCGGGCTGCCGGCCTTTCTTATCTCGCCGGATTCGGGGTACTCCGGGATGATGATCCCACCCTACGTCGCCGCTGCGCTGGCGGGCGATAACCGCAGTCTGGCCGGCCCGGCCAGTATCCACACGGTATCCACCTGCGCCGGTCAGGAAGATCATGTCAGCATGGGGGTTGCCGCCGCACGTAAAGCGCTTAAGGCGGTAGAAAACGCCGTGGACATCGTCGCCATCGAACTGCTGTGCGCCTGTCAGGCGCTGGAGTTCCATCGCCCGCTGCGTGCCGCCGTGGGCAGCGAGGCGACGCTGGAGAGAGTGCGTCAGGCGGTGCCGTTCCGGGATAAAGATACGCTGCTCTACCCCGATATACATGCGCTACGCGCCCTGATTAATCAGGGCGAACTCAGCGCGATGCTGCAGGTATTGTGCGAAGAGGAGTGACAACAGGCGCCGCAGAAGGAGCCTGCGGCGTGATTAAAGGGGAATCAGCGTGATGCGGGCCAGACGCGCGCCCGGAGAGTCCGGGATAACCAGCGCCACCGCTTCATCCACCAGCAGGCTGTCGTAATGTTCCAGTAAATAGCGTTGGTCGCCGACGCGCACCCGCAACGCGGGCCCGGCATTAAACAATATCCGTAGTCCGCCCTGATGCGACCACGTTCCCGCCCCGCACCAGCTCACCGTCGCCCGCAGAGCTGCTTCCCGGTAAATCACATTAAAATCCAGCAGCGGGCCGCCGACAATCTCACAGGATACGCCGCTCGCGCCGTTAAACCCCAGCGCCTGGAATGGCGCAATCAATGCGCTGCGCTGCCCATCGATTGTCAGGTACATCCCGCCGCCTTCCAGCACGCTGATATTGCGCAGGTAGCCGGGAAATGCGGAGAACGGACCAGGCTGGCGAATGGTCGCCAGGGATATACGCCAGTCATATTCCCCCGCTTCCGGATAGCGGGCCACTTCGCGCGTCACGCCCTGGCCGTTTTTCCAGGGCATTTCCGTATACAACCCGGCAGGGAGCAGACGGATCATTTGCGCATGCTCCCTTCTAGGCGGTAACGCGGACCGGGATAGACCAGGCGCACGCTGGTGACGATTTTCTTCTCCTGACGGCCGGTCCACGTCCGACGATTGACCAGCAGACAAGGCGTATGTTCATCAATTTCCAGGTAAACACACTCGGCCCGCGTGACGTTGACCGCTTCAATAACGTGTTCGCCTTCAACAATCGGCGCAATTGAGGAGAGATAGGCGTTCGGCGTGATACGTGTAAAATCCTGCTGCAGGTAGTCAGGCACAACCTGCATATTCACCAGTCGGTCTTCCAGCATAACCGGTACGCCATTTTCATAATGGCAAATCAGCGAATGGTACAGACCGCAACCCTGCTGCATGCCAAAGCTGAACGCCTGCTGGGCATCGGCTTCGATTTCCGTCAGTCTGAAGACTCTGGCGTGGTGGCGATGGCCACGGCTGGCGATTTCGTCAGCGATATTGTTAATGTCCAGCAGCGCCGACTGGCCGCGGATTTCGGCGACAAAAGTACCGACCCCCTGCATCCGCACCAGCAAGCCCTCCGCGGTCAGTTCTCGCAACGCGCGGTTAATCGTCATTCTGCTATAGCCAAACAGCGTGACCAGCTCGCTTTCAGAAGGAACACGGTAATTAGCGGGCCATGCCCCGCAGTGGATCTTGGTTTTGATCATGGCCTTTACCCTTTCATAAAAGGGGGCGGGATGTTCAAGTAACTCATCCATGGAATCCGAATTTGACAGGTCGTTACGCGCCATTAACCATTCCTCATATGCTGACGTTGTCAGTTTACTCTATGACCTGTTAGATGTATATATATGTACATGTATATACATTAACACTGATAATAAGGTGGTAAAATGGCAGTCTGGTTGGCAGAAAAAGCGCTGTTGCCTGATGGCTGGGCAAATAATGTCGGCATAACCGTGTCCGAAGAAGGCATCATAACCGCGCTGGAAAAGAACTCAGCGCTGAATCCGCAGGCGACGCGCATCAAAGGGGTCGTCGTGCCGGGTATGCCGAACCTGCACTCCCATGCCTTCCAGCGGGCGATGGCCGGGTTAACGGAGGTGGCGGGAAACCCGTCGGATAGCTTCTGGACCTGGCGGGATCTGATGTACAGGCTGGTAGATAAAATTACGCCAGAACAGCTGGAAACCATCGCCAGCTATCTGTACATCGAAATGCTCAAAGCCGGGTACACCTCGGTCGCCGAATTCCACTATCTGCATCACAGCAGCAGCGGTGCGCCTTATGAAGAGCGGACGGAATTAGCGCTGCGTATCGCCAGCGCGGCGAAACATACCGGCATCGGCCTGACGCTGCTGCCCGTCCTCTACAGTTACGCCGGGTTTGGCGCGCAACCGCCCTCCGTTGGACAGCGCCGCTTTATCAACGATAGCGACAGCTACCTGAATATGTACGAGTCGCTCACATCGCGGCTGGCCAGCGAGCCAATGCAGCGTACCGGTCTGTGCTTCCACTCATTACGGGCCGTTACGCCGGAGCAGATTGGCGCCATTCTGGCCTGCCATCCTGGCCAGCAGCCGATTCATATTCATATTGCTGAACAGCAAAAAGAGGTTGATGACTGCCAGGCCTGGTCCGGCGAGCGCCCGGTGGAGTGGCTGTACAACCATCTTCCCGTGGATTCGCGCTGGTGCCTGATCCACGCCACTCATCTGACGCCTCAGGAAACGATGAAGATCGCCACATCCGGTGCGGTGGCCGGCCTGTGCCTGACCACCGAAGCCAATCTCGGCGATGGCATATTCCCTGGCCCACAATATCTGGAGCATAACGGCGTCTGGGGAATAGGTTCCGACAGCCATATTAGCGTCAGCGTCAGCGAGGATTTACGCTGGTTCGAATACGGGCAGCGCCTGGTAGCCCAGCGACGCAACCGGCTCATCGTCCCAGGCGAGCCTCACGTCGGCAACGTGCTGTATCAAGGGGCACTACGAGGCGGCGCCAGAGCGCTGGGCCAAAACATTGGCCAGCTAAGTGTAGGATATCGGGCCGATCTTGTCGTATTGGATAGCCAGAATCCCTTTATCGCCAGCGCAGAAGACCAGATGTTGCTCAACCGCTGGATCTTCGCCTGCTCATCTAATCCCATTACCGCGGTGATGACTGGCGGACGCTGGGTGATTGAGGATGGGCATCACCATAAAGAAGAATCTGTCTCTCAGGCATTTATTCAGGTAATGAAAGATCTTGCAGCCTGATATTGACCAAAGCGGTTCACCGACGGTGAACCGCTTTGGTTTCGGATGGAGTCAAAGTAAATCTACTAATTTTATTAGCGGGATCGTATCAGTCATTATAAATTGACCTCTGCCCCGACTTCACGCCTTGCGATTCCAAAGGCGAACTACCTTTAGGCAGTAATAATTTCAGTTCATGTGAAAGCGGGAGAGGACGTCACGAATGATGAGTCAGTGTGGAGTCTGCGGAGATGAACCTGCTGGCAGTTAATCATCAGGCTGGTTTACCGGATGCGGTTTAAATCAGCGCATGGCGTGCGGCGCACACCTTGCCCTGTGACTGTCAATTCTGTGGGGTCACTGACTTTCATTGGGTAACGGCGCCGACCAGGAATGTTTTTTCAACAGTCTCCTCCAGACCAACGGTACCTGTTTCACCACGTAGTGAGGATTCGGCCGCAGCATATGTAAGTATCCCGCTTAACCGAACCATTCGCATTTAGAGATCTTCCGGCATACTGAATATATCCTTGGAGGAGCTCGCCATGCGCAAAGCCCGATTCACCGAACACCAGATCATCGCTGTTCTGAAGTCTGTCGAAGCCTGACGTACCGTCAAGGATGTCTGCCGCGAAGCCGGTATTTCCAAAGCCAGCTATTACAACTGGAAAGCGAAGTTCGGCGGTATGGAAGCCTCTGATATCAAAAAGATGAAGGACCCTGAGGATGAAAATCGCTGGCTGAAACAGATGTTTGCGGACCTGAGCCTCGAATGCCGCGCCCTGAAAGACGTTATTGAAAAAAAGCTTTAAAACCAGCGATAAAGCGTGAGCTGGTCAGCTATCTGACCGCACAGTTTGCCATGAGCTTACGTCAGGCATCCAGGACATTGTCGCTGAGCAGGACGGTATTTCATTATCAGCCGGATACGCGACGGGATGAGCCGGTAATTATGGCGCTGACCGTGGCGGCTGAACGCTATCAGCGATACGGATTTAAAAAGCTTTTTCAGGTCCTTTGCAGGCAGGGCAACGCCTGGAACCATAAGCGCGTTCACCGGATTTACTGCCTGCTGAAACTGAAAGAAGTGAAACTCTCAGGATTCGAATGACCATATTTGGCACGGAGCTGCCTGTCAGATTAGGTTTGGTTCTGTGCCATAGCTGTGTCAGGTCAAATCTAAGCTAATACATCTTATTCATTTGCAGTTATTTCACCTTCTGGCTCTTCAAAGTAAATACTCTTAATATCATCAAGAAGTTTATTTACCCTATCTACTATTGTAATATCTTTGTAAAACTCAGTTTTCTCAACCAATTTGAAAAGTTCTGCAAAATCTTCTGGAGTTTTCAACGCCCCCTTTGTTTCATAATAATCAACAAATGCTTTAATGCCAAAAAACAATTGTTTCCTATGCTCCTGGAGTTGGGTGTTTTTCTCTGATAAGGTAGCGTTTTGCATTTCTAATAGCTTGATTCGATTTAAAAGACTATCCGCCTTATTTGTTTTGGTAACAAGCTTGATTCGCAAGTGGCTTTGTTGAATAAATCGAACTTTTGCTGAGTTGAAGGATCAGATCACGCATCTTCCCGACAACGCAGACCGTTCCGTGGCAAAGCAAAAGTTCAAAATCACCAACTGGCCCACCTACAATAAAGC
>OIER01000966.1_pt1 | contig 16545 bp, 14 predicted proteins | sample 1581801 | NCBI WGS metagenome assembly OIER01 (sample SAMN03281006, study PRJEB24777) | human gut metagenome | isolation source: fecal sample PR165 from 1 month old male Malay infant, vaginally delivered... | reverse complement strand
CCCCAATCGCGATGCGCAGCCGTTTATTGCCGACTGGATGGCAACGCGGCTGGCTCCTTTAGTTAACCATGACTCCTGATTAAGCGGAGATCCTGACAGGTAAAGTTATGCAAAAATCGGTCTTAATAACAGGATGTTCCAGTGGAATCGGCCTTGAAAGCGCGCTCGAATTAAAGCGCCAGGGATACTGGGTGCTGGCGGCCTGCCGCAAACCCGACGATGTCGAACGCATGAACGGGCTGGGCTTTACCGGCGTGTTGCTGGATATGGACTCGCCGGAGAGCGTTGATCGCGCCGCGGATGAGGTGATCGCCCTGACCGGCAATCGCCTCTACGGGCTGTTTAATAATGCGGGTTATGGCGTGTACGGTCCGCTGGATACCCTCTCCCGCGAAACGCTGGAGAAACAGTTTTCGACTAACTTCTTCGGCGTACATCAGCTCACCATGCGCCTGCTCCCCGCGATGCTGCCGCATGGTGAAGGGCGCATCGTGATGACGTCATCCGTGATGGGGCTGATTTCAACCCCAGGTCGCGGCGCCTATGCCGCCAGCAAATATGCGCTGGAAGCCTGGTCTGACGCCCTGCGCATGGAGCTACGCCACAGCGGCATTAAGGTCAGCCTGATTGAACCAGGCCCGATCCGCACCCGCTTTACCGAAAACGTTAACCAGACGCAGGCGGATAAACCGGTCGAGAACCCCGGCATTGCCGCACGTTTTACGCTCGGACCCGAAGCGGTAGTGGCCAAAGTGCGCCATGCTTTTGAGAGTGACAATCCCAAAATGCGCTATCCGGTGACGCTGGTCACCCATGCCGTAGGCTGGTTAAAACGTCTGCTGCCGGGCCGGATGATGGACAAAATTTTACACGGTTGAGTTGAAGCGACGACGCGCATCCCCATGTAAAGAGTAAACCGATAAAAGAGAAGGCCGCATGTCCGTACAGAATATCGTCAATATCACTGAAGCAAACCTGCAACAGACCCTTGAACAGTCGATGACCAAACCGGTGCTGTTCTACTTCTGGTCTGAACGCAGCCAACACTGCCTGCAGCTGACGCCGGTGCTGGAAAGCCTTGCCGCCCAGTACAATGGTCAGTTCATTCTCGCCAAACTGGACTGTGACGCACAGCCGATGGTGGCGTCTCAGTTTGGTTTGCACGCGATCCCCACCGTCTATCTGTTCCAGAATGGTCAGCCTGTGGATGGCTTCCAGGGACCGCAGCCGGAAGAGGCCATTCGTGCCCTGCTGGATAAAGTGCTGCCGCGCGAAGAGGAGCTGAAAGCGCAGGAAGGCATGGCGCTGATGCAGGAAGGCAAATATGACGAGGCGCTGCCGCTGCTCAAAGAGGCGTGGCAGCTGTCGAAACAGAACAGCCAGATTGGCCTGCTGCTGGCGGAAACGCAGATTGCCCTGCACCGTTCAGAAGACGCAGAAGCCGTCCTCAGGACCGTTCCGCTGCAGGATCAGGATACCCGCTATCAGGGGCTGGTGGCGCAAATTGAGCTGCTGAAGCAGGCCGCGGATACCCCGGAAATTCAGCAGCTGCAACAGCAGGTTGCCGATAACCCGGCCGATGCGGCGCTGGCAAGCCAGCTGGCACTGCAGCTGCATCAGGTGGGACGTAACGAAGAGGCGCTTGAGCTGCTGTTTGGTCATCTGCAAAAAGACCTTGCTGCCGCAGACGGCCAGGCGCGCAAGATGTTCCAGGAGATCCTGGCCGCGCTGGGCACCGGTGATGCGCTGGCGTCGAAATATCGCCGTCAGCTGTACGCCCTGCTCTACTGACAAAAAAGCCCGGTGGCGGCTTCGCCTTACCGGGCCTACAAAAGCGACATCACCCTGTCTTTTTCAACTGCGTCACCACCAGCTGGTGGCGCGCGTTGTAGAACTTCCGGTAGGTCAGGTAACAGGCAATGATGGTGGACAGGCTGGCCGTGGAGAGCAGCATAAACGTCACCATGATCTGATACTTAATCGCTTTTACCGGATCGATACCGGCGAAAATCAGCCCCGACATCATTCCCGGCAGGCTGACCAGCCCCACCGTTTTGGCGGAATCCACGGTCGGGATCAGCGATGAACGAATGCTCTCACGAATCAGCCGCGCCGAGGCCACTTTTGGCGTTGCCCCCAGGCTTAATTTCTCCTGCAACTGCTGCTGTTCGCTGCTGAAACGCTGGCCGAGGTTGTTGTAACACAGCCCTACGGCCACCATGGCGTTCCCCGAAATCATCCCGGAGATAGGGATAACCTGCATCGGCGTAAACTCAATCGAGCCGGAGAGCACCAGCACCGCCAGCGTGAGCGCCGTGCCGGTGGTAATCGCGATAAACGACGAGATAAACGCTTTATCAATGTATTTACTGCGTTTTTTCGCATTCCACGCCGCGTTAAAGCAGATAAAGAGCACCATCAGCAGCGTAAGCACCGCGTGGTTAACGTTGAAAATGTATTTCAGCACATAGCCGACGATGATGAGTTGAATCACCGCGCGGCAGATACTCCACACAATGTCTTTTTCCAGGCCCAGCTTTTCCCGGTAGCTAACCACAATCGCAATCAGCACCAGCACCATGGAAAACGCCAGGGATTCGTTCGTAATATTATGCTCACCCACGGTTTGCCCCCTGCATTTTCCCGCCGTGCGGCTGCAGCCTAATCACGTCATCCGCATGGCTAATTTCGTTAGCGTCGTGCGTGACCCACAGCACGGCAATATTCTGCTCGCGAACGTAACGATGAATAATCTCGTTGACGTTGCGTTTGTTGGTGTCATCGAGCGCGCTGGTGATCTCGTCCAGCAACAACACCTTCGGTAAAAACTGCAGATTGCGGATCAGCGAGACGCGCTGTTTTTCTCCGCCCGACAGCGCATTGATGGATTGGGTCAGTGTCTCCTGCGCCAGGCCAAAGCGGGCCAGATCGTTAATAAAGCGTTCCGGCTCCGGCGTTTTATGACGAATTTGCCACGGAAAAATCAGGTTGTCATAGACCGTATCGCCAAACAGCGCCGGGGTCTGTACACAATAAGAGACCTGCTGGCGATAGCTTTCCGGAGAGAGCGACGCAACGTCCTGGCCTTCAAAGAGAAGTGTCCCCTCTGTGGGACTGAGCAGCGAGGCCACAATCTTCAGCAAGGTGCTTTTGCCACAGCCTGATGGCCCGGTGATTAATTTAAACTCGCCCGGCGACAGGCTAAATTCAACGTGCTGAAGGATAGTGTTATCCCCGACACGAAATCCAATATCCCTGAGTTGTAACAGATTTTTTTTATCGTTCATTCCGCTTCCGTTAACCGCGTCTTGTAAGAACCGTCTGTAGCATAATCTTTTTCCAGTCTATTTTCAGAGGCGAATTTCAACCGGATAGCCGATATACTTATGAGCAATAAACACACACGTTCTCTCATCACGGCATGCAAAACAGGAGGTTTTTATGCTTATTGTTGTTCCAGTCCTTATTTTCGTTGCGCTGGTTATTGTGGGCGCAGGCGTCAAAATTGTTCCTCAGGGTTATCAGTGGACCGTCGAGCGTTTCGGTCGTTATACCAACACGCTCCAGCCTGGATTAAGCCTGATTGTCCCGTTCATGGACCGTATTGGTCGTAAGATCAACATGATGGAACAGGTTCTGGATATTCCTTCCCAGGAAGTGATCTCGAAGGATAACGCCAACGTCACCATTGACGCCGTCTGCTTTATTCAGGTGATTGATGCGCCAAAAGCAGCGTATGAGGTGAGCAATCTGGAGCTGGCGATCGTCAACCTGACGATGACCAACATCCGTACCGTGCTCGGCTCGATGGAGCTGGATGAAATGCTCTCCCAGCGCGACAGCATCAATACCCGCCTGCTGCACATTGTTGATGAAGCGACGAACCCGTGGGGTATTAAAGTTACCCGCATCGAGATCCGCGATGTGCGACCGCCTGCGGAACTGATCGCCTCCATGAACGCGCAGATGAAGGCTGAGCGAACCAAACGTGCCTACATTCTGGAAGCGGAAGGGGTACGTCAGGCTGAGATCCTGAAGGCGGAAGGGGAAAAACAGTCGCAGATCCTGAAAGCGGAAGGCGATCGTCAGTCCGCGTTCTTACAGGCGGAAGCGCGTGAACGTTCTGCCGAAGCGGAAGCCCGCGCAACGCAAATGGTGTCCGAGGCGATTGCCGCCGGTGATATCCAGGCGGTGAACTACTTCGTCGCGCAGAAATATACCGATGCGCTGAAAGAGATCGGCTCCGCCAATAACAGCAAAGTGGTGATGATGCCGCTGGATGCCAGCAGCCTGATGGGCTCTATCGCCGGGATTGCTGAACTGATCAAAGACAGCGGGAACGAGCGTAAAAAATGATTGAGCTTATCGTCGCACATCCTCACGCTTTCTGGCTAAGCCTTGGGGGGCTATTGCTGGCCGCGGAGATGCTGGGCGGCAATGGCTACCTGCTGTGGAGCGGTGTCGCCGCGGTCATTACCGGGCTGCTCGTCTGGCTTCTTCCGCTTGACTGGGCGTGGCAGGGGGCATTATTTGCCGTGCTGACGCTGGTGGCCGCGTGGCTGTGGTGGCGCTGGCTTAACCGACAGGTTAACGAGCAGAAACCGGTGGACGCGCATCTCAACCAGCGCGGACAGCAGATTGTCGGCCAGCGTTTTACGCTTGATACCGCGCTGGTGAACGGACGTGGGCATATGCGCGTGGGCGACAGCTCGTGGCCGGTGGTCGCCGACGAAGACCTCAGCGCCGGCACGCGGGTTGAGGTCATTGCGGTGCAAGGCATTACCCTGCGGATTAAAGCCTGCTAAGCAGAGGTCTTACGATGGCAGCAGCCGGCAAGATTATCGATAATCGGGCAGTCGGCGCTGTCATCCCCCGGACAGGATTCCGCGAGCTGTAGCAGCTGTTCGCGCATCGCCTGTAGCTCGATGATATGGCGTTCAATCTCGGCCACTTTTTCCAGGGTGCGTTTTTTCACGTCTGCGCTGTGACGCTTCGGATCGTTAAACAGGTTAACCAGCTCACCGCACTCTTCCAGATTAAACCCGACCTGCCTCGCCTGGCGCAGTAACGTCAGCTCATCCAGATGCAGCTGCGTGTAGCTGCGGTAGCCGTTTTCACTGCGCAGCGGCGGCGTCACCAGCCCCTTCTCTTCATAAAAGCGAATCGCTTTGCTGGTTAAACCGGTTTTTTTCGCCACATCGCTGATATTCACATTTCCCCCTTGACCTTCCCCTTGATGGAAGGTTTAACCTTCATAACAGTCAGTAAAAAGCACGATATCGGTCAACAACTGACCAGATCATTATACGGGAGTTTTACTATGTCTCACACTATCGACCTGACGCTGGATGGCCTCTCCTGCGGCCACTGCGTCAAACGCGTAAAAGAAAGCCTTGAACAGCGCCCCGATGTTGAAAGCGCTGAAGTCACTATCGACCATGCCGCCGTTACCGGCAGCGCCAGCGCGGATGCGCTGATCGATACCATCAGGCAGGCCGGCTATGGGGCGGAGCTGAGCCACCCAAAGGCTAAACCGCTGGCAGAGTCATCATCCCCGTCGGAAGCACTGACAGCGGCCACTCCTGAGCTTCCGGCAGCTGATGATATTGATGACAGCCAACAGCTGCTGATCAACGGCATGAGCTGCGCCAGCTGCGTCTCCCGGGTACAAAACGCCCTGCAGGCGGTACCGGGCGTCGCCCAGGCACGGGTCAACCTCGCGGAGCGCACTGCGCTGGTGATGGGCAGCGCCTCCGCAGCAGATTTAGTACAGGCCGTTGAAAAAGCGGGCTACGGCGCGGAGGCCATCGAAGATGATGCCGAACGCCGCGAGCGCCAGCAGGAAACGGCGATTGCCACCATGAAGCGCTTCCGCTGGCAGGCGATTGTCGCCCTGCTGGTGGGTATTCCGGTGATGGTGTGGGGGATGCTCGGCGACAACATGATGGTCACCGACGACAACCGCACGCTGTGGCTGGTCATCGGTCTCATTACCCTGGGCGTGATGGTCTTCGCGGGCGGTCATTTCTATACCAGCGCCTGGAAGAGCCTGAAAAACCGCACCGCGACGATGGATACGCTGGTTGCGCTCGGCACGGGTGCCGCGTGGCTCTACTCCATGAGCGTGAACGTCTGGCCCCAGTGGTTCCCGATGGAAGCGCGGCATCTTTATTATGAAGCCAGCGCGATGATTATCGGTCTGATTAACTTAGGCCATATGCTGGAAGCCCGCGCCCGTCAGCGCTCCTCGAAAGCGCTGGAAAGGTTGCTCGATTTAACCCCGCTAACCGCGCGCGTGGTCACGGACGACGGGGAAAAGAGCGTCCCGCTGGCCGAGGTTCAGCCCGGCATGACGCTGCGTCTGACCACGGGCGATCGCGTTCCCGTTGACGGTAAGATAACGCAGGGCGAAGCCTGGCTGGATGAAGCGATGCTGACCGGCGAGCCCATCCCCCAGCAGAAATCAGACGGTGACGCCGTTCATGCCGGTACGGTGGTACAGGACGGCAGCGTGCTGTTCACCGCCAGCGCCGTCGGCAGCCACACCACGCTGTCGCGCATTATTCGCATGGTGCGCCAGGCGCAGAGCAGTAAGCCGGAGATTGGCCAGCTTGCCGACAGGATCTCTGCCATTTTTGTGCCGGTGGTGGTCGGTATTGCCCTGTTGAGCGCGGTGATCTGGTATTTCTTCGGCCCGGCGCCGCAGATTGTGTATACCCTGGTGATTGCCACCACGGTGCTGATCATCGCCTGTCCTTGCGCCCTTGGCCTGGCGACACCGATGTCGATTATCTCCGGCGTAGGCCGCGCCGCCGAGTTTGGCGTGCTGGTGCGGGATGCAGATGCGCTGCAGCGGGCCAGCACCCTGGACACGCTGGTGTTTGATAAAACCGGCACGCTGACCGAAGGCAAACCGCAGGTAGTGGCCGTCACGACCGCAGGCATTGCCGAAGCGGACGCGCTGCGGCTTGCCGCGGCGCTGGAGCAAGGCTCCAGCCATCCGCTGGCGCGCGCCATCCTTGATAAAGCGAATGCATCTGCCCTGCCGCAGGTCAGCAACTTCCGTACCCTGCGCGGGCTGGGCGTCAGCGGTGAAGCCGAAGGCCACGCGCTGCTGCTGGGCAACCAGGCATTGCTTAATGACAACGGTATTGATACCTCCGCGCTGGAGAGTGAACTGAAAGCGCAGGCGTCTCAGGGTGCCACGCCGGTTCTGCTTGCGGTCGATGGCCAGGCCGCCGCGCTGCTGGCCGTGCGCGATCCGCTTCGTCAGGATAGCGTGGACGCCTTGCAGCGACTGCATCGCGCGGGCTACCGTCTGGTCATGCTGACCGGAGATAACCCAACAACGGCAAACGCCATCGCCCGGGAGGCCGGTATTGACGAGGTGATTGCAGGCGTACTGCCGGATGGCAAAGCGGACGCCATTAAAAACCTGCAGCGTCAGGGCCGTCAGGTGGCGATGGTCGGCGACGGCATCAACGATGCCCCGGCGCTGGCCCAGGCGGACGTGGGAATTGCCATGGGGGGTGGGAGCGACGTGGCCATTGAAACCGCCGCCATTACGCTGATGCGCCATAGCCTGATGGGCGTTGCCGACGCGCTGGCCATTTCAAAAGCCACGTTGCGCAACATGAAGCAGAACCTGCTGGGGGCGTTTATCTATAACACCCTCGGTATCCCGATTGCGGCCGGCATTTTATGGCCGCTGACCGGCACGCTGCTAAACCCGGTGGTCGCAGGTGCGGCGATGGCGCTCTCCTCCATCACCGTGGTGAGCAACGCCAACCGGCTGCTGCGCTTTAAACCGAAGGATTGAACCTTGTACTCGTACGCGCTAGCATGACCCTTTCCATTCATGGAGCGCGTATGGGTCTGTTTAATCGTATAAAAACATCGTTTCGCGCCCTCTTTCCTCGCCGTTACGCCTGGCCGGGTCTGGATATCTCTCTCCCTGGCGGGCAGCACCTGCACCTGGTAGGCAGCATTCATATGGGTACGCAGGATATGTCTCCCCTGCCGCCCGGCCTGATCAAGCTGCTGAAACATGCGGACGCGCTGGTTGTTGAGGCGGACATCTCCGGCCATGAGTCGCCGTTCGCTGGCCTGGAGAGCGATCTCACGCTCGCGGAACGTCTGGATGAAACCCAGCTTGCGGAGCTGACGCGCGTGGCGGATGAAACGGGCGTCTCGCTTTCCATGATTGACACCCTGCCGCTGTGGCAAATTGCGATGGTGCTGCAGGCCACGCAGGCGCAGCGTCTGGGTCTGCGCGGTGATTACGGCATTGATTACCAGCTGCTGAATGTGGCCAGGGCGCGCAGTCTGCCCATCATCGAACTGGAAGGGACCGACAGCCAGATTGCGCTCCTGCGACAGCTTCCCGACGACGGCCGTATGCTGCTGGATGATACGCTGACCCACTGGCACACCAACGCGCGACTGCTGCAAACCATGATTGGCTGGTGGCTGGACGCGCCACCTGCGGAGGGTAAGCTGACCTTACCGTCGACCTTCAGTGAATCGTTATACGATGTGCTGATGAATGCGCGCAACCAGGCCTGGCGACAGACGCTGCATGCGCTACCTGCGGGGCATTATGTGGTGGCGGTCGGGGCGTTACATTTATACGGAGAAGGGAATTTGCCGTCGCTGCTGAAATAAAAAAATGGCCAATATTTCTATTGGCCCGTCAAAGAGGAATTTCATCGTTTTTATTATGCCGAAGGAGACCTTCGGTTGAGCCGATTGTCGCTCAAAGTGACCATCACTGCCAATACTATTGCGCAAGATGGTGCTATTTTTTAGACAAACGTCAGGCGTATGCTGGTGGCATGATTTGTCTGTCGTAAGAAGGATAGCTATGACTCCCGCCGTTAAACTACTCGAAAAAAACAACATTTCTTTCCGGATCCACACTTACGATCACGATCCGAATGAAACCAACTTTGGTGATGAAGTGGTGCGCAAGCTGGGCCTGAACGCGGACCAGGTGTATAAAACGCTGCTGGTTGCGGTGAATGGCGACATGAAGCACCTCGCCGTCGCGGTTACGCCGGTGGCGGGACAGCTGGATCTGAAGAAAGTCGCCAAAGCCCTGGGGGCGAAGAAGGTGGATATGGCCGACCCGATGGTTGCACAACGCACCACGGGCTACCTGGTGGGTGGGATCAGCCCGCTCGGGCAGAAAAAACGTTTGCCGACGCTGATTGATGCCCCTTCACAGGAATTTGACACCATCTTTATATCCGGAGGCAAACGCGGGCTGGATATTGAGCTGGCCGCGGGCGATCTGGCGAAAATGCTGGACGCGAAGTTTGCGGATATTGCGCGCCGGGATTGAGAAATTTGCCGGGTGGCGGCTTCGAGGTAAAAGCAAAACGGTAACAGGCGTTACCGTTTTTTGTGTTCGCGCCCTCTCCCGGTGGGAGAGGGTTGGGGTGAGGGCATCAGGCCGCACAACACTACTGCCAGCTCACCTCACCTTTCGGCTCATACGCATTCACGTCAATCGGTGAATTCTGCTCGATGAACTGCTTCAGCACTTCCGCATCAATAAAGCCGGTATTCACGTAGCCCGGTTTATTATCAATATGCGGATAACCGTCGCCGCCAGTGGCGTTAAAACTCAGAGTCGCCAGACGGTAGGTTTTGCCAGGATCGACCGGTTCACCTTTAATCTTAAGATCGTTAAGCTTGCCGTCTTTCGCCACAAAGCTGACGTTGGCAAACTGCGGATAGGCCCCGGAATCCGGTTTCATCTGCGCCACAGCGGTCAGATAGTCAATGACCTCTTTCCCGCTCATATCGGCATAGACCACCACGTTACCGAACGGCTGCACCTTCAGGACGTCTTTATAGGTGATGTTGCCGCCTTCGATAGAGTCACGAATGCCGCCGCCGCTCATCACGCCGAAGTCAGCGCCGGTACGCGCCATTTGCGCCGCCAGTACCAGGTGACCCATGTTGGTCTGCACGAAGCGAACTTTACTGCGGTCCCCTTCCAGACGCCCGTTCAGCGTGCCGATTTTCACATCCAGCTGTGCCTTACCTTTGTTCTGGAACGGCGTCAGCAGGGAGAGCATTTGCTGGTTTTCGGCGATCTCTGGCGTGTATAGTACGCGCTCACTTTTCCCGTCCGGGTAGGTGACCTTTTTCTTCAGGTTGACCGGAATGAGCTGATAATGCACCAGCTTCATCTCACCGTTACGGAACTCGAAGTCCGCCCGGCCCACGTATTTGCCCCACTCGTGCGCCTGCACAATCCAGATACCGTTCTGACGGTCTGGCGCGCACGGCGTACCCGGCACGTAATCCACCTGCTTTTTGTTCTCCGAGGCCATACACACCGGATCTTGTGAGTGACCACCCACAATCATTGCCAGCGAGCCCGCAGGGAGGCTGCGCGCCATTTCAACGTCGCCCGGTGCGTTAGAACCATGCTCGCCGTTGTCGTAATGTCCCATATGGGTGGTGGCGATGATCACGTCCGGTTTTTCATTTTGCTGCAACTCCTGAATCACCAGCTTCGCTTCGTCTGCCGGTTTACGGAATTCGATATCGGTAAAGAACTCAGGGTTGCCAATTTTTGCCGTATCGTCCGTGGTGAGGCCAATCACCGCGATTTTCAGATCCTGACGCTTAAACAGCGCCCACGGTTTAAACAGGCGTTCACCGGTGCTTTTCTGATAGATATTGGCGGAGAGGAACGGGAATTTGGACCATTTTTCCTGCTGGCGCAGCACGCTCAGCGGGTTATCAAACTCGTGGTTTCCAACGGCCATCGCATCGTAACCGATTAAATTCATGCCGCGAAAATCAGGCTCGGCATCCTGTAAATCGGACTCCGGCACGCCGGTATTGATATCGCCCCCCGATAACAGCAGCACGCTGCCCCCTTCGGCGGCAACCTCTTTACGAATGCCATCCACCAGCGTTTTTTGCGCGGAGAGACCATATTCGCCGTACTCGCTGCGCCAGAAATGGCCGTGGTGATCGTTGGTATGCAGGATCGTAATTTTATACGTTTTGTCTTTTTCATACGCCTGTGCGGGCAGGCTTGCCAGACCCCAGGCGGCGAGCAGCGCCAACGCGACGCCATGCTTCATTAACTTCATCTTCTCTCTCCCTGACCAATAGACAAACGCAAAAATTACAGTGAGTAACAAGAATAGACAAATAAGTTTTCATAATTGCGACTTTCTTCAAATGTCGCTGGCAGGTATGTTAGTTGGATAATAATTACCCCCTGCATTTTTCATCACTAACGACGTGGTATTTATGGCAATCAGTGAATCAACCCAGCCCGTTTCGGGCGCGCCGGCGTCGCCGCCACCCTCGCGCACCTCATTTAAAGTCTTAGGCGCTATTAGCCTCTCCCATCTGCTCAACGACATGATCCAGTCGCTGATCCTGGCGATTTACCCGCTGCTGCAATCCGAGTTTTCATTAACCTTCGTGCAGATCGGGATGATCACCCTGACCTTCCAGCTGGCCTCTTCGCTACTGCAACCTATCGTCGGTTACTGGACGGATAAATATCCTATGCCGTGGTCGCTGCCCATCGGCATGTGCTTTACCCTAAGCGGGCTGGTGCTGCTGGCCATTGCCGGAAGTTTTGAAGCCGTGCTGATTGCCGCCGCGCTGGTAGGCACCGGCTCGTCCGTTTTCCATCCGGAGTCTTCCCGCGTGGCGCGTATGGCGTCCGGCGGTCGTCATGGCCTGGCGCAGTCCCTGTTCCAGGTAGGCGGTAACTTTGGCAGTTCCCTCGGCCCGCTGTTGGCCGCGGTTATTATTGCCCCTTACGGTAAAGGCAACGTGGCGTGGTTTGTGCTGGCCGCGCTGCTGGCGATTATCGTGCTGGCGCAGATTAGCCGCTGGTATGCCGCTCAGCATCGGGTGAATAAAGGAAAACCTAAAGCGAAGGTTATCAACCCCCTGCCGCGCAATAAGGTTATCCTCGCGGTTGCCGTCCTGCTGGTGCTGATTTTCTCGAAATACTTCTATATGGCGAGCATCAGCAGCTATTACACCTTTTATCTGATGCAAAAATTCGGATTATCGGTACAAAACGCGCAGATCCACCTGTTTGCCTTCCTGTTCGCGGTGGCCGCAGGGACGGTAATTGGCGGGCCGGTGGGCGATAAGATTGGCCGTAAATATGTCATTTGGGGCTCTATCCTCGGCGTAGCGCCTTTTACCCTCATTTTGCCGTACGCCAGCCTTGAATGGACGGGGATTTTGACCGTGATTATTGGTTTTATTCTCGCCTCCGCGTTTTCCGCCATTCTGGTTTATGCCCAGGAGCTGCTGCCTGGACGTATCGGTATGGTTTCCGGACTGTTTTTCGGTTTCGCCTTCGGCATGGGCGGGCTGGGTGCAGCGGTGTTAGGGATGGTTGCGGATCACACCAGCATCTTCCTGGTTTATAAAATCTGCGCTTTCCTGCCACTTCTTGGCATGTTGACCATATTCCTGCCTGATAACCGCCATAAAGCGTGAATTACGGGTAGCTAAACTTATGCTTTAGCTACCTGATACCCTTATACCATAAGGGTTTCCTCTTCATCCCCGCGCTGAATTTATCAAAATGCGCTTTTTTACGTGCATATTGCTGTTTTATTCAAACTTCAACAATTATTCATAAACATAAGGGTAAAAATTGTCATAAACTATTACCTGGTTTTTTGGTATTCACGCCAAAAATGGAACACTCACCACGAAAGGAGACGGAATGCACCACGCCACACCGCTTATCACCACCATTGTTGGTGGACTTGTGCTCGCTTTTATTCTCGGCATGATTGCCAATAAGCTGCGTATTTCTCCTCTTGTCGGCTATCTGCTGGCAGGTGTGCTGGCGGGACCGTTTACGCCAGGTTTTGTTGCGGATACCAAACTGGCCCCTGAGCTGGCGGAATTGGGCGTGATTCTGCTGATGTTCGGCGTCGGCCTGCACTTCTCCCTGAAGGATTTGATGGCGGTAAAGTCGATTGCCATACCGGGAGCGATCGCCCAGATAGGGGTGGCGACGCTGCTTGGGATGGCGCTTTCGGCCGTGCTGGGCTGGACGCTGATGACCGGTATCGTATTTGGACTGTGTCTTTCAACCGCCAGTACCGTGGTGCTGCTGCGCGCGCTTGAGGAGAGACAGCTGATAGACAGCCAGCGCGGACAGATCGCAATAGGCTGGCTGATTGTAGAAGATCTGGTGATGGTCCTGACGCTGGTGCTGCTGCCCGCCGTCGCCGGCATGATGGAAAAAGACAATATCGGCTTCGCCTCGCTGGCGCTGGATATGAGCATCACCATCGGGAAGGTGGTGGCGTTTATCGCCATCATGATGCTGGTGGGTCGCCGTCTGGTGCCGTGGATCATGTCCCGCAGCGCGGCGACCGGATCCCGCGAGCTGTTTACCCTCTCCGTGCTGGCGCTGGCGCTCGGTATCGCCTTTGGCGCCGTTGAGCTGTTTGACGTCTCCTTCGCGCTGGGCGCGTTCTTTGCCGGGATGGTGCTGAACGAATCCGAGCTGAGCCACCGCGCCGCACACGACACCCTGCCGCTGCGCGACGCCTTTGCCGTGCTGTTCTTCGTCTCCGTCGGGATGCTGTTTGACCCGCTTATTCTGATCCAGCAGCCGCTGGCCGTGCTGGGCACGCTGGCGATCATTATCTTTGGTAAGTCGCTCGCCGCTTTCTTCCTGGTGCGAATGTTCGGCCACTCTCCGCGGACGGCGCTGACCATTGCCGCCAGCCTTGCGCAGATTGGCGAGTTCGCCTTTATTCTGGCCGGTCTGGGCATGGCCCTGAACCTGCTGCCGCAGGCCGGACAAAACCTGGTGCTGGCGGGGGCGATCCTGTCAATTATGCTGAACCCGGTACTGTTTGCTCTGCTGGAAAAATACCTCGATAAAACCGAAACGCTGGAAGAGCAGACGCTGGAAGAGGCCATCGAAGAAGAGAAGCAGATCCCGGTCGATATTTGCAATCACGCCCTGCTGGTCGGCTTTGGCCGCGTCGGCAGCCTGCTTGGTGAGAAGCTGATGGCGCAGGGCATTCCGCTGGTGGTAATTGAAACGTCACGCACCCGCGTTGACGAGCTGCGCGAGCGCGGTATTCGTGCGGTGCTGGGCAATGCGGCGAACGAAGAGATCATGGAGCTGGCGCATCTGGACTGCGCCCGCTGGCTGCTGCTGACCATTCCCAACGGCTATGAGGCGGGTGAGATTGTCGCCTCCGCGCGCGCGAAGTGTCCAAACATTGAGATTATCGCCCGGGCGCACTACGACGACGAGGTGGATTACATTACCGAGCGCGGTGCGGATAAGGTGGTGATGGGCGAGCGCGAGATTGCGAATACGATGCTGACGCTGCTGGAAAAACCGCCGGTTGAAGAGGCGGTGACGGGTTAAGTTTTGTGCGGCCTGATGCCCTCACCCTGGCCCTCTCCCCGGACCGTACACTCCCACAGGGAGAGGGAACAAACACTAAAAACGGCAACCACAGGTTGCCGTTTTGCTTTTACCTGTCCCAGTACGCCTCTTCGAGGCTGTCTTCACGTTCCGGCAGGCCACGCGTTAAGCGCGGTGAGTGCTGGTTCAGCACCTGATAGCTTACGCGGTTGGCGTACTTGCATACCTGCGCCAGCGACGAATAGGTCAGCCAGCTGAACTTGTGCTTGCTGGAATTTGGCACGTTGGTTTTGTGGTAGGCGTTAGCGGTGATGTCGTGCAGCAGCGCGGCCAGCGCGCCGTCGCCCGCGCCGTTGGTGTTCATGATCTTCTCCGGCCCGCCCATGTAAGGGGCGATGTGCGAGTAGATACGCAGCGGATTAACACAGTCTTTAAAACGCATGCCGCGGCTGAACTCGTACTGGTTGAACTCGGCAATCGCGCCGGGCAGCAGCGGATGCTGGGTTTTGCGTTTGCTCTCTTCTTCGGTGAAGCCAGCCATGTACAGCCCAACCGGACCCGCGGTGCAGAGCACCAGATCCACCCAGTCCAGCGCTTTGTCAGACGCCAGCAGCGGATCGCTTTCACCGGTCAGCGCTTCGGCCTCCTCTTCGTTCATCGCCAGAATCGAGACGTGCTCTTTCAGGAAGGCCTGCCACCATTCCGGGTTATCGGCAATCACGAATTTGGTGCCCAGCGTTAACACCACCGGCACATCGTACTTCTTCGCGTACTCAATCGCCTTCATGGTCGCTTCCGGCATCGGCTCGCCCGGCTTGCAGCGCACCAGGTAGGAGGTCAGCACCAGCGCCGAGGCGCCCGCGATCACCTCTTCGGGAATGCTGTCCGCGCGCAGCTTGTTCATGTGGCCCGGGCTGATGGCAAAGGTACGCTCGCCGGATTCGCCGATCAGCGTAAAGCAGCGGCCAATCGGCCCGTCGACGCCCTGGAGATAGTTCAGATCGGTACGGCTGGAGGTGTTGCACAGGTAACGGTAGGCGTAGCCACCGATTTCGATATTGCTGCACATTACGCCGAGCAGGACAGAGCGGTCGTCCGCCAGCACGGAGTAGTTGTGCATGGTGTTGCCGATGGTGCCACCGGCGAACTGATGGGTAATCAGGTTTTCGCGCACCAGCTCCTGGTACAGCGCTTCGGCAACGTCATCTTCAATCACCAGCGAGTGACCGGCGCTCAGACCGTAACGGGCGACAAACGCATCATCCACTTTCGCTTCAATGTCCACCAGCGTCTGGTCGATACCGACGACCCACGCCGCGCTGGTTTCATTTTCTGGCTGGATTTGCTGCAGGAGCGGATCGCGGGCATCCACGGGGAAGTAGTGTTTGGATTTGCGTTTACCGGGAAATTTCATGGTCTGAACTGTACGAAGAATATGGGCCGGGAATGGTAGCACAAACCCGGCCCGGAGTGCGATCAGCGACCGTTCGTTACCAGCGAGACCATCATGTCGATATGTTCAGGCGAGTCGTTAAGCGCCGGAATGTACTCGTACTTTTCGCCACCAGCCTCCAGGAAAAATTCCCGGTTTTGCACCGCGATCTCCTCCAGCGTCTCCAGACAGTCTGCCGAGAAGCCCGGCGACATCACCTGAATGTGCTTCACGCCCTTCTCACCCAGCATTTTGAGGGTTTCATCGGTGTATGGCGTCAGCCACGGCTCGCGGCCGAAGCGCGACTGGAAGGTCATCATCACCTTCTCCGGCGGCAGGCCGAGGGCGGAAACCAGCTCGCGGGTGGTATCGCGGCAGCGCTGCGGGTAATCATCCCCTTCATTGGCGAAACGCTGCGGGATGCCGTGATAGGAGAGCAGCAGCAGATCCGGCTCGCCGTGTTTTTCAAACGACGCGCGCGCGCTGTTGGCGAGCGCCTTGATGTACAGCTCGTTATCCGCGTAGTCGCGAATAAAGGTCACGCCCGGAATGCGGCGGCGAGTCGCCAGAATGCGCGCCAGCTCGTCCCAGACGGCGGCCACCGTCGAGCAGGAGTACTGCGGGTAGAGCGCCAGCACCACGATATGGTCCACGCCCTGCGCCAGCAGCGAGTCCACCGCGCTTTCCAGTGACGGTTTGCCGT
>OIER01000963.1_pt1 | contig 16556 bp, 17 predicted proteins | sample 1581801 | NCBI WGS metagenome assembly OIER01 (sample SAMN03281006, study PRJEB24777) | human gut metagenome | isolation source: fecal sample PR165 from 1 month old male Malay infant, vaginally delivered... | reverse complement strand
TCAATGCCCTTAAGCATGACAAAGAGAATTTCACCGTCCTGCAAACCATTCGCCAGCAACAATCCACGCTGAATGCCAGCTGGGTGGCGTTGCTGCAAACCCGTAATACCCTGAACCGCGCGGGTATCCGCTACATGATGGATCAGAACAATATCGGCAGCGGCGCGACCGTGAACGATCTGATGCAAATTGCCTCTGTGTCACTGAAACAGGCGGAAAAAAACTGGGCCGCCTACGAATCCCTGCCGCGCGATCCGCGTCAGAGCGACGCTGAAGCGATGGAAATTAAGCGTAACTACGATATTTATCACGGCGCGCTGGCGGAGCTGATTCAGCTGCTGGGTGCAGGCAAAATTAACGCTTTCTTCGATCAGCCTACCCAGAGCTATCAGGATGGTTTTGAGAAGCAGTATGTGAACTACCTGCTGCAGAACGACAAGCTGTATCAGATGGCGGTGGAAAACAGCAACAGCTCTTACAGCCAGGCGATATGGGTGCTGATCAGCGTGCTGATGGTTGTGCTGGTGGTCATCGTGGGCGTGTGGCTGGGTATCAAGCAGGCGTTGATCTCTCCGCTGACCCGTCTCATCGACAACATCCGCCATATCGCCAGCGGCGATCTGGTGAAGCGCATTGAAGTGGAAGGCGCTAACGAGATGGGTGAACTGGCCGACTCGCTGCGTCATATGCAGAGCGAACTGGTGCGTACCGTTGGTGACGTGCGTAACGGCGCAAACGCCATCTACAGCGGCGCGAGCGAAATCGCGATGGGCAATAACGATCTCTCTTCCCGTACTGAACAGCAGGCCGCTTCCCTGGAAGAGACCGCAGCCAGCATGGAGCAGCTGACGGCGACCGTGAAGCAGAACGCCGAGAATGCCCGCCAGGCGAGCAACCTGGCGCTGAGCGCGTCTGAAACCGCACAGAAGGGCGGGAAAGTGGTGGATAACGTGGTGCAAACCATGCGCGATATCGCGGGCAGTTCGCAGAAAATCGCCGATATTATCAGCGTAATTGACGGCATTGCCTTCCAGACCAACATTCTGGCACTGAACGCGGCGGTTGAAGCTGCACGTGCGGGTGAGCAGGGTCGCGGATTTGCCGTCGTGGCAGGTGAAGTACGTAACCTGGCCCAGCGCAGCGCCCAGGCTGCCCGTGAGATCAAGAGCCTGATTGAAGACTCCGTCGGTCGTGTGGAAGTGGGCTCAACGCTGGTGGAAAGCGCCGGTGAAACGATGGGTGAAATCGTTAATGCGGTGACCCGCGTGACCGATATCATGGGCGAAATCGCCTCTGCCTCTGATGAGCAGAGCCGCGGTATCGATCAGGTTGGTCTGGCGGTGGCGGAGATGGATCGCGTGACTCAGCAGAACGCCTCGCTGGTGGAAGAGTCTGCTGCTGCCGCTGCGGCGCTGGAAGAGCAGGCGAGCCGCCTGACGCAGGCCGTCGCGGTGTTCCGTATTCAGCAGGAGCAGATGAAAGCACGTGAGTTTGCCGCTGCCAAAAGCGTTGCTGCACCGGTGGTGATGCGTAAACCGGCGACCGCGGATGCGGGCGATAACTGGGAAACCTTCTAACGCCGTATGTGGTGCCGGGGGGCGGCTACGCCTTACCCGGCCTACGCAATGACGGTGCGCCGTCGGGCGATATTACAGAGGCAGGCGCATGGCACAGCGAGCGTCATACGCTAAACCGTGCGCCGTCTCTTCTTCGCGTTTTCACGCAGTTCAGGCGTCAGCGTCGTTATCATTTCAAACCCCAGCCGCGCATAGAACGGCGCATTCCACGGCACGTCCCGGAAGGTTGTCAGCGTCAGCGATGCCAGCCCCCTTTTGCGGGCCTGGTCAGCGACACAGGCGATGAGCCGTCGGCCGATCCCTTTTCCCTGCCAGTCCAGATGCACCGAAAGCTCCACGATGAACAGCGACGAAGCATGCAATTCTGCGAGGATAAAACCGACCGGCTGGTCGTTGGCCAGCGCCAGCCAGCTCAGTCCGCGTTCGGCGTAGTCGAGATGCTGCTCAGCGGAAATGACATCGCCCTCTGCAAGCCAGGCGAGTTCCGGGTAATCCCGGAAACGCTCGCCCGCCGCGCGTTCTATGGCGGGCAGGGCGGTGACGTCACCGGGGCGTGTTGGGCGAACGGTGATGTTAAGGCCGACACGCATTAGCCTGCGTTACCCACGATTTTAATTTCGACCATGCCAATCCCGAGCTCGCGCGGTGAGTGGCCGAGAATATTGCCTTCATTGGTAGATTGCGGCTCTGGCGGCACAATCACCAGGGTATTACTCCGTGAAGGATTATCGAAATGCAGCGTGGTGGTGCTGACTTCGTTGCCAAGGGTCAGCGTTTGCTCGCTGTCGCCCACCCGTACCGGAACAGGGCGGTTAGCATTAGCGCCATACGCTTTGGCGGTGATCACCAGGTCGAATTTCTGCGGCAAGGGGTGGGCATACTCAATTTTTACCTCATTGCCCAGCTGTGCGTTGGACCAGCGTCCCCAGGACTCCGGACGAGAGATACCGCTGAACTGTTTAACCTCTTCCGGCGCACCGGCGACGTTGAAGATAAAGCTGTCGGCTTTATAGCGAATATCGTTATCGACGATTTTCAGCATATCAATGTTGCGCTGATAGCGGGCGGTATCGATAACCGTATCCCTGAAGGCGGTTTTGCCCTTCCATACTGGCTTATCCACGTGCTGCACGGTTTGCTCCCCGCCAAGCTGCCCCTGAGAGACGCACCAGTCCGTCGACAGCGCCAGCGGCGGCGACCAGAGCTGGCCCATTTTGTAGCACTTATCGACCCAGACAAAGTTATCTCGCGGGGCAAACTCCGCCAGCTGGAAGCGCAGCGGCGCCGAGTATTCGCTTTCAGGCAGCGGCTCAACGCGGTTATCCGACACGCGCAGCAGCAGCGGCAGCCGGAAGTGGCTGCCTGAGAAGGCGATCGTTTTTTTATCCTGATCGATAGTGAAGTCTTTCATCTCTTTCGGGAAGTTCCACAGACGTATGATATCCGGCTTCCAGGCGAGGATTTTTTCCTTCATGTTGAGGAACACTTCGGACAGCGATTGTCCCGACAGCGTGCTGCGGCCCAGGCCAATAAAGTTGTCACCGCCAAGAATATCCAGCACCGTGGCGCCGTTATCCATCGAATTACGCTTGGTGGCGATTACCTCCTGCTGCGGTTTGTCGCCGCGCAGAACGAAGAACAGGTTGCTGCGATCCTGTTTGTTCAGCTGATCCCACGCGCTGTTTTTCATCGCCAGATGGTCTGAAGAGACCACGATCACCGTGTTTTTGAACCAGGGTGAGGTTTTGATTTTCTGAACAAGGGCGGCGATATGCTCCTGGCTACAGGTGACGGCGCTGAAGGATTTATTATCTTTGCCGTCAATGTCGTAGCGTTTGCGCTTGCAGGTGCGCGAGACAAAACCGTCAGGATGGTGAGTATCTACCGTCAGGGCAAAGAGGGAGAAGCGTTTCCCGGCGCGGGACAGTTCTTCGAATTTTTTCCAGGTCTCCTCCAGCACGGTATCGTCGTAGAAGCCCCAGTCGTTGCGGTAAGTGGGGTCGGCGACGGTCGTTTTTAACTCTTCTGAGCCGTACAGATGATCAAACCCGTGTGATTTCAGGAACACATCTTTCCCGGCAAAGCGCAGGTTGGCCCCCTGGACAAAATAGTTCTCGTAACCGGAGTTTTTCAGGATGTCGCCCAGGCAGATATTCTGCGGGAAGAAGCTCGACATTGAAGCTGAGGCGTTGCCTTCAAAGGGGGCAAACAGAGGAATGCCGCACTGGGAGGCGACCATTCCGGCAATGGTGTAGTCGGTGCCGGGCAGCTGCATGGTGTGACTGAAGTCGAGGCCTTCGTTTTTCAGCGCGCCCAGATCCGGCGTCAGGTTCGGGAAGGCGTCGTTATCGAAATAGGTCCTCTCCAGACTCTCGCCGTAGATGTACACCAGATTAAGCCTCGGGTTGGCTATCGTTTTCGATGGCTCTTTATAGTACGCCACGAAATCCGGGTCACCGTCGCGCGACTGGGATTTCACCAGCTCGGTGATCTGATGAAATGCCGGGCTGGCATCCACGGAGGCCAGCGCAAGGAAAAGCGCCAGCAGGCTGTAGCCATGATGGTGCGGAAGATGACGGCGGCGGCGCAGCACCCAGGCGAGCGCGCCAAAAATGGTCACCAGCGCCAGCACCAGGCCCAGACCGGGGAGGATATATTTACCCACGCCCGCGCCCGTCAGGCTATTGGTCAGGGTGTAGAGCACCGCATCGTTTATCCCGTCTCCGGTAAAGTAATCGCTGGCGTAGAGCGTAATGTTTAAAACAATAAAAATGCCGAGCACCACCAGCGTGGCGATAAACCACCAGGTGTTACGGCCAGCTTTCCAGGCGTAAACGCCGATGGAGGCCAGAAAAAGGGCAAGGGACATTAACTCTGACAACAGCATATCCTCATGACGCCAGGTGCTTCGCTGGCTAATTGATTATTTTTTGGGTAATACAATGTAATGGCGATGTCGCTAAGCTGCAATTTTAGTGTCACGAAAGTGTGCCGTTGTTAGGAATTGGTTTAGAAAATCGTTTTTTTGAAGGCGGTCGCATCCTGTTGTATGGATGCTGAGACGAGGGCAGAAGGGGAAAATGCCGGTTTCACGCCGCGTTGCAAGACTAACGTATTAAACGCGGCGTGTTGTGGCAGAAAATGGGGCCGATCAGGAGATGAAATTAACGCCTTGTTTCAGCACCAGATCGCAGGCTTTGGTTTTCACCTGTTTCGCCAGAGATGAGTTGCCAAGGGTGCTCAGATTCAGCTGCTGACCATTTTGCGCGTTCAGCAGACCCTGAATGCCGTCCATGTAGTTGGTGTCGGCTTTCTGCTCCTGGGTGTCCAGACCCAGCTTACCGAGCACCTGGTTTTTCACATTTTGCGCATCGGTCACGGAAGCCAGCTTTTGCTTCGCACAGTATTCCAGGATGCCTGCTGCGTTGTTCATTGTGCCGGCACTCAGACTCTGGGAGCTATTGCCCAGCAGGCTGGTGAGGGAAGAGGCTGACAGCCCGCCCTGAGTGCTGCCGCTCTCTTTGGTGAGTTCGCTGGCGGCGCTGGAAAGGGACTCCTGCCATGACGCGGCATGGGCCATGCCGGTGACCAGCAGGGCGCCTAAAAGTGTGCTGAAAAGAATCTGTTTTTTCATAATGGCTTTCTCAAAAAGGTCCGTTTTGGGCCGGAAGAGGTCCAGTATATACCTCCGCTCCGGCGGCGATTCCTGGAACTGTCTTAATACTCTTTACCGGTGACGCGGCTGCGATAGCTTTCCCAGTCAAAGATGACGTAGAGGCTGTTGCCCAGCTTCATGCGATCCATCACGCGCTCGCCCAGTAAGCGGGTCATCTCGTCGATATTGTGGTTGGTCAGCATGCCGGTGGGACGCTTGGAAGAAGAGCGGCGATCGACAATCTGGTTAATGATCACCTTTTCATAGCGGGATTCGGTTTGAACACCAATCTCGTCAATAACCAGCAAATCCACATTGCTCAGATCGTTAAGCAGCTGTTCTTCGCTGGTTTCACGGTTGCTGAAGGTGTCTTTCATCGCAGACATGATATCGGCCACGGTAATGATTAACACCGATTTCCCGCGCAGAAGCAGTTCGTTGCAGATGGCGGCGGCCAGGTGATTTTTACCGGTGCCGGGCTTACCGCTGAAGATAAAGCTGGCGATGTTGCCGTCGAATTCGTCCACGTACTGCCGGGCGGCGGCCAGGGCGTTCATCTGCCCGTTGGTCTCAATTTTATAGTTATCGAATGAGCAGTTCTGATGCAGGGGGCGAATACCGGAGCGGTTAAAGGTGCGCTGCATTTTCATCGCCCGGTTTTCACGGGCGAGGGCGGCAGCGCGGATCTCACCCTGTTCTTTTTGCCACGCCAGAAGTTCTTCACCCGTTGTGAAGGCAGGCTTCACATTGGCTGGCATCATCTTTTGCAGTCGTTTCATCAGGTCGCCGACGTTTTTCATTTCGCACCTCGGAATCCATTAGGGATCTGTTTATCCGGTTCTGAAAAAGCGTTGATATCGCGTTTTGGCTGGCCGTTATTGCTGGCGCGGTTAATTTGCAGATGGCGGGCGAGCTTTTGCTGCCACTGAATGTGGGTGAAGACTTTGCCCTCTGCCTGCCACCAGGCAATAAAGGCGGCAAGCTCCTCAGGGGTAGCCGGTTGCGTCAGCGCAATGCCCCACAATGCCGCCTGCCGCTGAAAATCCACATCCGGATGCCAGCCCGCGTACAGGGCAAATTTCCCCATCGGCACCGTGACGGGGGCGTTACCCGGCTCTTCAAAGAACTGGTTATCGAGCGTGACGTCACTTGCCGGGCGCGACAACCGCGCTTCTATCTCCAGAAGCTGCGCCAGACGCTCCGGGGTGAGGGCGTAAAACGCCGGGGCGTTGTCGGCCAACACTGCAAGCGTGCCGCCTTCGGCGTGCGTCAACACACCGCGGGGATCGCGCATAAAGGCATCAATACCAGCAATGCTGGTGGTCAGAATTCTGGAGGACATAACGCTTTCTCTACTGATTACTACGGGCGTGATATGGGCTTATGGTAGCACAGAGAGGATGAGGGAATGGAGGGGATTTCCCCGGTGGCGCTGCGCTTACCGGGGCTACAGTCGTAGGCCTGATAAGCGCAGCGCCATCAGGCATTTATCACGCGATGATATTCAGGGTCACGTCGATGTTGCCGCGGGTCGCGTTAGAGTACGGGCATACAATGTGCGCGGCATCCACCAGTTTTTGGGCTTCTGCAGGATCCATGCCTTCAACGTGAATGTTCAGTTTGGCTTCGATACCAAAACCGGTTGGCAGTGGACCAATTCCCACTTCACCTTCAATGAAGGCCTCTTTTGGCAGCGTAAATTTGTCGCGCGCAGCCACAAATTTCATCGCCCCCAGGAAACAGGCAGAGTAGCCGGCAGCAAACAGCTGTTCAGGGTTGGTCACTTCGCCACCCATGCCGCCCATCTCTTTTGGCACACCCAGTTTGACGTCCAGGACGCCATCGGAAGAGGTTGCGCGGCCGTCACGGCCTCCGGTCGCTTTTGCTTTGGCAGTGTAGACAACTTTTTCTAAAGACATGGCAGGTTCCTCATTTTACGTTAGTGCGTGCTATTAAATAGCACGCGATGTATTTGGGTAAATAAATACGCGTAAAGTATAGCCTTACGCGTGATGTAACTGATGTCGCAAAATTTCAAGCTGCTGCTTGAGTGCCAGCATGGTGTCAGTGTCACATTGCGCTGCGCATCCCACCGCGTGAGGGATCCCGGAGGCCTGCTGCTGCAGCTCACGTCCCGCATCGCTCAGCGTGACGGCAACCTGGCGTTCGTCTTTACGCGAACGCTGACGGTTGATCAGCCCGGCGCTTTCCAGACGCTTCAACAGCGGCGTCAGGGTGGCAGAGTCAAGGAACAGACGCTCACCGATGTCCGACACCGTAATGTCATCCTGCTCCCACAATACCAGCATCACCAGATATTGCGGGTAGGTCAGGTTCAGCGGTGCCAGCAGTTGCCGGTACAGCTTGTTAAGCGCCAGGTTTGCCGAATAGAGGGCAAAACAGAGCTGGTTATCCAGCAGAAGCGCGTTGGTGGTGTCGTTCGTTTTTGCGTTCATGAGTTGAATATAGATAGTGTGCGATTTAATTGCAAGCAATTTTATGGGCAGGTATAACGCAGGGCCACCTGAACGGCCATTTTCCGGTAGTGCTGGCGCTGAGCCTGCTCGTCTGCTCCCTCTTCAAACAGCAGCGTAAAGGTGTAGCTGTTGGCAACATAGTGGAAGCTGAAGCTGCTGATCAGGCGGTGAAGATCCCGCGGGTCAACCGACTGGCTGAACAACTGCTTTTCTTTTCCGCGCCGCAGGATATCGTCGAGCAGATCGAGCGCGCTGCGGTTGACCTGGCGCAGGTAGCTGGATTGCTGCATAAAGCGACCACGCTGCATGTTCTCCATGCAGATAATACGAATGTAATCCGGGTGGTCTGCGTGGTAGTCAAAGGTGGCTTCCACCAGGTGCACCAGCGCTTCAACCGGCGGTATGTCTGCAAGGCTGAGCGCTTTTTCACTGGCGCGGATCCGGGTGTAGACGTACTCAAGAACGAGAAGGTAAAGATTTTCTTTGTTCTTAAAATGGTAAACCACCATCCGTTTAGTGGTGCCTGCTTTCTCTGCGATCTGCTCCATGCGGGCGCCGTTCAACCCATATTCGGCAAAAAGGGCGATAGCACTCTGAAAGATTTTTTCCTTCAGGCTGGATTCTTCACTGTGCTCCGGGAGTTCGCTGCCAGGGTTTGCCACATCCTTTCCTTATCGTCACTAAACGGAATAGAAAGATTATCCCCATGGCAGCGAAATAACACAAACATCAAACGCGCGGGCGTTTGCGGTAAAGCCACAGCCCCGGGATCGACAACCCGATAGAGAGTGCGCCAACAATAGATGAGGCCTTAAGAAAGTTGCTCAGCAGCAGGATCATTTGTGGCTCGGTGTAGCCAAAGTGGCTGATTTTTACCGCTGAAATCATGGCCGTATAGGCTGAAATGCCGGGGAACATCGGGATGACGGCCGCGACGGTGAACACCTTAGGATGCGCCAGATACCAGCGCGACCACTGAATACCAATGCTGCCGACCAGCATGGAGGCCATAAAAGTTGACCACTCGATGTTAAAACCGGCGGTCATCATGATCATTCTCGAGCCATGACCGATGGCGCCCAGCAGCGCACACCATGGCAAAGCGCGCTGCGGGACGTTGAAGACCATCGCAAAGCCGACGGCGGGAATGGCGGCCAGGATCATGTCCTGCATCAGTGCCAGCAGAAACGTTATCACGCCCATCCGCGTAACCCCCACAGCGTCATGGCCATCACTACGCCGATACAGGTTGCCAGCGTAAGCAGGCTGGCAATCGCCCAGCGCGCCAGACCGGTATTGATGTGCCCTTTAAACATATCGGCAACGGCGTTAATCAGCGGGAAGCCCGGAACCAGCAGAAGCACGCTGGCGGCCATGGCGATGGTGGGCGTGTTGGCAAACTGCGGCAGGCGCAGCAGCAGCCCCGACACCGTGGTGGCAACAAACGCGGTGATGCAGAAGTTAATTTGTGGGTGCAACTGCCGGTGCGTCAGTACCTGGCGTACATACATGGCGATGCTGCTGGCGCAGAAGGTCACGAACGCGCCGTCCCAGCCCCCTTTATTGAGCTTACAAAAACAGGCGCACGATAACCCCACCATCAACACCACCAGCCAGCGCGGATAACGTAGGGGTTTAATTTGGTTGAACCGTTTTTCTATCTCTTTCAGGTCGAGCAGCTTATGTTCAGCCAGAATGACGATGTGCTGCACTTCGGTTACCACATGCATATTAATGCCGCGGTCGTGGTTTTTACGGGTAGAGGTGAGGCACTGGCCATCTTTGATGGTGGTCAGCACGATAGCGTTCGATGAAATCGCGCTTTCGACGCTATCCATCCCCAATGCCAGCCCCAGACGCGTCGAAAGCTCCTCGACCAGGGCGCTTTCCGCCCCGTGCTGGAGCAGGAAAAGTCCGCACTGAATACACAGCCGCGTGGTGGCACGCTGCATCGATATTTCTGCCTGCATGTAGTGTCCCGAAGTGTTGGTGAGTCGCTTGCCTGTTGGCCCCTGATGCTTACTTTTAGCACAGAGTGCGGTATCCCTTGCTCTGGGTCAGATCAAGATTCCTGCAAACAGTTGCAGCCCGGTTCGCGAAAGAGAATGAGGTTTAAATATAAATGCGATGAATTTATATGAGTCGAAATATAGAATATTTATATTAAGTTATTCTTATTTTATATTTTCATTATTTTAATGCTCATGCAATTAAATTTAATTGCGCTTTGTGAGATATTACCGTTGTTTTAGGCCTTTCTTAAGCTAAGAACATATCTCATCTTCTGCTTGTATTAATCAGTCTACACTCAGGGACGAAAAAACATAAATCTTGATGCGTTTAGACGCTACTCATCAAATGAAAAATGGACACGGAGGGTCTATGTTGTCATTGAATGGTAAACATGGCGTAGTTATTAGCAGGGTACCCGTTATGCAAAACGGGTTAGGCAGCGTTATGGCAAACCATTTCCCAGAATTTGAATTGACTTATTGTCGTTCGCTGCAGGAGTTAACGTTACTTCAGCTTCGCCGGGCTAATGTCATTATTGCTGATATTTCAGGTGAATACAGGAAACCCCGGGGAACGTTAGAAGAATATTACAACTTACTGAACCAATACCGGGATATTCACTGGATTTTTATGGTCTCTCGTCCCCTTTATCCCATTGCAGTGGAACTGCTTATGCGCCCGGAAAGCACGTTGCTTTCTGAAATGGAACCGATTGAAGGCGTGATTAAAGCTATTCGTGCAGGTAGCGAGCGGGCGGAGCGGATAAGCCAGACGTTATTGTCTCCTGAACCCGCCGAGGCGGAAACCGAAGACGAACCGTTTGTTGCGCTGACCCACTCTGAACGAAAAGTGTTACGCCTGCTAGGTAAGGGCTGGGGAATTAACCAAATTGCTACCTTGCTCAAGAAGAGCAACAAAACGATCAGTGCGCAGAAAAACAGTGCGATGCGACGGTTGTCGCTGCGCAGCAATGCCGATATGTACGCCTGGATTAACAGTGCACAGGGAATGAGAGAGCTGAGTTTAATGTCAGCCTATGGAGAGTATGAGGAATGGAAAAAACCGATACACCAGGACATATCGCTGTCATCGAAAATTGCACAATGAGTGCCGTTGGGCTGCAGCATCTTTTTGCGATGCCGATGCTCAGCCATTATCGACTGCACCTCTTCAGTCAGTTCGAAAGCTTTAAAAAGGCGCTGACCAATATCTCTTTTTTCTCGGTGATCTATTCGCTCTCGGATGCGCGTGAAGAGCGTCGTAACTGCCTGGCTTCCCTGCGGGATCTCGCTTTCACCCATAGCGATATTCAGCGAATTGTACTTGCGTCTGATGACATGGAAGCGCGCCTGATAAGCCATCTGTCGCCTTCTCGTCTGCATGGCATTGTGAGTAAATCGGTACCGCTGAGCCACCTGCAGGAGGAGCTGGTGGTGCTATTGAGAGAGACGCATCATATCAATGACAATATGCTGAACCACTGGTATGTCAATCAAAACAGATTGTTAAGCCCAACGGAGCGGGCGATATTGCGGTATATGTCTTTCGGGTTTTCCATTCCTGAAATCGCGACACAACTTGAACGCAATATTAAAACCATCCGCGCGCACAAGTTTAATGCGATGGTGAAACTGGGGGTGAATTCTGACGTAGGGCTGCTTGATGCGGCGGATATTCTTACTCATCTTCCGGCAAGAGACATGCGCTGTTCGGTGTCAGGCTCGCCGGCATTTTTATAATCGGTGATTTTTTGATGCGCCAGATACATTCTGGCACATCAATTAAATGCATACATCGACCCACTTTGCGGACGTCAGCTCAGCCATCCGGTCTGGAGAAATGCGTACGGCGCTGTGGATGGCACCTGCAGCGGGCAGCACTTCCGCGTACTGTTTTAACGAAATATCGCAGTAAACAGAAAGTGGGTTTTCCAGCCCGAACGGACAGACTCCCCCGACGGGATGGCCTGTAATCGTCACCACTTCATCACTACTGAGCATGCGCGCTTTTGCACCAAAGGTATCTTTCAGTTTTTTGTTGTCCAGACGCGCATCGCCTTTCGCCACTACCAGAATCACCTCATTTTTTACTTTTAGCGATAACGTCTTGGCGATTTGTCCCGGCTCAACGCGATGAGCGGCAGCAGCCAGCGCAACGGTCGCGGTACTTTGACTCAGTTCAATGATTTCTATATCCGGCGCGTTGTCGGCAAAAAACTGCTGTACAGACTGCAAACTCATTGTTTCCTCCTGACAAATATCCTGCGTAATCTGTCATAAGAATTTATCTGCTGTAAATATCTCTTAAGTAACAAATATCCAACATGGCCGATTTCTGGATCGCCTTCACATTCACGGAAACCGGTTACAGTAACCGGTTGCAGAGCGTGAATCAGAGATTAATACTGAGGACGTAACGTCCCCTGTATCCAATAATAAGAGCACATTATGAAACCATTTCGTCTGAGCAGTACCGCGGGTACACAAGCCAGCAAGGTTGTGAAGCTGATTTATGGAACAACGTGTGGCGTGAAAGCGCCCGTATCGAACGTCTGACAGGAGATCTGCCATGTCTGCCAACCATGCTGCGTTTAATCTGATATTCCGTTTCGTTGAAAATTACGTCAGTCCCATTGCCGGGCGGATCTCTTCCCAGCGTCATGTTATGGCTATCCGCGACGGATTTATTTCCGCGATGCCCTTCATGATTGTCGGTTCATTTTTGTTAGTGTTTGCTTACCCACCGTTTTCGCCAGACACCACCTGGGGCTTCGCGCGCGCCTGGCTGGACATGGCAAAGCAATTTGAAGGCCAGATTCTCACGCCGTTCGATATGACGATGGGCATTATGTCCATTTATATTTGTGCGGCCATTGCCTATAACCTCGGCAAACACTATGTGAAATCGCATCAGTTAGATCCGTTCATGTGCGCCATGCTGTCGCTGATGGCGTTTCTGTTGGTGGCTGCACCTAAGACCAAAGGCACGCTGCCCGTAGACAGCCTGGGAGGCACGGGGATCTTTACTGCGATTCTGGTAGCAATCTACTGCGTTGAGATGATGCGTTTCCTCAAAGCGCACAATATCGGTATCCGTCTGCCGGACCAGGTTCCTCCGATGATCAAAAACTCCTTTGATCTGCTGATCCCGGTGCTGGTGGTTGTGCTGACGCTCTATCCGCTGAGTTTGTTGATTCAGTCTCAGTTTGGCATGCTGATCCCGCAGGCCATTATGTCAATCTTCAAACCGCTGGTTTCCGCTGCGGATTCTCTGCCTGCCATCCTGCTGGCGGTGTTGATTGGTCATTTACTGTGGTTCGCAGGGATCCACGGGGCGGCAATTGTCTCCGGGATGCTGCAGATGTTCTGGCTGACCAATCTCGGGGCTAACCAGACCGCCCTGGCGGCAAGCCAGCCTCTTCCCCATATCTTTATGGAGGCGTTCTGGACGTTCTTTATCGTGATTGGGGGCTCGGGCGCGACAATGGGGCTGGTGTTCTGCTACCTGCGCAGCCGTTCAGCGCATCTGCGCTCAATCGGACGTCTGAGCGTGGTGCCGAGCATCTTTAACATCAACGAACCGGTCATTTTTGGTACGCCGATCGTCATGAACCCGGTGTTCTTTATTCCGTTCCTGCTGGCGCCGATGGTCAACGCCGTGCTGGCCTGGGCGGCAATGAAGTTTGATTTGATAAGCCGCGTGATCTCTGTTGTGCCATGGACAGCACCCGCACCTGTGGGCGCCGCATGGGCGCTGGGCTGGGATTTCCGCGCGGCCATTCTGGTAGTGGTGCTTGCGTGTGTCTCCGCCATTATCTACTTCCCGTTCTTTAAAGTGTACGAGAAGCAGCTGCTGGAGCAGGAAGCGGAAGAAGCGCAGCGTAATGCGGAAGCGGAAAATCAGCAGGTGGCCTAGGTAAAAGCAAAACGGCAACATAAGTTGCCGTTTTTAGTGTTTGTTCCCTCTTCCTGTGGGAGAGGGGCAGGGTGAGGGCATCAGGCCGGGTACGACTACTTCAGCGTACAATCCCCGCACTGCTGAACGTCCGGCAGGCGATAGCGCTGGCAGCAGGTGCGGCGCACCAGAAGCCCGTCACGCGGCACCACGGTACGGAATAACGGGTTATCGCGGCCATCCGCAAGCTGTTTCGTAAAGAACAAGGACTGACGCAGGGCATCCACCTTCTCATCACCGAGCAGGGGCTTCATTTCCGTCAAATACCAGTGGATTAAATAGCCGGTATTACTCCAGATAAGCTTCCCGTTGATCTCACCTGTCTCTTCCAGAGCATTCACTACCGGCATCAGGGCGCGGGTCACGAGCCGCTCCATCCGCTGCGTGGCAGAAAGATGCATGGCCGTTGGGTCTTCGTGAAGATCGATCCAGAAGCAGGCCGCACGCCCCGTCTCGTGGAACTCAACGTGAAAATACTCCGGGGAGAGATCCAGCATGGTCTCCTGGGTGAGCAATGCCAGCATAAGCGGAGGCGCCATCAGGCCGATATACCATTGCGCCCAGAGAGAGAGCAGGGGCTTATTTTCCCGCGTAAGGGTGGGTTGATTGCGATAGATATGGTCAGAATAGGTTGCCAGCAGCGACTGGCGTTTTGCCGGCTGCTGCCACTGTGCCAGTGTCATGGCGTGGTGCGGATGCGGCTCATCCAGTTTGATAAAGTCCAGCAGATGGGCACGGGTTGCCGCTATCTTTTCGCGTATGGCTTCCGCAAGCGAAGATTCTCCCGTGGTGAGACGGGCTCGCCAGAGGAGGGGTTCAACAGTCTGTACGGTATGAGTGGCCATAATAGATAGAAATCTAAATGATAATGATTGCCAATCCTAACTATTGCTCATACCAATGGCAAGACTTTTGTCCTGGAGAGAGAATGCTGTGCTTAAACCGCCTGTAGCTCTTCGCTGAGCAGAATGTTATTCCGCCCAAGATGCTTTGCTTCGTAGAGGGCTTTATCTGCTTTTTCCAGCGCGCCTTCTGCGTCTTCATTCTCGAAAATGGCAATACCAATGCTGATGGTGACGTTAGTCGCGACGCGCTCATTGAACATGTGGGGGATTTTTAAGTCGTACACTTTCTGACGAATGCGCTCTGCCGTCTGGCGGGCATGTTCCAGCGAGATGTTCGTCAGCAGTACCATAAACTCTTCCCCGCCAAACCGCGCCACAATGTCCCGCGAGCGTACGGCATCACGAATGGCTGCCGAGACACGGATTAACGCCTGGTCACCCATCATATGGCCGTAGTGGTCGTTATAGGCCTTGAAGTGATCGATATCCATCAGCAGGACAAAGTGTTCGCCGTTTTCTACCGCAGGCAGATTCTCCAGTCGGCTTTGCAAGCCGCGACGGTTATAAAGGCCGGTAAGTGGATCCATCATGCTGAGATCGGTCAGGGTTTCTCGTTCTTCCAGTAACCGGGAGAGGAGTTCCTGAGCGAAGCGATCGTTACGTCTTTGTAGTACGTGGTGAACGCCGATAGCCACGACCGGAAGAATGAAAGAGTAGATCATTCTCAACCAGTGTTCAGAGGGGCTTAACCACAGGCAGACAATAAATGCGGGTAATGAGTGGAGCGTAAACGCTTTGATATTAATGGCGAATGCCAGCGAACCGATAAAAAGCACCGTTAATAGCGCCATGATCAAATATGTCGCCCGATCGTGCGTAATTAACGAAAATTTTGAGGCGATTTGCCAGGCCCATAAAATACCGAATATCGCTGAAACCACAGGAATATTTATCTTGCGGGTACTCTTTTGCCAGTGCCAGAGCAGCAATCCGGTGCTGAGCGTAAAAATAGCCAGCAGGGGGAAAGATAACAGCTGAACAGAATAGAGCGGATTTGTTACCGAGAACACCGCTGAGGTTGCGTTCAAAAATAAAAATAAACGTAACGATAATTGATATTTGCTGTTGACCAAAGACCGCCAGGATTGTGATGTCATAGTCGTGCGTTTTTATTAAAATTTAATTAAAACAGATAAATGGGTGTTGTTTCGCAATAATGGAAGCAAAAAAATCAACGAGTAATTATCAGAGAAACTTTATGAGTAGTTAACAGGTGGGCAATTTATCACCTTAAACAATGCCTGTCATTACGGGAAAGGTAAACGGCCACGGTTTTTAATTATCGGTGCTGACAAATGATAATGCTTGTCATATGATATTGGTTATCATTATCGATTCGAAAGGGCAAACCATGTTGAACCGGGTGTTAGGAAGTGGTTGGGGGGTATTACTGCCGGGAGCCATCCTCGGCGGTCTGATGTTTGCCGATCTCTCCATTGAACTCTGGAAAGCCATCATCGTGTCAGGGCTGCTGATGACCTCAGCGATGATCTGGCATAAGCAATTACGGCACTTTGTTTTGTTGCCATCATGCGTCGCGCTGGTCAGTGGAATTCTGGTGATACTGATGAGTTTGAAATAACAGGGAATAACATGAAGGACTTCAGAGGGGATGCAAGATAATTGGTGCGAGGGGGGGGACTTGAACCCCCACGTCCGTAAGGACACTAACACCTGAAGCTAGCGCGTCTACCAATTCCGCCACCTTCGCACAGTTATCTTACTTTTTGATATCGCCTCGTTGGTGCGAGGGGGGGGACTTGAACCCCCACGTCCGTAAGAACACTAACACCTGAAGCTAGCGCGTCTACCAATTCCGCCACCTTCGCCCAGTGCGAGCAATATCAACGTGGATTATGGTGCGAGGGGGGGGACTTGAACCCCCACGTCCGTAAGGACACTAACACCTGAAGCTAGCGCGTCTACCAATTCCGCCACCTTCGCATACCATCGATACTCTGAAAGTATCGTTACC
>OIER01000957.1_pt1 | contig 16623 bp, 14 predicted proteins | sample 1581801 | NCBI WGS metagenome assembly OIER01 (sample SAMN03281006, study PRJEB24777) | human gut metagenome | isolation source: fecal sample PR165 from 1 month old male Malay infant, vaginally delivered... | reverse complement strand
TCCTGGTGGTGCTGTCGATTTTCTTCGGTCTGGCGCTGTTTACCCTGGTTGCTTACATCATTTTGTCATTTGCGCTTGATCCAATGCCGGACAACATGGCCTTTGGTGAGCAGCTACCTTCCAGCAGCGAATTGCTGGATGAAGTCGACCGTGAACTGGCGGCAAGTGAAACGCGTTTACGCGAGATGGAACGTTATGTCACTTCCGATACTTTCACGTTACGTAGCCGTTTCCGTCAACTGTGAGGAAAGTTATGAATACTCGCTGGCAACAGGCCGGGCAAAAGGTAAAGCCTGGTTTCAAATTAGCAGGCAAGCTGGTACTTCTTACCGCACTGCGCTATGGCCCGGCGGGTGTAGCGGGCTGGGCGATAAAATCAGTTGCTCGCCGACCGCTGAAAATGTTGCTGGCTGTGGTGCTGGAACCGCTGTTAAGTCGGGCTGCTAATAAACTGGCACAGCGTTATAAAAGGTGAGGGGAGTTTCGCAAAAATTGTTAAATCTCAGGCCTATAATGGATGGCAATTTTCATCCATAGAAGGACGCTTACATGTTTAAAAAAGGCTTACTTGCTCTGGCACTGGTGTTTTCACTGCCCGTTTTCGCCGCTGAACACTGGATCGATGTTCGTGTTCCAGAGCAGTATCAGCAAGAGCACGTTCAGGGGGCCATCAATATTCCCCTGAAGGAAGTGAAAGAGCGCATTGCCACCGCCGTTCCGGATAAAAACGACACCGTGAAAGTGTATTGCAATGCCGGACGCCAGTCAGGGCAAGCAAAAGAGATCCTTAGCGAGATGGGATATACCCACGTTGAGAACGCCGGTGGCCTGAAAGACATCGCAATGCCGAAGGTCAAAGGTTAAAAGAATTCACCATGAGCGGCGCTTATGCGCCGTTTTTTTTCTGTCACACCTTATTTACATCCCCATAGATTATTTGCGTCAGCTCACAAATACGCTTTTTCCCTGGTAAAAAATGATTTCCTGCGTGACTAAAACCCTTGTGCTCAATTGACAGTTTATTTTCTGCGGAGTAGTCTCTCGTTTCATGGGACCGCTACCACGGAAAGGCAACATGAAACAGAAAATTACGGATTACCTGGACGAAATCTACGGTGGAACATTTACCGCAACTCATTTACAGAAACTTGTAACGCGTCTTGAGAGTGCGAAACGATTAATTACACAGCGACGTAAAAAACACTGGGATGAAAGTGATGTCGTGTTAATTACCTATGCCGATCAATTTCACAGCAATGATTTAAAACCATTACCCACATTTAATCAGTTTTACCATCAATGGCTGCAAAGCATTTTTTCACATGTTCATTTGTTGCCGTTTTATCCATGGTCATCTGATGATGGCTTTTCGGTAATTGATTATCATCAGGTCGCCAGTGAAGCGGGGGAGTGGCAGGATATTCAGCAACTCGGTGAATGCAGTCATTTAATGTTTGATTTTGTCTGCAACCATATGTCGGCAAAAAGTGAATGGTTTAAAAACTATTTACAACAGCATCCAGGTTTTGAAGATTTTTTTATTGCCGTTGACCCGCAAACCGATCTCAGCGCCGTCACTCGCCCGCGTGCGTTACCGTTATTAACGCCATTCCAGATGCGCGATCATTCAACGCGCCATTTATGGACCACCTTTAGTGACGATCAAATTGACCTGAATTACCGTAGCCCTGAAGTGTTGCTGGCGATGGTGGATGTTTTACTCTGTTACCTTGCGAAAGGTGCTGAGTATGTCCCCCTGGATGCCGTTGGCTTTATGTGGAAAGAGCCGGGAACAAGCTGCATCCATCTGGAAAAAACACATCTGATTATCAAACTGTTACGGTCGATTATTGATAACGTTGCGCCAGGTACAGTGATCATTACCGAGACCAATGTTCCGCATAAAGACAACATTGCTTACTTTGGCGCAGGCGATGACGAAGCACATATGGTGTACCAGTTCTCGCTGCCGCCACTGGTGCTGCATGCGGTGCAAAAACAGAACGTTGAGGCGCTTTGTGCGTGGGCGCAAAACCTGACACTACCTTCCAGCAACACCACCTGGTTTAACTTCCTCGCCTCTCACGATGGCATCGGGCTAAACCCGCTACGGGGCTTGTTGCCTGAAAGCGAAATATTAGAGCTGGTCGAGGCGTTACAGCAGGAAGGTGCATTAGTAAACTGGAAAAATAATCCCGACGGTACACGCAGTCCGTATGAAATAAATGTGACCTATATGGATGCGTTAAGCCGCCGTGAGAGTAGCGATGAAGAACGTTGCGCCAGGTTTATTCTCGCCCATGCGATTTTGTTAAGTTTCCCCGGTGTGCCAGCGATATATATTCAAAGTATTCTTGGCTCGCGTAATGATTACGCAGGTGTCGAAAAACTCGGATATAACTGTGCGATTAACCGTAAAAAATATCACAGTAAAGAGATAACCCGAGAACTGAACGATGAAGCTACATTAAAGCATGCGGTATATCATGAGTTGTCGCGTTTAATTACACTTCGTCGCAGCCATAACGAGTTTCATCCGGATAATAATTTTACCATTGATACGATTAATTCATCCGTAATGCGTATTCAAAGAAGTAACGCTGATGGTAATTGTCTGACTGGATTGTTTAATGTCAGTAAAAATATTCAGCATGTAAATATTACTAATCTGCATGGTCGGGATCTGATTAGTGAAGTTGATATATTGGGTAATGAAATAACGCTGCGCCCCTGGCAGGTTATGTGGATTAAATAAAAAGGAACATCTCATGATTAAATCAAAAATCGTGCTGTTATCAGCACTGGTTTCCTGCGCCCTGATTTCAGGCTGTAAAGAAGAAAATAAAACGAATGTATCCATCGAATTTATGCATTCTTCGGTGGAGCAGGAGCGCCAGGCCGTTATCAGTAAATTGATTGCCCGTTTTGAAAAAGAAAACCCTGGCATCACCGTTAAGCAAGTGCCCGTGGAAGAAGATGCCTATAACACTAAAGTCATTACTCTTTCACGTAGCGGTTCGCTGCCGGAAGTGATCGAAACCAGCCATGACTACGCCAAAGTGATGGACAAAGAGCAGCTTATCGATCGCAAAGCGGTTGCCACAGTCATCAGCAACGTTGGTGAAGGCGCGTTTTACGATGGCGTACTGCGTATTGTGCGTACCGAAGATGGTAGCGCATGGACCGGTGTTCCTGTCAGCGCCTGGATTGGCGGTATCTGGTATCGCAAAGATGTGCTGGCAAAAGCGGGGCTTGAGGAGCCGAAAAACTGGCAACAGCTGCTGGACGTTGCACAGAAACTGAATGACCCGGCGAATAAAAAATACGGCATTGCGCTGCCTACAGCAGAAAGCGTGTTGACGGAACAATCCTTCTCCCAGTTTGCGTTATCCAACCAGGCTAACGTCTTTAACGCCGAAGGCAAAATCACCCTTGATACACCAGAGATGATGCAGGCACTGACCTATTACCGCGACCTTGCTGCCAACACTATGCCGGGTTCTAACGACATCATGGAAGTGAAAGACGCCTTTATGAACGGCACCGCGCCGATGGCGATTTACTCCACCTATATCCTTCCGGCTGTGATTAAAGAAGGCGACCCGAAAAACGTCGGTTTCGTGGTGCCAACCGAGAAAAACTCTGCGGTCTACGGCATGTTGACCTCGCTGACCATTACCGCCGGGCAAAAGACCGAAGAGACGGAAGCAGCAGAAAAATTTGTCACCTTTATGGAGCAGGCAGACAACATTGCCGACTGGGTGATGATGTCGCCAGGTGCTGCGCTGCCGGTGAATAAAGCGGTGGTGACTACCGCCACCTGGAAAGACAACGACGTTATTAAGGCGCTGGGTGAACTACCGAATCAGCTAATCGGTGAACTGCCAAATATTCAGGTTTTTGGCGCAGTAGGGGATAAAAACTTTACCCGCATGGGTGATGTGACGGGTTCTGGCGTGGTGAGTTCAATGGTGCATAACGTCACCGTGGGTAAAGCCGATCTCTCTACTACGCTGCAAGCGAGCCAGAAAAAACTGGATGAACTGATCGAACAGCACTAAACCCAGGACAGGAATCCGCAATGAACAGGCTTTTTTCAGGTCGTTCCGATATGCCCTTTGCGCTGCTGCTTCTCGCGCCCAGCTTATTACTGCTGGGCGGTCTGGTGGCGTGGCCGATGGTGTCGAATATCGAAATCAGTTTTTTACGTCTGCCGCTCAATCCCAACATCGAGTCAACGTTTGTTGGGGTGAGCAACTATGTGCGTATCCTCTCCGATCCCGGCTTCTGGCATTCGCTGTGGATGACGGTCTGGTATACCGCGCTGGTGGTGGCGGGCAGCACCGTGCTCGGGCTGGCGGTGGCGATGTTTTTCAACCGCGAGTTCCGCCTGCGCAAAACCGCGCGTTCGCTGGTGATCCTCTCCTACGTAACGCCGTCCATTTCGCTGGTGTTCGCCTGGAAATACATGTTCAACAACGGCTACGGCATTGTTAACTACCTCGGCGTCGATCTTCTGCATCTCTATGAGCAGGCACCGCTGTGGTTCGATAATCCGGGCAGTAGCTTTGTGCTGGTGGTGCTGTTCGCCATCTGGCGCTACTTCCCGTATGCCTTTATCTCGTTTCTGGCGATTTTGCAGACCATCGACAAATCGCTGTACGAAGCGGCAGAGATGGATGGCGCTAATGCCTGGCAACGGTTTCGTATCGTCACGCTGCCCGCAATTATGCCGGTCCTGGCGACGGTGGTGACACTGCGCACCATCTGGATGTTCTACATGTTCGCGGATGTTTATTTGCTGACGACCAAGGTCGATATTCTCGGTGTATATCTCTACAAAACCGCCTTTGCCTTTAATGATTTAGGAAAAGCGGCGGCGATCTCGGTGGTGCTCTTCATCATTATTTTCGCTGTCATTCTGCTGACCAGGAAACGGGTGAACCTCAATGGCAACAAATAAACGCACACTCAGTCGCATCGGTTTTTACTGCGGGCTGGCGCTGTTTCTCATCATCACGCTGTTTCCATTTTTTGTGATGCTGATGACCTCGTTCAAGGGCGCGAAAGAGGCGATCTCACTGCATCCTACGCTGCTGCCGCAGCAGTGGACGCTGGAGCATTACGTCGACATTTTTAACCCGATGATTTTCCCGTTTGTCGACTACTTCCGTAACAGTCTGGTGGTGTCTGTGGTTTCATCCGTGGTGGCGGTATTCCTCGGCATTCTTGGGGCTTACGCGCTTTCCCGCCTGCGCTTTAAAGGTCGGATGACCATCAACGCCAGCTTTTACACGGTGTATATGTTCTCTGGCATTTTGCTGGTGGTGCCGCTTTTCAAAATCATCACCGCGCTTGGCATTTACGACACTGAGATGGCGCTGATCATCACCATGGTGACGCAAACTCTGCCCACCGCCGTGTTTATGCTGAAAAGCTACTTCGACACCATCCCCGATGAGATCGAAGAAGCGGCGATGATGGATGGCCTCAACCGTCTGCAAATTATCTTCCGCATCACCGTGCCGTTGGCGATGTCCGGGCTGATATCCGTGTTCGTCTACTGCTTTATGGTGGCGTGGAACGACTATCTGTTTGCGTCGATTTTCCTCTCCAGCGCCAGCAATTTCACCTTACCGGTGGGCCTGAACGCGCTGTTCAGTACGCCAGATTACATCTGGGGACGGATGATGGCGGCCTCACTGGTGACCGCATTGCCGGTGGTGATTATGTATGCGCTTTCGGAACGTTTTATTAAGAGTGGTTTGACCGCCGGTGGCGTGAAGGGCTAAAGCGGCCAGTTTCTTTACAAGGAGTTTTAAATGAAAAAGTTAGTAGCCACAGCACCGCGTGTTGCTGCGCTGGTTGAGTATGAAGATCGGGCGATTTTAGCTAATGAAGTGAAGATCCGCGTGCGTTTCGGCGCACCGAAACACGGAACGGAAGTGGTCGACTTCCGCGCCGCCAGCCCGTTTATCGATGAAGACTTTAACGGCGAATGGCAGATGTTCACTCCGCGTCCGGCAGATGCGCCGCGCGGCATTGAGTTTGGCAAATTCCAGCTTGGCAACATGGTGGTTGGCGACATTATCGAGTGCGGCAGCGACGTTACCGACTACGCGGTGGGCGACAGCGTATGCGGCTACGGCCCGCTCTCCGAGACGGTCATCATTAACGCAGTGAATAACTACAAGCTGCGCAAAATGCCGCAAGGCAGCTCCTGGAAAAACGCCGTCTGCTACGACCCGGCGCAGTTTGCCATGAGCGGCGTGCGCGATGCCAACGTGCGCGTAGGGGATTTTGTGGTGGTGGTAGGGCTTGGCGCAATCGGTCAAATTGCCATCCAACTGGCTAAACGCGCTGGCGCTTCTGTGGTGATTGGCGTCGATCCTATCGCCCATCGCTGTGATATTGCCCGTCGCCACGGCGCGGATTTCTGCCTTAACCCCATCGGCACTGATGTAGGTAAAGAGATCAAAACGCTGACCGGCAAGCAGGGTGCCGATGTGATTATCGAAACCAGCGGCTACGCCGACGCGCTGCAATCGGCGCTCCGCGGTCTGGCTTATGGCGGCACCATCTCCTATGTCGCGTTTGCCAAGCCGTTTGCCGAAGGTTTTAACCTCGGACGCGAAGCGCATTTCAATAACGCCAAAATTGTCTTCTCTCGCGCGTGCAGCGAACCGAACCCGGATTATCCGCGCTGGAGCCGCAAGCGTATTGAAGAAACCTGTTGGGAACTGCTGATGAACGGTTATCTCAATTGCGAAGATTTAATCGACCCGGTGGTGACCTTTGCCAATAGCCCGGAAAGCTATATGCAGTATGTCGACCAGCATCCGGAACAGAGCATCAAAATGGGCGTTACGTTTTAATTCAAAGGAATGAAAAAAATGAAAATCGGCACACAGAATCAGGCGTTCTTTCCGAAAAACATTCTGGAGAAATTTCGTTATATCAAAGAGATGGGCTTCGATGGTTTTGAGATTGACGGCAAACTGCTGGTTAACAACATCGAAGAAGTCAAAGCGGCGATCAAAGAAACCGGTTTACCGGTGACCACCGCCTGCGGTGGCTATGACGGATGGATTGGCGACTTTATCGAAGAGCGTCGTCTTAATGGCTTAAAGCAGATCGAGCGCATTCTCGAAGCGCTGGCAGAAGTGGGCGGTAAAGGCATCGTCGTTCCGGCTGCGTGGGGCATGTTTACCTTCCGCTTACCGCCGATGACCTCGCCGCGTAGCCTGGACGGCGACCGCAAAATGGTGAGTGATTCCCTGCGCGTACTGGAACAGGTCGCCGCGCGTACCGGAACCGTGGTGTATCTCGAACCGTTAAACCGCTATCAGGATCATATGATCAACACCCTCGCCGATGCCCGCCGTTACATCGTCGAAAACGATCTTAAACATGTACAGATTATCGGCGATTTCTATCACATGAATATCGAAGAAGATAACCTGGCGCAGGCGCTGCATGACAACCGCGACCTGCTCGGTCATGTGCATATTGCGGATAACCATCGCTACCAGCCGGGCAGCGGCACCCTGGATTTCCACGCGCTGTTTGAACAGCTGCGCGCGGATAACTATCAGGGCTATGTAGTGTACGAAGGGCGTATCCGGGCGGAAGATCCTGCCCAGGCGTACCGTGATTCGTTGGCCTGGTTGCGTACCTGCTAAGAGGTCTTTGTGAAAAGTGCAATGACAAGCTCTCCGCTGCGGGTCGCGATAATAGGCGCAGGCCAGGTGGCGGATAAGGTTCATGCTTCGTACTACTGCACCCGCAACGATCTGGAACTGGTGGCTGTCTGTGACAGCCGCCTTTCCCAGGCGCAGGCGCTGGCAGAAAAATACGGGAATGCATCCGTGTGGGACGATCCGCAGGCCATGCTGCTGGCGGTGAAACCTGATGTGGTTAGCGTCTGCTCACCTAACCGTTTTCATTACGAACATACCCTGATGGCACTGGAAGCGGGCTGCCATGTGATGTGCGAAAAACCGCCCGCCATGACGCCAGAACAGGCGCGGGAAATGTGCGATACCGCGCGCAAACTGGGCAAGGTGCTGGCCCGCTGATCGACATCGGCATTCATATGCTGGATGCTGCGATGTATGTGCTGGGCTTTCCGGCGGTGAAAAGCGTGAATGCGCATAGCTTTCAAAAGATCGGCACGCAAAAGAGCTGTGGTCAATTTGGTGAGTGGGATCCGGCAACTTACAGCGTCGAAGATTCGCTGTTTGGCACCATTGAATTTCATAACGGCGGCATTCTGTGGCTGGAAACGTCATTTGCACTCAACATCCGCGAACAGTCGATTATGAACGTCAGCTTTTGTGGTGATAAAGCTGGTGCGACGCTGTTTCCAGCACATATCTACACCGATAACAACGGTGAATTAATGACGCTGATGCAACGGGAAATGGCAGACGACAACCGCCATTTGCGCAGCATGGAAGCCTTTATCAATCACGTACAGGGCAAGCCCGTGATGATAGCCGACGCCGAGCAGGGGTACATCATCCAGCAACTGGTGGCGGCGTTGTATCAATCCGCAGAAACAGGGACGCGTGTGGAATTATGACCAGGCCAGTAACGTTATCAGAACCCCATTTCAGCCAGCATACCCTGAACAAGTATGCATCGCTGATGGCGCAGGGGAACGGCTATCTTGGGCTTCGCGCCAGCCATGAAGAAGATTACACGCGCCAGACGCGAGGGATGTATCTGGCGGGGCTGTATCATCGGGCGGGAAAAGGTGAAATCAACGAACTGGTGAACCTGCCTGATGTCGTGGGGATGGAGATTGCCATAAATGGTGAGGTTTTCTCGTTATCCCGCGAAGCCTGGCAGCGTGAACTTGACTTTGCCAGTGGAGAATTACGCCGTAGCGTTGTCTGGCGTACCAGCAACGGCACAGGTTACACCATCGCCAGCCGTCGCTTTGTTTCGGCAGACCAACTGCCGCTCATTGCGCTGGAAATCACTATTACGCCACTGGACGCCGACGCGTCAGTGCTGATTTCAACAGGCATTGACGCCACGCAAACCAACCACGGTCGCCAGCATCTCGACGAAACCCAGGTGCGGGTGTTTGGTCAGCATCTGATGCAGGGGAGCTACACAACCCAGGATGGGCGCAGTGATGTGGCCATCAGTTGTTGCTGCCAGGTGAGCGGTGATGTGCAGCAATGCTATACCGCCAAAGAGCGCCGTTTACTGCAACATACCAGTGCGCAGCTTCATGCAGGCGAGACAGTGACGTTGCAAAAACTGGTGTGGATCGACTGGCGGGATGACAGGCAAGCTGCTTTAGACGAGTGGGGCAGCGCGTCGCTTCGCCAGCTTGAAATGTGTGCGCAACAGAGTTACGACCAACTTCTTGCAGCATCAACAGAAAACTGGCGTCAATGGTGGCAGAAACGTCGTATCACGGTAAACGGCGGCGATGCGCACGATCAGCAAGCGTTAGATTATGCGCTTTATCATCTGCGCATCATGACGCCTGCCCACGACGAGCGCAGCAGCATTGCGGCAAAAGGCTTAACCGGCGAAGGCTACAAAGGCCACGTTTTCTGGGATACAGAAGTATTTTTGTTACCGTTTCATCTGTTTAGCGATCCGACGGTTGCCCGAAGTTTACTGCGTTATCGCTGGCACAACTTGCCAGGCGCGCAGGAGAAAGCGCGACGCAACGGCTGGCAGGGCGCGCTATTTCCGTGGGAAAGCGCGCGCAGCGGCGAAGAAGAGACGCCGGAATTTGCCGCCATTAACATTCGCACCGGGCTGCGGCAAAAAGTGGCCTCGGCGCAGGCGGAACATCATCTGGTGGCCGATATCGCCTGGGCGGTTATTCAATACTGGCAGACCACGGGGGATGAAAGTTTCATTGCGCATGAAGGCATGGCGCTACTTCTGGAGACGGCAAAGTTCTGGATTAGCCGCGCGGTGAGAGTTAACGATCGTCTGGAAATTCATGATGTTATTGGGCCAGACGAATATACCGAACATGTCAATAATAATGCATACACCAGCTATATGGCCCGCTACAACGTTCAACAGGCGCTGAATATTGCCCGCCAGTTCGGCTGTAGCGACGATGCGTTTATCCATCGCGCCGAAATGTTCCTCAAAGAGCTATGGATGCCAGAAATTCAGCCCGACGGCGTTTTGCCGCAGGATGATTCGTTTATGGCTAAGCCGGCGATTAATCTGGCGAAATACAAAGCGGCGGCGGGGAAGCAAACCATACTGCTGGATTATTCACGCGCAGAAGTGAACGAGATGCAGATCCTCAAACAAGCTGATGTGGTGATGCTCAATTACATGCTGCCGGAGCAGTTCTCAGCGGCATCGTGTCTTGCCAATCTGCAATTTTATGAACCGCGCACTATTCACGACTCGTCATTAAGTAAAGCAATCCACGGCATTGTTGCCGCACGCTGTGGCCTGCTGACCCAAAGTTATCAGTTCTGGCGCGAGGGGACTGAAATCGATCTTGGTGCTGATCCGCATAGTTGTGATGATGGTATCCATGCTGCCGCAACTGGCGCTATCTGGCTGGGGGCGATTCAGGGTTTTGCCGGGGTGAGCGTGCGTGACGGTGAATTGCATCTCAATCCGGCGTTACCTGAGCAGTGGCAACAGTTGTCTTTCCCTCTGTTCTGGCAGGGCTGCGAATTACAGGTCACTCTTGACGCGCAGCGTATTGCGATTCGAACTTCTGCGCCCGTTTCACTGCGTTTGAACGGTCAGCTTATAACCGTGGCTGAAGAATCTGTTTTCTGTTTGGGTGATTTTATTTTGCCCTTCAATGGGACCGCTACCAAACATCAGGAGGATGAATGAAACTGCAAGGGGTAATTTTCGATCTGGATGGTGTAATCACCGATACCGCGCATCTGCATTTCCAGGCGTGGCAGCAGATTGCCGCTGAAATTGGCATCAGCATTGATGCGCAGTTTAACGAATCCCTAAAAGGGATCAGCCGCGATGAGTCTCTGCGGCGCATTCTGCAACACGGGGGCAAAGAGGGCGACTTTAACTCGCAGGAGAGGGCGCAACTGGCGTATCGCAAAAATCTGCTCTATGTCCACTCACTACGCGAGTTGACGGTCAACGCTGTTCTACCCGGCATTCGCTCTTTGCTGGCAGATCTCCGTGCACAGCAGATCTCGGTTGGGCTGGCTTCTGTCTCCCTGAATGCGCCGACGATTTTAGCGGCGCTGGAGCTGCGCGAGTTTTTCACCTTCTGCGCGGATGCTTCCCAACTTAAAAACTCGAAACCGGACCCGGAAATCTTTCTCGCCGCCTGTGCAGGGCTGGGCGTGCCGCCGCAGGCATGTATCGGCATTGAAGATGCGCAGGCGGGCATTGACGCCATTAACGCCAGCGGTATGCGCTCGGTGGGGATCGGCGCGGGCTTAACCGGGGCGCAATTACTGTTGCCTTCAACGGAATCACTCACCTGGCCGCGGTTATCGGCCTTCTGGCAAAACGTATAGCAAAGGAATCAACATGGCTCAGCTTTCGTTACAACATATTCAAAAAATCTACGATAACCAGGTGCATGTGGTGAAGGACTTCAACCTGGAAATTGCCGATAAAGAGTTCATCGTGTTTGTCGGCCCGTCGGGCTGCGGTAAGTCGACCACCCTGCGCATGATTGCCGGGCTTGAGGAGATCAGCGGCGGCGATCTGTTGATCGACGGCAAACGAATGAATGACGTTCCAGCCAAAGCACGCAATATAGCGATGGTGTTCCAGAACTACGCGTTGTATCCGCATATGACGGTTTACGACAACATGGCGTTTGGTCTGAAGATGCAAAAAATCGCCAAAGAGGTGATTGATGAGCGGGTGAACTGGGCGGCGCAAATTCTCGGCCTGCGTGAGTACCTGAAACGTAAGCCGGGGGCGCTTTCCGGCGGGCAACGTCAGCGAGTGGCGCTTGGGCGGGCGATTGTACGCGAAGCGGGCGTGTTTTTAATGGATGAACCGCTCTCTAACCTTGATGCCAAGCTGCGCGTGCAAATGCGCGCAGAGATCAGCAAGCTGCATCAGAAACTGAACACCACCATGATCTACGTGACCCACGATCAGACCGAAGCGATGACCATGGCGACGCGGATTGTGATTATGAAAGACGGGATTGTTCAGCAAGTAGGTGCGCCGAAAACCGTTTATAACCAACCCGCGAATATGTTTGTTTCCGGATTTATTGGATCACCAGCGATGAATTTTATTCGCGGCACGATCGATGGCGATAAATTCGTTACGGAAACGCTTAAATTAACCATTCCCGAAGAGAAATTAGCGGTTCTGAAAACACAGGAAAGTTTGCATAAGCCCATCGTGATGGGAATACGACCGGAAGATATTCATCCGGACGCGCAAGAGGAAAATAACATTTCCGCCAAAATTAGCGTGGCAGAATTAACCGGTGCGGAATTTATGCTCTACACCACGGTTGGGGGGCACGAGTTAGTGGTCCGTGCTGGTGCGTTAAATGATTATCATGCAGGAGAAAATATCACTATTCATTTTGATATGACGAAATGTCATTTCTTTGATGCAGAAACGGAAATAGCAATTCGCTAAATACAGGGGGAAGGCATTCCCCCAGGATAATACAAGGAACAATAATGAAAAAGTTATTACCCTGTACCGCACTGGTGATGTGTGCGGGAATGGCCTGCGCACAGGCCGAGGAAAGGAACGACTGGCACTTTAATATCGGCGCGATGTACGAAATAGAAAACGTCGAGGGTTATGGCGAAGATATGGATGGGCTGGCGGAGCCTTCAGTCTATTTTAATGCCGCCAACGGGCCGTGGAGAATTGCTCTGGCCTATTATCAGGAAGGGCCGGTAGATTATAGCGCGGGTAAACGTGGAACGTGGTTTGATCGCCCGGAGCTGGAGGTGCATTATCAGTTCCTCGAAAACGATGATTTCAGTTTCGGCCTGACCGGCGGTTTCCGTAATTATGGTTATCACTACGTTGATGAACCGGGTAAAGGCACGGCGAATATGCAGCGCTGGAAAATCGCGCCAGACTGGGATGTGAAACTGACTGACGATTTACGTTTCAACGGTTGGTTGTCGATGTATAAATTTGCCAACGATCTGAACACTACCGGTTACGCTGATACCCGTGTCGAAACGGAAACAGGTCTGCAATATACCTTCAACGAAACGGTTGCCTTGCGAGTGAACTATTATCTCGAGCGCGGCTTCAATATGGACGACAGCCGCAATAACGGTGAGTTTTCCACGCAAGAAATTCGCGCCTATTTGCCGCTGACGCTCGGCAACCACTCGGTGACGCCGTATACGCGCATTGGGCTGGATCGCTGGAGTAACTGGGACTGGCAGGATGATATTGAACGTGAAGGCCATGATTTTAACCGTGTAGGTTTATTTTACGGTTATGATTTCCAGAACGGACTTTCCGTTTCGCTGGAATACGCGTTTGAGTGGCAGGATCACGACGAAGGCGACAGTGATAAATTCCATTATGCAGGTGTCGGCGTAAATTACTCGTTCTGATAATGGGCTAAATTGCCGGATGCGGCGCGAGTACTTTATCCGATCTATAAATGTAGGCCGGATAAGATGCGCTAGCATCGCATCCGGCATTCAGGCAAGGTAGCTGGTATTTATTTCAGCGTCATATGCGTGGCAACGGTAATATTCTGTGGTGACGGTTTTCCAGAAATTAAGCGGAATAATAACTCGCAGCTTTGTTGACCTAACTCCTGCGTCGGAACATCGATGCCGCCCGGTGCAGGCGTTAAAATAAATGACAGCGTTTCATTGCTATAACCCACCACCGCTAACTGCTGCGGAATAGCAATATTTTTCTCTGCTGCCGCACGATAAATGCTCATTAATTTCAGGCTGTCAGTGGCAAACACCGCCTCAGGCAACGGTGACTGGCTTAATAATTGCCGTGCTGCTTTTAATGCAGTTTCATGGGTATAACCGCCATCAACAATCCATTCATCACGCACTGCAATATTATGCGCAGCCAGGCTCTGCTTATAACCATTAACGCGATCAACCGAAACATGGACATCAAGCGGAGCATGCAGGCAGGCAATATTTTGATGCCCACTTTCAATTAATGCATCGGTCAACGCAATGCTGTCGCCAAAATTATCGGTATCGACAGAATAAACATGGGCATATTGACCTTCAACTTTGCCAATCACCACCACCGGAATATCATATTTATCGAGTTGGGCAAAAAATGACTCATCCGCTGGCGAACTGAGCATAATAATGCCTTTAATCATTTTCTGCTTAATTTTGCTTTCGCATTTTTGCAGATCTTCTGCCGGATTGTGCGACGTTTGTAATATCACGTCGAAACCTTCTTCTTCAGCTTTGGCGGTGATGGCATGCAAAACTTCAGAGAAAAACGGATTACCCGCCGTAGTTTTGGTCGAACGGGTAGAAATCACCATAATGGCATCAAAACCCGAAGAGGTCAGCGCGCGGGCCAGCTTGTTTGGCTGATACTGTAATTCTTCAATGGCCCGTAACACTTTTTCGCGCGCTTCCGGGGAGATATTAGTTTGCTTATTCAGCACGCGTGATACGGTGGATTTTGATACGCCTGCAACCCTGGCAATATCATAAATAGTAGGGGACATAGGTCAGGAACTCCGTCCGAACGTGAATGCTGCACATCTTATGGAGTTCGCCGGTCGATGACAACACGGGCAGTTGATAATCAATGGCCTGGCCCCCACATTCATATCCTTACGAATGATTTTTTTTCTGGTCTTCAGAGCAGCACAGAACAGCAATGAAGCGACTTAAAAATGAACTCAATGCGCTGGTGAATCGGGGTGTCGACAGACATCTGCGCCTCGCTGTAACCGGACTTAGCCGCAGCGGCAAAACAGCGTTTATCACCGCGATGGTTAATCAGTTGCTTAATATTCACGCCGGAGCACGTTTGCCGCTGTTAAGTGCGGTGCGTGAAGAGCGCCTGCTGGGCGTGAAACGCATTCCCCAGCGTGACTTTGGCATTCCGCGCTTCACCTATGACGAAGGGCTGGCGCAGTTATATGGCGATCCACCCGCCTGGCCAACGCCAACGCGCGGCGTCAGTGAAATCCGCCTGGCGCTACGTTTTAAATCGAATGATTCGCTGCTACGCCACTTTAAGGATACCTCCACGCTGTATCTGGAAATTGTGGATTATCCCGGCGAATGGTTGCTCGACCTGCCGATGCTGGCGCAGGACTATTTAAGCTGGTCGCGCCAGATGACGGGCTTACTCAATGGTCAGCGCGGAGAATGGTCGGCGAAATGGCGAATGATGAGCGAAGGGCTGGACCCGCTAGCGCCTGCCGACGAAAACCGGCTGGCGGACATTGCCGCCGCGTGGACCGATTATCTCCACCACTGTAAAGAGCAGGGGCTGCACTTTATTCAGCCTGGGCGCTTTGTCTTGCCGGGAGATATGGCAGGTGCGCCCGCGCTGCAATTCTTCCCGTGGCCGGATGTCGATACCTGGGGCGAGTCCAAACTGGCGCAGGCCGATAAGCATACCAATGCCGGAATGCTGCGCGAGCGCTTTAATTATTACTGCGAGAAGGTGGTGAAGGGGTTCTATAAGAATCATTTTCTGCGCTTTGACCGCCAGATTGTGCTGGTGGATTGCCTGCAACCTCTCAACAGTGGGCCACAGGCATTTAATGATATGCGTCTGGCACTGACGCAGCTGATGCAAAGTTTTCACTACGGGCAGCGTACCCTGTTCCGGCGTTTGTTTTCGCCGGTTATCGATAAGCTATTGTTTGCTGCCACTAAAGCGGACCATGTGACCATCGATCAGCACGCTAATATGGTTTCATTACTGCAACAACTGATTCAGGATGCCTGGCAAAATGCGGCGTTCGAAGGGATCAGCATGGACTGCCTGGGGCTGGCGTCAGTTCAGGCGACCACCAGCGGCATTATTGATGTTAACGGTGAGAAAATCCCGGCGCTGCGTGGTAATCGACTTAGCGATAGCGCACCGCTCACTGTTTATCCTGGCGAAGTTCCCGCACGTTTGCCTGGTCAGGCGTTCTGGGATAAGCAAGGCTTCCAGTTTGAGGCATTTCGTCCGCAGGTGATGGATGTCGACAAACCACTACCGCATATTCGTCTTGATGCTGCGCTGGAATTTTTAATAGGAGATAAATTGCGATGACCGAACCGTTAAAACCACGTATTGATTTCGACGGTCCTCTGGAGGTCGATCAGAATCCTAAATTCAGGGCGCAGCAGACCTTTGACGAAAATCAGGCGCAAAATTTTGCCCCGGCCACGCTCGACGAAGCGCAGGAAGAAGAGGGGCAAGTCGAAGCGGTAATGGACGCAGCGTTACGTCCGAAACGCAGCCTGTGGCGCAAAATGGTGATGGGCGGGCTGGCTCTGTTTGGCGCAAGCGTTGTCGGGCAGGGTGTACAGTGGACAATGAATGCCTGGCAAACCCAGGACTGGGTGGCGCTGGGTGGATGTGCCGCTGGGGCATTGATTATCGGCGCTGGCGTAGGTTCTGTGGTAACAGAGTGGCGGCGCTTATGGCGCTTGCGACAGCGCGCCCATGAACGCGACGAAG
>OIER01000948.1_pt1 | contig 16745 bp, 18 predicted proteins | sample 1581801 | NCBI WGS metagenome assembly OIER01 (sample SAMN03281006, study PRJEB24777) | human gut metagenome | isolation source: fecal sample PR165 from 1 month old male Malay infant, vaginally delivered... | reverse complement strand
AGCCGGACGTGAACGCGCAGATCACCGCAGCGGTTGCGGCAGAAAACAGTCGCATTATGGGGATCCTCAACTGTGAGGAGGCTCACGGACGCGAAGAACAGGCACGCGTGCTGGCCGAAACCCCCGGTATGACCGTGGAAACGGCCCGCCGCATTCTGGCAGCTGCACCACAGAGTGCACAGGCGCGCAGTGACACTGCGCTGGATCGTCTGATGCAGGGGGCACCGGCACCGCTGGCTGCAGGTAACCCGGCATCTGATGCCGTTAACGATTTGCTGAACACACCAGTGTAAGGGATGTTTATGACGAGCAAAGAAACCTTTACCCATTACCAGCCGCTGGGCAACAGTGACCCGGCACATACGGCAACCGCGCCCGGCGGATTGAGTGCGAAAGCGCCTGCAATGACCCCGCTGATGCTGGACACCTCCACCCGTAAGCTGGTTGTGTGGGATGGCACCACCGACGGTGCTGCCGTTGGCATTCTGGCGGTTGCTGCTGACCAGACCAGCACCACGCTGACGTTCTACAAGTCCGGCACGTTCCGTTATGAGGATGTGCTCTGGCCGGAGGCTGCCAGCGACGAGACGAAAAAACGGACCGCGTTTGCCGGAACGGCAATCAGCATCGTTTAACCTTACCCTTCATCACTAAAGGCCGCCTGTGCGGCTTTTTTTACGGGATTTTTTTATGTCGATGTACACAACCGCCCAGCTGCTGGCGGCAAATGAGAAGAAATTTAAGTTTGATCCGCTGTTTCTGCGTCTCTTTTTCCGTGAGAGCTATCCCTTCACCACGGAGAAAGTCTATCTCTCACAAATTCCGGGACTGGTAAACATGGCGCTGTACGTTTCGCCGATTGTTTCCGGTGAGGTTATCCGCTCCCGTGGCGGCTCCACCTCTGAATTTACACCGGGATATGTCAAGCCGAAGCATGAGGTGAATCCGCAGATGACCCTGCGTCGCCTGCCGGATGAAGATCCACAGAATCTGGCGGACCCGGCTTACCGCCGCCGTCGCATCATTCTGCAGAACATGCGAGACGAAGAGCTGGCCATTGCTCAGGTCGAAGAGATGCAGGCCGTTTCTGCCGTGCTTAAGGGCAAATATACCATGACCGGTGAAGCCTTCGATCCGGTTGAAGTGGATATGGGCCGCAGTGTGGCGAACAACATCACGCAGTCCGGCGGTACGGAGTGGAGCAAGCGTGACAAGTCCACGTATGACCCGACCGACGATATCGAAGCCTACGCGCTGAACGCCAGCGGTGTGGTGAATATCATCGTGTTTGATCCGAAAGGCTGGGCGCTGTTCCGTTCCTTCAAAGCCGTCAAGGAGAAGCTGGATACCCGTCGCGGCTCTCATTCCGAGCTGGAGACAGCGGTAAAAGATCTGGGCGAAGCGGTGTCCTATAAGGGGATGTATGGCGATACGGCGATCGTCGTGTATTCCGGACAGTACGTGGAAAACGACGTCAAAAAGAACTTCCTGCCGGACAACACGATGGTGCTGGGGAACACTCAGGCACGCGGTCTGCGCACCTATGGCTGCATTCAGGATGCGGACGCACAGCGCGAAGGTATTAACGCCTCTGCCCGCTACCCGAAAAACTGGGTGACCACCGGCGATCCGGCGCGTGAGTTCACCATGATTCAGTCAGCACCGCTGATGCTGCTGGCTGACCCTGATGCGTTCGTGTCCGTACAACTGGCGTAATCATGGCCCTTCGGGGCCATTTTCTCTCTGTGGAGGAGTCCATGACGAAAGATGAACTGATTGCCCGTCTTCAGGTGCTGGGTGAGCAACTGAACCGTGATGTCAGCCTGACGGGGACGAAAGAAGAACTGGCACTCCGTGTGGCAGAGCTGGAAGAGGAGCTTGATGACACGGATGACGCTGCTGGTCAGGACACATCTGTCAGCCCGGAAAATGCGCTGACCGGACATGAAAATGAGGTGGTATCAGCGCAGCCGGATACCGTGACTGATACGGCTGATCTGGTCACGGTTGTGGCACTGGTGACGCTGCATACTGATGCACTTCACGCCACGCGGGATGAGGCTGTGGCATTTGTGCTGCCGGGAACGGCGTTCCGTGTCTCTGCCGGTGTGGCAGCTGAAATGACAGAGCGCGGCCTGGCCAGAATGCAATAACGGGAGGCGCTGTGGCTGATTTCGATAACCTGTTCGATGCTGCCATTGCCCGCGCCGATGAAACGATACGCGGGTACATGGGAACGTCAGCCACCATGACATCCGGTGAGCAGTCCGGTGCTGTGATACGTGGTGTTTTTGATGATCCTGAAAATATCAGCTATGCCGGACAGGGCGTGCGCGTTGAAGGCTCCAGCCCGTTCCTGTTTGTCCGGACTGATGATGTGCGGCAGCTGCGGCGCGGCGACACGCTGACCATCGGTGAGGAAAACTTCTGGATAGACCGGATTTCGCCGGATGATGGCGGAAGCTGTCATCTCTGGCTTGGGCGGGGCGTACCGCCTGCCGTTAACCGTCGCCGCTGAAAGGGGGATGTATGGCCATAAAAGGTCTTGAGCAGGCCGTTGAAAACCTCAGCCGTATCAGCAGAACGGCGGTGCCCGGTGCCGCCGCAATGGCCATTAACCGCGTTGCTTCATCCGCGATATCGCAGTCGGCGTCACAGGTTGCCCGTGAGACAAAGGTACGCCGGAAACTGGTAAAGGAAAGGGCCAGGCTGAAAAGGGCCACGGTCAAAAATCCGCAGGCCAGAATCAGGGTTAACCGGGGGGATTTGCCCGTAATAAAGCTGGGTAACGCGCGGATTGTCCTGTCCCGACGCAGGCGTCGTAAAAAGGGGCAGCGTTCAGCCCTGAAAGGTGGCGGCAGCGTGCTTGTGGTGGGAAACCGTCGTATTCCCGGCGCGTTTATTCAGCAACTGAAAAATGGCCGCTGGCATGTTATGCAGCGTGTGGCCGGGAAAAATCGTTACCCCATTGATGTGGTGAAAATTCCGATGGCGGTGCCGCTGACCACGGCGTTTAAACAGAATATTGAGCGGATACGGCGTGAGCGTCTTCCGAAAGAGCTGGGCTATGCGCTGCAGCATCAACTGAGGATGGTAATAAAGCGATGAAACATACTGAACTCCGTGCAGCCGTACTGGATGCACTGGAGAAGCATGACACCGGGGCGACGTTTTTTGATGGTCGCCCCGCTGTTTTTGATGAGGCGGATTTTCCGGCAGTTGCCGTTTATCTCACCGGCGCTGAATACACGGGCGAAGAGCTGGACAGCGATACCTGGCAGGCGGAGCTGCATATTGAAGTTTTCCTGCCTGCTCAGGTGCCGGATTCAGAGCTGGATTCGTGGATGGAGTCCCGGATTTATCCGGTGATGAGCGATATCCCGGCACTGTCAGATTTGATCACCAGTATGGTGGCCAGTGGCTATGACTACCGGCGCGACGATGATGCGGGCCTGTGGAGTTCAGCCGATCTGACTTATGTCATTACCTATGAAATGTGAGGACGATATGCCAACACCAAATCCTCTGGCACCGGTGAAAGGGGCCGGGACCACACTGTGGGTTTATAAGGGGAACGGTGACCCTTATGCGAACCCGCTTTCAGACGTTGACTGGTCGCGTCTGGCTAAAGTTAAAGACCTGACGCCCGGCGAACTGACCGCTGAGTCCTATGACGACAGTTATCTCGATGATGAAGATGCGGACTGGACCGCGACCGGACAGGGGCAGAAATCTGCCGGAGATACCAGCTTCACGCTGGCGTGGATGCCCGGAGAGCAGGGGCAGCAGGCGCTGCTGGCGTGGTTTAATGAAGGGGATACCCGAGCCTATAAAATCCGCTTCCCGAACGGCACGGTCGATGTGTTCCGCGGCTGGGTCAGCAGTATCGGTAAGGCGGTGACGGCGAAGGAAGTGATCACCCGCACGGTGAAGGTCACCAATGTGGGCCGTCCGTCGATGGCAGAAGATCGCAGCACGGTGACGGCGACAACCGGCATGACGGTGACACCCGCCAGTGCTTCCGTAGTGAAAGGGCAGAGCACCACGCTGACCGTGGCATTCCAGCCGGAGGGCGCAACCGACAAGAGCTTCCGTGCGGTGTCTGCGGATAAAACAAAAGCCACCGTGTCGGTCAGTGGTATGACCATCACCGTGAAAGGTGTTGCTGCAGGCAAGGTCAACATTCCGGTCGTATCCGGTAATGGTGAGTTTGCTGCGGTTGCAGAAATCAACGTCACCGCCAGTTAATCCGGAGAGTCAGCGATGTTCCTGAAAACCGAATCATTTGAACATAACGGTGTGACCGTCACGCTTTCTGAACTGTCAGCCCTGCAGCGTATTGAGCATCTCGCCCTGATGAAACGGCAGGCAGAACAGGCGGAGTCAGACAGCAACCGGAAGTTTACTGTGGAAGACGCCATCAGAACCGGCGCGTTTCTGGTGGCGATGTCCCTGTGGCATAACCATCCGCAGAAGACAAAGCTGCCTTCCATGAATGAAGCCGTTAAACAGATTGAGCAGGAAGTGCTTACCACCTGGCCCACAGAGGCAATTTCTCATGCTGAAAACGTGGTGTACCGGCTGTCCGGTATGTATGAGTTTGTGGTGAATGATGCCCCTGAACAGGCAGAGGACGCCGGGTCTGCAGAGCCTGTTTCTGCGGGAAAGTGTTCGACGGTGAGCTGAGTTTTGCCCTGAAACTGGCGCGTGAGATGGGGCGACCTGACTGGCGCGCCATGCTTGCCGGGATGTCATCCACAGAGTATGCCGACTGGCACCGCTTTTACAGTACCCATTATTTTCATGATGTTCTGCTGGATATGCACTTTTCCGGGCTGACGTACACCGTGCTCAGCCTGTTTTTCAGCGATCCGGATATGCATCCGCTGGATTTCAGTCTGCTGAACCGGCGTGAGGCTGACGAAGAGCCTGAAGATGATGTGCTGATGCAGAAAGCGGCAGGGCTTGCCGGAGGCGTCCGCTTTGCCCCGGACGGAAATGAAGTTATCCCCGCTTCCCCGGATATGGCGGGCATGACGGAGGATGACGTAATGCTGATGACAGTATCAGAAGGGATCGCAGGAGGAGTCCGGTATGGCTGAACCGGTAGGCGATCTGGTCGTTGATTTAAGTCTGGATGCGGCCAGATTTGACGAGCAGATGGCCAGAGTCAGGCGTCATTTTTCCGGTACGGAAAGTGATGCGAAAAAAACAGCGGCAGTCGTTGAACAGTCGCTGAGCCGACAGGCGCTGGCTGCACAGAAAGCGGGGATTTCCGTCGGGCAGTATAAAGCTGCCATGCGTATGCTGCCTGCGCAGTTCACTGACGTGGCCACGCAGCTTGCAGGCGGGCAAAGTCCGTGGCTGATCCTGCTGCAACAGGGTGGTCAGGTGAAGGACTCCTTCGGCGGGATGATCCCCATGTTCAGGGGGCTTGCCGGTGCGATCACCCTGCCGATGGTCGGGGCCACCTCGCTGGCGGTGGCGACCGGTGCGCTGGCGTATGCCTGGTATCAGGGCAACTCAACCCTGTCCGATTTCAATAAAACGCTGGTCCTTTCCGGTAATCAGGCGGGACTGACGGCAGATCGTATGCTGGCCCTGTCCAGATCCGGGCAGGCGGCAGGGCTGACGTTTAACCAGACCAGCGAGTCACTGACGGCGCTGGTGAATGCCGGTGTGCGTGGTGGTGAGCAGTTTGAGGCAATCAGCCAGAGTGTGGCGCGTTTCTCCTCTGCATCCGGCGTGGAGGTGGACAAGGTCGCTGAAGCCTTCGGGAAGCTGACCACTGACCCGACGTCTGGGTTGACGGCGATGGCGCGCCAGTTCCATAACGTGACGGCGGAACAGATTGCGTATGTTGCTCAGTTGCAGCGTTCCGGCGATGGGGCCGGGGCATTGCAGGCGGCGAACGAGGCCGCAACGAAAGGGTTTGATGACCAGACCCGTAAACTGAAAGATAACATGGGTACGCTGGAGACCTGGGCAGACAAGACTGCACAGGCATTCAAATCCATGTGGGATGCGGTGCTGGATATTGGTCGCCCGGACTCCTCTGCAGATATGCTCGCCAAAGCTGAAAAGGCTTTTGATGAAGCGGATAAAAAATGGCAGTGGTATCAGAGCCGAAGCCACCGGCGCGGTAAAACGTCAGCATTTCTTGCCAATCTCCGGGGGGCATGGGAGAAGAGAGAGAATGCGCGACTTGGGCTTTCAGCCGCCACGTTGCAGGCAGATCTTGAAAAGGCCAGTGAGATGGCAGCAAAAGATCGGGCCGAGTCTGAGGCATCACGGCTGAAATATACCGAAGAGGCGCAGAAGGCTTACGAACGCCTGCAGACACCGCTGGAGAAATATACCGCCCGCCAGGAGGAACTGAATAAGGCACTGAAAGACGGAAAAATCCTGCAGGCAGATTACAACACGCTGATGGCGGCGGCGAAAAAGGACTATGAAGCGACGCTGAAAAAGCCGAAGCAGTCCGGCGTGAAAGTGTCTGCGGGCGATCGTCAGGAAGACAGTGCTCATGCTGCCCTGCTGACGCTTCAGGCAGAACTCCGGACACTGGAGAAGCATGCCGGAGCGAATGAGAAAATCAGCCAGCAGCGCCGGGATTTGTGGAAGGCGGAAAGTCAGTTCGCGGTACTGGAGGAGGCGGCGCAACGTCGCCAGCTGTCCGCACAGGAGAAATCCCTGCTGGCGCATAAAGATGAGACGCTGGAGTACAAACGCCAGCTGGCTGCACTTGGCGATAAGGTCACGTATCAGGAGCACCTGAACGCGCTGGCGCAGCAGGCGGATAAATTCGCACAGCAGCAACGGGCAAAACGGGCAGCCATTGAGGCGAAAAACCGGGGGCTGACTGACCGGCAGGCAGCGCGGGACGCCACGGAACAGCGCCTGAAGGAACAGTATGGCGATAATCCGCTGGCGCTGAATAGCGTCATGTCAGAGCAGAAAAAGACCTGGGCGGCTGAAGACCAGCTTCGCGGGAGCTGGATGGCAGGCCTCAGGTCAGGCTGGAGTGAGTGGGAAGAGAGCGCCACGGACAGTATGTCGCAGGTTAAAAGTGCAGCCACGCAGACCTTTGATGGTATTGCACAGAATATGGCGGCGATGCTGACCGGCAGTGAACAGAACTGGCGCAGCTTCACCCGTTCCGTGCTGTCCATGATGACAGAAATTCTGCTTAAGCAGGCAATGGTGGGGATTGTCGGGAGTATCGGCAGCGCCATTGGAGGTGCTACCGGTGGCGGCTCATCAGCGTCAGGTGGTGCAGCCATTCAGGCCGCTGCGGCGAAACTCCATTTTGCGACCGGAGGATTTACGGGAACCGGCGGCAAATATGAGCCAGCAGGGATTGTTCACCGTGGTGAATTTGTCTTCACGAAGGAGGCAACCAGCCGGATTGGCGTGGGGAATCTTTACCGGCTGATGCGCGGCTATGCCACCGGCGGTTATGTCGGTACACCGGGCAGCATGGCGGACAGTCGGTCGCAGGCGTCCGGGAAGTTTGAGCAGAATAACCATGTGGTGATTAACAACGACGGCACGAACGGTCAGATAGGGCCACAGGCGCTGAAGGCGGTTTATGACGTAGCCCGTAAGGCGGCAATGGATGTTGTGACCGGGCAGATGCGTGATGGTGGTCTGTTCTCCGGAGGTGGACGATGAAAACCTTCCGCTGGAAAGTGAAACCGGGTATGGATGTGGCTTCGACTCCTTCCGTCAGGGAGGTGCGCTTTGGTGATGGTTACTCCCAGCGCGCGCCTGCCGGGCTGAATGCCAACCTGAAAACGTACAGCGTGACGCTTTCTGTCCCCCGTTGGGAGGCCACGGCGCTGGAATCGTTTCTGGCAGAGCACGGAGGCTGGAAAGCCTTTCTGTGGACGCCGCCTTATGACTGGCGGCAGATAAAGGTGATCTGCGCAAAATGGACGTCGCGGGTCAGTATGCTGCGTGTTGAGTTCAGCGCAGAGTTTAAACAGGTGGTGAACTGATGCAGGATATCCGGCAGGAAACACTGAATGAATGCACCCGTGCGGAGCAGTCGGCCAGCGTGGTGCTCTGGGAAATCGATCTGACAGAGGTCGGTGGTGAACGTTATTTTTTCTGTAATGAGCAGAACGAAAAAGGTGAGCCTGTCACCTGGCAGGGGCGGCAGTATCTGGCGTATCCCATTCAGGGGAGTGGTTTTGAACTGAATGGCAAAGGCACCAGTACGCGCCCCACGCTGGCAGTCTCTAACCTGTACGGCATGGTCACCGGGATGGCGGAAGACCTGCAGAGTCTGGTCGGCGGAACGGTGGTCAGGCGTAAGGTTTACGCCCGTTTTCTGGATGCGGTGAACTTCGTCAACGGAAACAGCGATGCCGATCCGGAGCAGGAGGTGATCAGCCGCTGGCGCATCGAGCAGTGCAGCGAACTGAGCGCGGTAAGTGCCTCCTTTGTACTGTCCACGCCGACGGAAACGGATGGTGCTGTTTTTCCGGGGCGCATCATGCTGGCCAACACCTGTACCTGGACCTATCGCGGTGATGAGTGCGGTTATAGCGGTCCGGCGGTCGCGGATGAATATGACCAGCCGACGTCCGATATCACGAAGGATAAATGCAGCAAATGCCTGAGTGGCTGTAAGTTTCGCAATAATGTCGGCAACTTTGGCGGCTTCCTTTCCATTAACAAACTTTCGCAGTAAATCCCATGACAGAGACAGAATCAGCGATTCTGGCGCACGCCCGGCGATGTGCGCCAGCGGAGTCGTGCGGCTTCGTGGTGAGAACGCCGGAGGGGGAAAGATATTTTCCCTGCGTGAATATCTCCGGTGAGCCGGAGGATTATTTCCGGATGTCGCCGGAGGACTGGCTGCAGGCAGAGATGCAGGGTGAGATTGTGGCGCTGGTCCACAGTCATCCCGGTGGTCTGCCCTGGCTGAGTGAGGCCGACCGGCGGCTGCAGGTGCAGAGTGATTTGCCGTGGTGGCTGGTCTGCCGGGGGGCGATTCACAAGTTCCGCTGTGTGCCGCATCTCACCGGGCGGCGCTTTGAGCACGGGGTGACGGACTGTTACACGCTGTTCCGGGACGCTTACCATCTGGCGGGGATTGAGATGCCGGATTTTACGCGGGAGGATGACTGGTGGCGTCACGGTCAGAATCTCTATCTGGATAATCTGGAGGCAACGGGGCTGTATCAGGTGCCGTTGTCAGCGGCGCAGCCGGGCGATGTGCTGCTGTGCTGCTTTGGTTCATCGGTGCCGAATCATGCCGCTATTTACTGTGGTGACGGCGAGCTGCTGCACCATATTCCTGAACAACTGAGCAAACGAGAGAGGTATACCGACAAATGGCAGCGACGCACACACTCCCTCTGGCGTCACCGGGCATGGCACGCATCTGCCTTTACGGGGATTTGCAACGATTTGGCCGCCGCATCGATCTTCGTGTGAAAACGGGGGCTGAAGCTATCCGGGCGCTGGCCACACAGCTCCCGGCGTTTCGTCAGAAACTGAGCGACGGCTGGTATCAGGTACGGATTGCCGGGCGGGACGTCAGCACGTCCGGGTTAACGGCGCAGTTACATGAGACTCTGCCTGATGGCGCTGTGATTCATATTGTTCCCAGAGTCGCCGGGGCCAAGTCAGGTGGCGTATTCCAGATTGTCCTGGGGGCTGCCGCCATTGCCGGATCATTCTTTACCGCCGGAGCCACCCTTGCAGCATGGGGGGCAGCCATTGGGGCCGGTGGTATGACCGGCATCCTGTTTTCTCTCGGTGCCAGTATGGTGCTCGGTGGTGTGGCGCAGATGCTGGCACCGAAAGCCAGAACTCCCCGTACACAGACAACGGATAACGGCAAACAGAACACCTATTTCTCCTCACTGGATAACATGGTTGCCCAGGGCAATGTTCTGCCGGTTCTGTACGGTGAAATGCGCGTGGGGTCACGCGTGGTTTCTCAGGAGATCAGCACGGCAGACGAAGGGGATGGTGGTCAGGTTGTGGTGATTGGTCGCTGATGCAAAATGTTTTATGTGAAACCGCCTCCGGGCGGTTTTGTCGTTTATGGAGCATGACGAATGGGTAAAGGCAGCAGTAAGGGGCATACCCCGCGCGAAGCGAAGGACAACCTGAAGTCCACGCAGCTGCTGAGTGTGATCGATGCCATCAGCGAAGGGCCGGTTGAAGGTCCGGTGGATGGATTAAAAAGCGTGCTGCTGAACAGTACGCCGGTGCTGGACAGTGAGGGGAATACCAATATCTTCGGTGTCACGGTGGTGTTCCGGGCAGGTGAGCAGGAGCAGACTCCGCCGGAGGGGTTTGAATCCTCCGGCTCCGAGACGGTGCTGGGTACGGAAGTGAAATATGACATGCCGATCACCCGCACCATCACGTCGGCAAACATCGACCGTCTGCGCTTTACTTTCGGCGTGCAGGCACTGGTGGAAACTACCTCAAAGGGGGACAGGAATCCGTCGGAAGTCCGTCTGCTGGTTCAGATACAGCGTAATGGTGGCTGGGTGACGGAAAAAGACATCACCATTAAAGGCAAAACCACCTCGCAGTATCTGGCCTCGGTGGTGGTGGATAACCTGCCGCCGCGCCCGTTTAATATCCGGATGCGCAGGATGACGCCGGACAGCACCACAGACCAGCTGCAGAACAAAACGCTCTGGTCGTCATACACCGAAATCATCGATGTGAAACAGGGCTACCCGAACACGGCACTGGTCGGCGTGCAGGTGGACTCGGAACAGTTCGGCAGTCAGCAGGTGAGCCGTAATTATCATCTTCGCGGGCGCATTCTGCAGGTGCCGTCGAACTATAACCCGCAGACGCGGCAATACAGCGGTATCTGGGACGGAACGTTAAAACCGGCATACAGCAACAACATGGCCTGGTGTCTGTGGGATATGCTGACCCATCCGCGCTACGGCATGGGAAAACGTCTTGGTGCGGCGGATGTGGATAAATGGGCGCTGTATGTCATCGGCCAGTACTGCGACCAGTCGGTGCCGGACGGCTTTGGCGGCACGGAGCCGCGCATTACCTGTAATGCGTACCTGACCACACAGCGCAAGGCGTGGGATGTGCTCAGTGATTTCTGCTCGGCGATGCGCTGTATGCCGGTATGGAACGGGCAGACGCTGACGTTCGTGCAGGACCGACCATCAGATAAGGTGTGGACCTATAACCGCAGTAATGTGGTGATGCCGGATGATGGCGCGCCGTTCCGCTACAGCTTCAGCGCCCTGAAGGACCGCCATAATGCCGTTGAGGTGAACTGGATTGACCCGGATAACGGCTGGGAGACGGCGACAGAGCTCGTGGAGGATACGCAGGCCATTGCCCGTTACGGTCGTAATGTCACGAAGATGGATGCCTTTGGCTGTACCAGTCGGGGGCAGGCACACCGCGCCGGGCTGTGGCTGATTAAAACGGAACTGCTGGAAACGCAGACCGTGGATTTCAGCGTCGGCGCAGAAGGGCTTCGCCATGTACCGGGCGATGTTATTGAAATCTGTGATGATGACTATGCCGGTATCAGCACCGGTGGTCGTGTGCTGGCGGTGAACAGCCAGACCCGGACGCTGACGCTCGACCGTGAAATCACGCTGCCATCCTCCGGTACCACGCTGATAAGCCTGGTTGACGGAAGTGGCAATCCGGTCAGCGTGGAGGTTCAGTCCGTCACCGACGGCGTGAAGGTAAAAGTGAGCCGTGTTCCTGACGGTGTTGCTGAATACAGCGTATGGGGGCTGAAGCTGCCGACGCTGCGCCAGCGCCTGTTCCGCTGTGTGAGTATCCGGGAGAACGATGACGGTACGTATGCCATCACCGCCGTGCAGCATGTACCGGAAAAAGAAGCCATCGTGGATAACGGGGCGCACTTTGACGGCGACCAGAGCGGCACGGTGAATGGTGTCACGCCGCCAGCGGTGCAGCACCTGACCGCCGAAGTCACCACAGACAGCGGGGAATATCAGGTGCTGGCGCGATGGGACACGCCGAAGGTGGTGAAGGGCGTGAGCTTCCTGCTTCGCCTTACCGTGGCAGCGGACGACGGCAGTGAGCGGCTGGTCAGCATGGCCCGGACGACGGAAACCACATACCGCTTCAGGCAACTGGCGCTGGGGAACTACAGGCTGACAGTCCGGGCGGTAAATGCGTGGGGGCAGCAGGGCGATCCGGCATCGGTATCGTTCCGGATTGCCGCACCGGCAGCGCCGTCGCAGATTGAGCTGACACCGGGGTATTTTCAGATAACCGCCACGCCCCATCTTGCCGTTTATGATCCGACGGTACAGTTTGAGTTCTGGTTCTCGGAAAAGCGGATTGCGGATATCAGGCAGGTTGAAACCACAGCCCGCTATCTTGGCACGGCGCTGTACTGGATAGCTGCCAGTATCAATATCAAACCGGGCCATGATTATTATTTTTACATCCGCAGTGTGAACACCGTTGGCAAATCGGCATTTGTGGAGGCTGTTGGCCAGCCGAGTGATGATGCATCCGGCTATCTGGATTTTTTCAAAGGCGAGATAGGGAAAAGCCATCTGGCTCAGGAGCTGTGGACGCAGATTGATAACGGTCAGCTTGCGCCTGACCTGGCTGAAATCAGGACGTCCATTACGGATGTCAGCAATGAAATCACGCAGACCGTCAATAAGAAACTGGAAGACCAGAGTGCGGCAATTCAGCAGATACAGAAGGTTCAGGTTGATACAAATAATAACCTGAACAGCATGTGGGCTGTGAAGCTGCAGCAGATGCAGGACGGACGCCTTTATATCGCGGGTATTGGTGCCGGTATTGAGAACACCCCTGACGGCATGCAGAGTCAGGTGCTGCTGGCGGCGGACAGGATTGCGATGATTAATCCTGCGAATGGCAATACAAAGCCGATGTTTGTTGGGCAGGGCGATCAGATATTCATGAACGAAGTGTTCCTGAAATATCTGACGGCTCCCACCATTACCAGCGGTGGCAATCCCCCAACGTTTTCACTGACACCTGATGGTCGACTTTCTGCGAGAAATGCGGATATCAGCGGTAACGTGAATGCGAACTCCGGGACGCTCAATAATGTCACGATTAACCAGAACTGTCGGATTCTGGGAAAACTGTCAGCTAACCAGATTGAAGGTGATATTGTCAAAACGGTGGGAAAAGCCTTTCCGAGAAATGGCAGTTATGCCAGCGGTACAATAACGGTCACTGTGTACGATGACCAGGCTTTTGACCGTCAGATAGTCGTCCCCCCCGTTCTGTTTCGCGGTGGTAAGCATGAAAACTTCAACAGCAACAACCAACAGTCATACTGGTATTCAACCTGTAAGCTGCAGGTGCTGAAGAACGGACAGGAAATCTTTCAGCAACCCGCGACGGATGTCAGCAGGGTATTTTCATCAGTCATTGATATGCCTGCCGGACACGGCCATGTCACCCTGACTTTCAATGTTTCTTCATATGGTGCAAATAACTGGACGCCAACGACCAGTATCAGCGACCTTCTTGTTGTCGTGATGAAGAAATCAACAGCCGGCATCAGTATCAGTTGAATTTTAAAACCCAAATTCGGGCACCAGAAATGGTGCCTTTTTTATTTGTGGAGTGAATATGGCAGTACAGATTTCAGGTGTGCTGAAAGACGGTGCAGGAAAACCGATACAGAACTGCACCATTCAGCTCAAAGCAAAACGTAACAGCACCACAGTTGTGGTGAACACGGTGGCCTCAGAAAATCCGGATGAAGCCGGACGTTACAGCATGGATGTTGAGTATGGCCAGTACAGCGTCGCCCTGCTGGTTGAAGGTTTTCCGCCTTCACATGCCGGGACCATCACCGTGTATGAGGATTCTAAGCCGGGGACATTGAATGATTTTCTGGGCGCTGCAACAGAAGATGATGTTTGTCCGGAGGCACTGTATCGTTTTGAAAAGATGGTGGAAGAGGCGGCACGCAACGCTGAAGCCGCCTCTCAGAGCGCAGCGGCAGCAAAGAAATCAGAAACAGCAGCGGCATCGTCCAGGAACGCGGCGAAAACATCAGAGACGAATGCAGGTAACAGCGCGAAAGCGGCAGCTTCTTCAAAAACAGCCGCACAAAACGCAGCAACAGCGGCAGAACGTTCAGAGACAAATGCCCGTGCGTCAGAAGAAGCCTCCGCAGACAGTGAAGAGGCTTCCCGCCGTAATGCAGAGTCAGCCGCTGAAAATGCCGGAGTCGCCACCACAAAAGCGCGGGAGGCCGCAGCAGACGCAACAAAGGCCGGGCAGAAAAAGGATGAGGCTCTGTCGGCAGCGACACGAGCTGAAAAGGCGGCAGACCGCGCAGAAGCCGCAGCGGAAGTGACTGCAGAGCCCTGTGCGAATATAGTGCCGCCGCTGCCTGATGTGTGGATACCGTTTAACGATTCACTGGATATGATTACGGGTTTTTCGCCATCTTATAAAAAGATAGTTATTGGTGACGATGAAATAACAATGCCAGGCGACAAGATTGTTAAGTTTAAACGTGCTTCAACAGCAACGTATATTAATAAGTCCGGCCAACTCAAGCTTGCTGAAGTTGACGAACCGCGATTTGAGCGCGATGGCTTATTGATTGAAGGACAGAGGACAAATTATCTGAGGAACTCAAATAAACCAGACTCATGGACTGTTCATTCCGCACTGAATAAAACATTTGGCACTGATAAACAGGGGTTCAATTATGCCACGGTGACACCCACGGAAAGTATAGTGGGAACAACAGGTGGCTATACTGTGCATGGTGTGGTTGCAGCAGACAGATTCCCGCTGGCAAGTGGTGAATGTTTCACTTTTTCGTGCCGGGTTAAAGGCGCTAAAGCACGATGCAGGTTAAGAGTTTCAGTTATTATTGGTGGAACAGATACCTTCTCTGCTGACTCTTATCTTGATCTGGATACCCGGATCGCAACAGTAAGCGGTAATACATCCCTTATAACAGCCAAAGCTGAACAACAGGGCGAGTGGACCTACTATGAGGCCACTTATACAGCTAATACGGACATTGATACCGTTAACTGTGCTTTTTATATGACAAATAAAATAAGTAATGAGCCATTCTATGATGACTCAACATTAACCATGACGACGCCGCAAATTGAACTGGGCAATACGGCATCGTCATTTATTGTAACTACAATGCCAACAACACGCGCAAGTGATGTAGTTACTATCCCATCGCAGAATAACCTGTCAACACGGCCTTTTACGGTATTGTGCGAAGTAAGCAGGAACTGGAGTACACCGCCCAATGTTGCGCCAAGGATATTTGATGTTGGAGGGCACAGTATTGATGATAATTATTTATCGCTGGGGTTTGTTGCAACAGGAAAGATAAGCGCCAACGTAGGAATGGTTCAGCCACAAATTGCCTCAGATGGAGAAAGGTTCATTGTGGGTGTGAGAGCTAAATCTGATTTATCAGTAAATGCAATATGCAATGGTAATTATACAACAAACCTTAATGGTAAAATATTTGGAGTTACAGCAACATCGTACCGGTTTGGTGGGCAGACCGCAGCAGGAACGCGTCATTTGTTTGGACACATCAGAAATTTCAGAGTCTGGTTTAAAGAATTAAATGACAGGCAAATCAAGGAGGCAGTATGAAAGATTTAACTTTGAAATTTCCTGGTAACAGAGAGTTTAAATCCTTCCTGTCATCTCTTGACTGGGAGGAGGATGAAGACCTCCAGAATAAACTGTTAGTCGATGAAATTGGTTTCACCTACACAGAAACAGGGGTAACAGAAGAGGGAGAACCTGTCTGTGTCCGGAATGACGGTTATTTTGTCAACATTCGCATTCTTGATGACTTGTTTGATGTTTCTGTATTCTCTGATTATGTCGTGGAGCTGGAAACACCGCTTCGGGAATGGAGCTGAAAGGAGGAAATAATGGATATAAGCCCCTTACTTCATGCACTTTGTGCTGTGGCTGCGCAGATACTGGTTGGTCTTTTTACCGGAAACTGGGCTTACGGAGCGATAGCCGGTTGTACGTTCTTCATTGCGCGTGAACATACCCAGGCAGAATATCGCTGGATTGAAATGTTCGGGCATGGCAAGCGAATGAATATGCCGTGGTGGGGCGGTTTTGATCCGCGAGCTTGGGATGTGGCAAGCCTGATGGATTTTGCTGTGCCGGTGGTGGCGTGTCTGCTGGTCTGGCTGTTGGTTAATCGTGGGTGAAAAAAGGTGAGCTGTATATGCAACGGAGGAAGAAACCCCGTTGCTGGAAGCCAGGAAAAAGTATCGGGTGTTGCTGTCCTCGGATGTTGTGCTAATTGGGTGATAACAGATCCTGTGTATGGGAGTTTCCCTTTTTGCGTGCGTTGATGCTGGTAACGGCAAACGTCATGATGAACAAAACCGCGAATAAGACGACAATCGTCGGAGCTGGTGCGCTGTCGATAAAAAAGGACAACCAGACACCAGTCATTGACACTATTACCGATATGCCAGTCGCCAGTAGGAGCGCAATATGAAAGCGTTGTGTCAGGAGTACCGCAATGGCGCCAGGCGCAATGAGCAGAGAAATGGAGAGAATGATACCTACCGCTTTCAGCGTCGCCACAATGGTCAGAGAGACCATGCACAGCAGCCCATAATGCAGCCATCTCGTATGCAAACCGCTTACCTGCGCCTGTTGATAATCAAAGCTGAACAGCAAAAAATCCCGCCATTTTACGCTAATAACAAGTGTAACCAGCCCGG
>OIER01000947.1_pt1:2500-16802 | contig 16802 bp, 14 predicted proteins | sample 1581801 | NCBI WGS metagenome assembly OIER01 (sample SAMN03281006, study PRJEB24777) | human gut metagenome | isolation source: fecal sample PR165 from 1 month old male Malay infant, vaginally delivered... | reverse complement strand
ATCCATCGCGCTTGTATTTTCCACGGTTCGCTGTCGTCCACATCGCTGCCTTGCCCGAAAAGAATCATCTCAAAGCCAGGGAATCATAACCGACTCAGATTACGCAACTTCTTTCCGGACCGACACTGATGCCTGGCGGCGACCTCTCATAGTCGAGCAGATCATGGCCGCGCCGCCGGCAAGGGCGGTCTACCTGACGCCTTCCCACCAGTTCCCCACCGGCACGACGCTGGCGCTCGAGCGCCGTCTTGCCCTGATCGAATGGGCGGCCCGGCATCAGGCCTGGATCATGGAGGACGATTACGACAGCGAATTCCATTATGCCGGCAAGCCGACGGCCTGCGTGCAGGGTCTCGATCCGCACGACCGGACGATCTATATCGGCACCTTCACCAAGTCGCTGTTTCCGGGTCTGCGGATCGGTTATGTCGTGCTGCCGCCGCAGCTTGTGAAGCCGATGACCGTCGCACGCACATTGCTGGATGGACATACGGCGCCCATGGCGCAATTGACGCTTGCCCGCTTCATGGAAGGCGGGCATTTCGGCGCGCACGTCCGCAGCATGCGCGGCATCTATGCCGAACGCCTCGACGTGCTGGCCGGCCAAGTGGGCAGACACCTGGCGGATTTCATCGAGCCGCGCATTCCGGCCGGCGGCCTGCAGATGCCGTGCGTCCTGACCGCCGATCTATCCGAGCGCGCGGCCATCGATGCCGCGCGACGAGTGGGGATCGACATCCTCGGCCTGTCGGCGCTCCATGCTGCCAACGATCCGCAAGCCGGCTTCCTGATGGGCTTTGCCGCCTACACGCCGGCCGAGATCGAGGTGGCTGTCAGGAGGTTGGCGGAGGCGTTCCGGACGATAACGCGCGAATGACCGGATGGATTGAGTATATCACCGCAATACAACAAGCGTATGGAGACCATTCGATTCCGGCCCGAGCCGCAAAAAGGAAAACATGCTAAAGTCATCGCGCAGGATTTCATGCGACTGGACGCCCTTGAAATCGTCAGTCCCCTTTATCGCGAGCTCGTGGAACTCACACGGCGGCCGGCTTCAATGCCGGCCGGTATAAAAGGAGGAGTTCTGCGGCGGCAGTTGCCGGCCGAGAATGGCGTCGGCGATCTTCTCGCCGATCATGATCGTTGGCGCATTGGTATTGCCCGTCGTCAGCGCCGGCATCAGTGACGCATCGGCGATGCGCAACCCGCTCACGCCGTGTACGCAGCCGTCTTGATCGGTCACAGCCATCTCGTCGTTGCCCATCCGGCAGGTCGCGACGGGGTGGTAAGCGGTTCCGGCATTCTGACGAATCCAGGCAGCAAGATCCTTGTCGGAAGAAATGTCAGCGCTGGGCGTGACCTCCCGTCCGCGAAGCGGATCCCACGACTTCTGGCGGATGATCTCGCGTGTCTTTTTCACACCCTCGATCATCTCGTTGAGATCGGCATCCTCGGTCAAGAAGCCGATCTCGATTTTCGGGGCGGCCTTCGGATCGGCAGAGCGGAGCGAGACGCGACCGCGGCTCTTGGGACGCATGACACTGGTGAAATACTGAAAGCCGTCGAGCACCCTCGCCTCGCCACGATAGAATTCGCCGATCATCGGGAGGAATTCGTGCTCAATGTTCGGATAGGACACCGTGTCATTGCCACGGAAAAATGCTCCGACTTCGAAATAGTTGCTCGCGCCGAGCCCGGCCTTGGTCAACAGCCAGCGCAACCCGACGAAAGGCCGCCCCAATTTCGAGAGCTGTTTTGTCGGCGACACCGACTTGGTTGTCGTATACTGGATAGCCACGGCGACATGGTCCTGGAGATCCCGGCCAACACCGGGTAGATGGACCCTGCACGCGATGTCATGCGCCTTGAGCGTATCGGTATCGCCGATGCCGGAGAGCATCAGTATCTTGGGAGTATCGAACGCACCGGCGCTCAGCACAACTTCCTTTCCGGCCATCGCCTTTTTCACGACACCGCCAATCTCGTATTCGACACCCTGTATTGTGCTGCCATCCATGATCAGCCGCGTCACGGTCGCACCGGTCACGATGGCGAGATTGCGCCGCCCCTCGGCCGGACGCAGATAGGCAACTGCCGTGCTCTCGCGGACGCCGTTGCGAACCGAGGCTTGGGCGCGGTTGACGCCCTCCTGCTGGAAGCCGTTTTGGTCGGTGCTGAGCGGCAGGCCGAAATCCTGCCCTGCAGCAAGAAAGGCCTCGTAGAGCGGGTTTTCGGCACGGCATTGGTGCACATGCAGCGGGCCAGTCGCACCACGGTATTCGTTACCGCCCTTCTCGAAGGTTTCCATCTTCTTGAAGTAAGGCAGGACATGCGCATAGGACCACTTCGGCAATCCCCTCGCCGCCCAACCTTCGTAATCGAGCGGGTTGCCCCGCACGAAAACCATGCCGTTGATAGATGACGAGCCGCCCAGCACCCGGCCGCGATGCTGGTCGCTTATTCGCCCATTCAGTCCGGGCTCGGGCTCGCTCTTGTAGGCCCAGTTGTACTTCGTGCTTTCGAGTGGCAGGCCCAGTGCCGCCGGCATCCGCATGATGATCGAGCCGTCGCGTGGTCCCGCCTCGAGCAGCAGCACGCTGCGCGTGCCGTCCTCGGTCAGGCGGTTGGCGACCACGCAGCCGGCCGACCCCGCGCCGACGACGATATAGTCGTAGTTTGAGTTCTTCCCCATATCCGTCATTGCCTACCTCAATTGCATCCAGATCGTCTTGAACTGGAGATACTGGTCATGCGCCAGCATGGATTTTTCGCGCCCGCCAAAGCCCGACTGCTTGTAACCGCCGAATGGCACGGCCTGATCGCCTTCCGAGAAGCAGTTGACCGAGACCGTTCCGGCGCGGATGGCGCGGGAGACCTTATGGGCGATGTGCAGATTGTTGGTATAGAGCTGCGCGGCCAGACCATATTTCGTGTCGTTCGCGATCGCGACCGCTTCCTCGACGTCATTGAACGTGATGGTCGACAGCACGGGGCCGAAAATTTCCTCCTGGGCAATGGTCATGCTGTTGGCGACGCCATCGAACACGGTCGGCTCGATGAAGTAGCCGCCGGTCTGTTCGAGGATACGGTTGCCACCGAGCGCGACCAACGCGCCCTCGCGCTTGCCGGCCTCGATATAGCCCAACACCCGCTCCATGTGCTTCTGCTCGATCATGGCGCCCATCTTGGTGTCTTCAGCAAAGGGATCGCCAACCTTCCACGTCTTGAAATTCTCGATGACGGCTTCGAGCAGACGGTCCTTCATGCCGGCATGAACCAGCAGCCGAGAGCCTGCACTGCAGTTCTCGCCCTGGGAGAACAGGATGCCAAGAGCGATCTGTTCCACGACAGGACCTAGATCGTCGATATCGTCCATGACGATGACAGGGCTCTTGCCCCCCAGTTCCAGCAGCACGCGCTTGAGATTGGATTCAGCGGCATATTTGAGGAAATAGCCACCCACTTCCGTCGAACCTGTGAAGCTCAGGCAATCGACGTCGCGATGGCGGCCGAGCGCCTGTCCGGATGTCTCGCCATAGCCTGGCAGGACATTTATCACACCATCGGGGATGCCGGCCTCTGCCGCAAGGGCGGCAAGCCTGAGGGCCGTGAGCGGCGTCTGCTCGGCCGGCTTGATCACGATGGAGTTGCCGCCAGCAAGCACCGGACCGATCTTCACCGCGGTAATCGCGAGGGGGAAGTTCCAGGGGATGACAGCGCCGACGACGCCGATGGGCTCGCGAACCACCATCGAGACGATATCGGCGGAGGTGGGCGAAACGGCGTCATAAATCTTGTCTATCGCCTCGGCATGCCAGCGCAGCGTGGCAATCGCGTCCGGCACGTCGGCATTGAGCGCATCGAGGACAGGCTTGCCTGTGTCGAGGCATTCGAGGACGGCGAACTCTTCCTGATGCTTCTCGACCAGATCGGCAAGCCGCAGCAAGGCGACTTTGCGATCGCGCGGAGCGAGATTGCGCCAACTGCCCTTGTTGAAGGCGGAGCGTGCAGCCGCAACGGCGCGATCCACGTCCTCACGGTCGGTTTCGGCGACCGAGGCAACGACCTTGCCGGTGGCCGGGTTGATTGTATCGAAGGACTTGCCGCTGGCGGAATCGACAAAGCGGCCATCGATGAACGCCTTCGTTTCCGGTCTAATGGTTTCGGCCAGCCGGGCGAGCTCTTGAGCGGTGGACGACATGCTTGTTCCTTTCTTCTTGATGATTCAGCGCGGTCAGGTGCCCTTGGCGTCGAGGAAGCGGCGCGCAATGAGGGTGAGCATGATCGATCCGATACCGATGCAGACGAATATGGCATTGACGGAGGGAGTGAAGCCGAACCGCATCTGGTTCCACACCCAGACCGGCAGCGTCGGCTGCGTTCCGGTCAGGAAGAGCGAGACCACCACCTCGTCCACCGACAGCGTGAAACCGAGCAACGCCCCACCGATGATCGAGCCGCGCACCAGTGGCAACACGACATGCCAAACCGTTTTGGCGTAGGACGCGCCGAGATCGGACGATGCTTCGACCAAGGCAGGATCCAGCCGTCTGAGCCGGCTGAGTACCGTCAGCATGATGACCGGCATGACGAATGTGGAATGCCCGAGCACGACGCGCGGAATACCTGTCGGGATGCGAAGCAACTGGAAAGCAAGCACAAGCGTGATGCCTAGCACTACACCCGGCATGGCGACCGGCAGCGTCAGCAATTGCTCCGAAAGCTTCCCGAAGGAAAGCCTTGCATAGGCGAGCAGGATAGCAAATCCCGTTCCGGCGGCGATCGAGATCAACAGAACCAGAAGCCCGACATAGAGCGACCGGTTGAGCGCCGCAAGCAGCGCTGTGTTGCTCAGTACCTCCTGATACCAGCGGAACGTCATGCCGCTTAGCGGGAACACCTGCACCGTCGCGTCGTTGAAAGAGAATATCGCGATGATTGCGAGTGGCGCATAGAGAAAAAGATAGGGCAGACAGAACAGCGCAAAGGCGAGCCAACGGAACAAAATGTTGCCGGCACTCCTGGCGCCTGCCGGTACTGACAGCATCCCACCCGTCTCGCCGGTCAGGATACCGGGCACGCGCGCTGTCCTGAACATGATGGCGAGAACGACGGCGACCGTCACAAGCAGCATCAATGCGAGCGCCGCGCCATAGGGCCAGTTGCCGACAATGCCGAACTGCGAGGCGATGACCATTCCGAGCATCGTCCCATCCAGTCCGCCGACCATCGACGGCGTGATGTAGTCGCCGACCGCCATGAGGAAGGCGAGCGCCACGCCCACCGAAGTGCCGGGACGCGACAGCGGCCATACGACGGTGAAGAAAGCCCTGAAGCCGCTTGCGCCGCAATCGTTGGCCGCCTCCGTCAGGCTGGGCGGAATGCGGTCGATCGCTGAATATGCAGCGACGAAGATGAAGGGGATTGAGACATATACGAAGGTGAGGAAGACGGCGAAGGAATTGTAGAGCAGCGCCGAACTCGGCTCCGAGATCAGACCCATCCGCAACAGGAAGGCGTTGAGCACGCCGCTCTCGCCGAGGATCACCCGCCAGGCGAAAACACGCATCAGCAGGCTGATCCAGAGCGGGATGACGACCAGCATGACCGACAGGAACCGGCCGCGCTCAAGAATGCGCGCTGCGTAATAGGCCATCGGATAGGCGATCAGCGTAGCAATCGCCGTGGCCAGCAGGGCGGTCGCCACTGTCCGCCAGAGCAGAACCCAGACGCCTGACGATTCCCACGCGCGCGCAAAATTCTGCAGCGTCAGATCGAAATTGGTCACGCCGTTCTTCGAGGTGAGCAGGCTGACGCCGATCAGCAGGATATTCGGCAGGACCACGAGCAGGGCAAGCCAGGCATAAAGCGACATTCGCGCGAGAATGCCGCACAGCACGGCTGGGACAGCGCTCCCAGTGTTCGGGTTTGCGCGCGATGCAAGGGCGACGTCAGTCATCAAGCACCACACAGTCTTCCGGCTTGAAGGACAGCCAAACCGGCTGGCCATGCTCAAGGATTGCACCACGCCGCGCCGGCGCAAAGGCGATGAAATCCTGGTCGCGGCAACGGACCTTCACCTCGCAAGTATGGCCAAGAAACAGAACGTCGGAGACATGGCCTTTAAGCGCGACACCTTCGGGGCACGGCCGATCGGCGGGAGTTATGGTCAGCGCCTCGAACCGCAGGCCAAGGCTTATCGCGCCGGGTCGGCGGACCGCCGCCATGCCGAAGCTTTCGCCACACACCGAGACCACCGAGGAATCCGCCGAACCCGCCGCCTCTGCGGCGATCAGGTTGGACTTGCCAATGAACTGGGCGACGAAGCGACTGTTGGGCGCATAATAGATCTCGCCTGGACTGTCGAGCTGTTGAATGCTGCCGGCATTGACTATGGCGACGCGGTTCGACATCGACAACGCCTCGCTCTGGTCATGGGTAACATAGATGAAGGTAATGCCGATCTTACGCTGCAGGTCGACCAGCACATGCTGCATCTGCTGCCGCAGATTGAGATCGAGCGCGGACAGCGGCTCGTCGAGCAAAAGCACCCTGGGGCGGCCAACAAAGGCACGGGCCAGAGCCACGCGCTGGCGCTGGCCGCCACTGACTTGATGCGGCAGGCGCTCCGCCATCTTGTCCATCGCCACCATTTCCAGCGCCTCGGCGACACGTCGACTGCGCTCGGCCTTGTCGACCCCTGCCATCCTCAATGGATATTCGACATTCTGCCGCAACGTCATATGCGGGAACAGCGCATAGGACTGGAACACGGTATTGACGTTCCGCCGGTGCGGCGGAACGTCGGTTACATCCTGGCCATCGAGAAAGATGCGGCCGGAATCGGCCTGCTCGAAGCCAGCGATGAGGCGCAGCGCGGTCGTCTTGCCCGAACCGCTGGGCCCGAGGATCGAGAAAAACTCACCTCGCTCGATTGAAAATTCATCGATCTCAAGCGCTGGAGTCGCAGCTCCGGGATAGCGCTTGACGACATTCTCGAACCGGATGATTGCATCGTTACGTGCAGGCATGTCAGTTACCCCACCCGGAAACTAGAGGGTTCCAGCCTTGAAGTCGTTCCACATCTGGACGCGACGATCGACGCTTTCAGGCGCCTTGAAGAAAACCATCTTCTCCCAGAAACTGGGCTGATTCTGATCGATGATGTTGGTCTTGGCGAGGATATCGTCCTTCACACCACCCTGTCTGGCGCCCTCGTCGGTCAGTACGCCGTTGTTGAGTGACAAGGAGATGAAGCGGGACTGCCATTCCAGCGTCAGGTTGTCGTTGAGGAACTGATAGACTTCCGGACGATCGCCATGCGGGGTCAAAACCGCATTGTCGATCCAGGTCGGCGTACCTTCCTTGGGGAAGGTGTACTTGAAGTTCATACCCTTGCGCTGGAGATTAAAGACGATGGAAACGTTATTGCAGTAACCGATGACCGCGTCACCGGCCGCATAGATCGCCGCGGCGTCGTTGAAGCCGCGCGCGATGGTACGGACCTGTGGACGAAGGGCGGCGAGCACTTGGGCGCACCTGGCGAAGTCTTCGTCCGAAAGATTGAAGGGATCCGCAACGCCAGCCTGCAGCGCGATCATCGGGAAGGTGATATAGGCATCATCGAACAGATTGACTTTGCCGGCATGCTTTTCGTCCCAGAGCGCGGCCCAGCTGTCGGTGCCTTCGGTGACGACATCCGCGTTGAACATCAACGGCTGCGTTCCCCAACTATAGGGTACACCATAGAGATCGCCATCGACCGTGTTGCGTTCCTGATATTTGAGGCCGGGCGTTATGTTGACCGCATTGGGGAGCTTGGAAGCGTCAATCGGCACAATGAGGCCAGCTTCCTTGAAGCGCGGAATGGAACCCGACTCGAAATAGAGTACGTCGGCCTGGATCGCGCCCGACTGGGTCTGGGCAAAAATCTCGTCATTGGAGCCGGCACGAACGACATTGACCTTGACGCCGGTCGCCTTGCTCCATTCCGCGATCCATGCGTCCTCGTGATATGTTTCCCAGGTAATGATCGTAATTTCCGATGCTGCACGCGCATCGCGAATGAAGGCGGGCGCTGCGAGCGCTGCCGTTCCTGCCGCAGCCGCCGCCAGAAAGCCACGCCGCCCTATTTTCAAATCCGTAAAATTCTCCATCACTTCCCTCTTTCGGTTCCCTGATTATTGCCGGCGCCATGGAGCGCCGGGCTGAAGGCGAGCTGCCGAGCACGTCTTCAGATCCTGCCTCCGCACGACCTTCGGAAAAGCGGCTCTTGCGTTTCGCTTTCGCATACTACACATCGCCTGCGCAACAGATTTCTGACGAGCTCGTCGAAAATCTCGCGCACAGCGGCGTGCGAACCTCCGGCAGGTCGCGCAACTGAAGTCCGATTGCAGTGGTAGTTTCGAAATGACGGCGATAAGCCCATCCTCCCTCTCCTCCAAAGGCCAGCCCGCGGCAGAGGAAGCCCCAGGACACCGCGTTCTGAGTCTGCAGGAAATCCAAGCCCTGGCCACGCGCATCCTCGTCAGACACGGGCTCACGGAACCGCATGCCGATGCGCTGGCAGACGTCATCACCGCCGCTGAACGTGACGAATGCGCGTCACATGGCACTTATCGCCTCGCCGGGCTGGTGCGGACCATCGCCGCCGGCAAGGTCAATGTTGCTGCCAAGCCGAAAATCCAATCAGATCAATCCGCCATCGTCAGGGTCGATGCCGATATGGGCTTCTCCTCGCTTGCCTTCACGATGGGGATCGACGCCTTGACGGAAAGAGCTCGGAGCCACGGCGTTGCCGCCATGGCGATCAATCGCTGCTTTCATTTCACCGCACTCTGGCCGGAGGTCGAGGCTCTCGCCGAGCGGGGCCTCGTATCGCTCGCCATGACGCCGAGCCACAGTTGGGTCGCGCCAAACGGCGGCCGGACGCCGCTGTTCGGCACCAATCCACTCGCCTTCGGCTGGCCTCGGCCGGGACACCTGCCCTACATCTTCGACTTCGCGACCAGCGTCGTCGCGCGCGGCGAGATCGAACTTCATCGCCAGCGCAATCAGCCGATTCCCTATGGCTGGGCTCTCGATCGGCAGGGAAATCCGACCAACGACCCGATTGAGGCCATGGCCGGCGCGCAGATGACATTCGGCGGCCACAAGGGTTCAGCGCTTTCAACCATGATCGAGCTTCTCGCAGGCCCGCTGGTCGGAGATATGACAAGCCCGCAATCCCAGGCTTTCGATGATGGCGACGGCGGCGCCCCCTGCCATGGTGAACTGATCATCGCACTGTCGCCCGACATGTTCATGGGCACGGAACGCGACAGGCATTTCAAAAGCGCCGAACGGCTGCTTGAGGCGATTCCAGCTCAGGGCGCCCGACTACCCTCGTCACGGCGCTTCGCCGCCAGGGCGCGCACAACGCGCGACGGAGTCCGCATCTCCGGCACCCAATATGACATTCTGATGCAACTGCTTGCGCAAGACGCAGCCGCCAATCTTAAGGAAAGACCATGAAAATCACCGGGGTGGACATCTACAAGTATACCGTCGGCTATGCCCACGGAACATACGTCATGTCTGGAGACCGTGTCGCGGCCACGGAAGACGGCACGGTCATCCGCATCCGCACCGACCAGGGTCTCGAAGGCTGGGGCGAGATCACGACACTCGGCAAGATCTACCTGCCGACCTTTCCAGATGGCATTCGGATCGCGCTGAAGGACCTCTCGGAGGCGCTGATCGGTACAGATCCAACCAATATCGGAATGGTCAACCGCATCATGGCCGGCACGTTGATGGGGCAGGAATTCGCCAAGAGCCCGATCGACATCGCTTGCTGGGATATTCTTGGCAAATCGCTCGGCCGGCCGATCTCGGCGCTGATCGGCGGCGTACTCAACGACCGCTTTCCAATCTACGAGGCAGTGCCGCTGGCCGCGCCTGAATCCATGGGCGAGTTCATTCGCGAACGGCGGGCCGCCGGCATCAATCGCTTCCAGCTCAAGGTCGGCAACAACCCCATGGATGATATTGCGCGGACCCGCGCCAGCGTGGAAGCTGGCGATTCCGAGACGATCATCGTGGCCGATTCCAACGGCGGCTGGTCGCTTGCGTCAGCGAAGCTCGCACTCCAAGGCATGGCCGGCCTCGCAGTCTATGTCGAGCAACCCTGCCGCTCGACGGCCGATTGCATCCTCGCGCATCGTGGATCAGCGCTTCCACTCGTTCTCGACGAGTCGATCGTCAACCACGACGAAATCTATCGCGCCAAGTATGAGGCCAACGCTGTATCGGTGAACCTCAAATTCGGCAAGCTTGGCGGCCTCACTAACACGATCAAAGCCCGCGACCTGCTACAGGAACTGAACATGGCGGTCTCGGTGGAGGACATGTGGGGCGGCGACATCATCACGGCCGCGACCAGCCATGTGGCGGCAACGACCCGGCCGGAATCGCTGCTGATGACTCCGTTCTTCAACGACTGGACGGACGGCCACGTTGCCAGCTATCTTCCACGCTCGTCAAACGGCTTCGGCTCCGCGCCGACCGGTCCCGGTCTCGGTATCGAGGTGGAGGTCGACAAGCTCGAACATCTGTTCACGGTGGGCCGCGCCTGAGAGCGAAAACCGGCCGACGCCGCCTGCGACGTCGGCCCCTTTTACTGTTCACCCACAGTTGCTTCTGTTGCGTCAGTCTGGTCGAGATGGAGAAGCGCCATTAGGCCAACCCGGATACGATCGATATGCATGCGCATGAAATCGGCCGCCTCTGCAAAACGCCGTTCCCGGCAGAGCCTTACGAGTTCCTTGTGTTCGCGGACGGCCCGCGCCCGATCGCCAGTAATGTTGGAGAGCTGAATTCGCGTGTGCCGGTCGCATTCGCCGAGGAGGTTCTGGACTGTACTGGTTATACGTGGGCTCCGCGCATGGGTATAAAGCAGCATGTGGAATTCGGAGTTCAGATCGTTCCAGCGGTCGATATCCAGCTTATCGATCGACGTTTCGTAACGGTCAAGGATTTTATCTAGCTTCTCGAAATCCGCGGGTGCGAGATGCGGCGCCGACCTTTCGAGTAAAAACGGCTCGAAAAGGATGCGCATGTTGAAGAGTTCTTCGACCTCCTCTGCACTTAGCTCTACGACCACGGCGCCGCGATGGGGCTGGATGCGCACGATCCCCTCGCTTTCGAGCAAGAGCAGGGCCTCGCGGATGGGTATGCGACTGATTCCGAATTCCTGCGCCAATTCCTCCTGACGCAACTGACGCCCCGGCGGAAAAACGCCCTCAAGGATCCGGCTTCGGATTTCCTCGGCAGCTGCGGTCGACATCGTCTTGTGCTTCAAGCTCTTGCTAACAGTCGCCACGCGGCATTCCTGCTTCACGCAGGTGCACATTTTATACAATGTGCAGAGCCAAATGCAAAGAGATGGCGACAACCGGCATGAGATCCAACTTCGCCCCAGTTTCGGGAAAGTCCTGAGTGTCAACCGGCGCCGAATATTGACCCTTAACAGGGCGCAAGCGCGTGGCCGCAAACGAGCCCTGGGAACACGAGCGCCGATGGCAATCCCGCAGGGCCCGAACCAGCGCTGGAGCATGGACTTCGTCTCGGTTGCGCTGGTCGACGGCAGGCGCTTCCGTATCCTGTATGTCCTCGACGAATTCAGCCGCGAGTGCCTTGCCACCGTGGTCGACAACTCGCTATCCGGCGAGCGTGTCGGCCGGGAACTGGATCGCATCGCGCTCACAACCGGTTACCCCTGCATGATCGTCTCGGACAACGGAACGGAGCTGACCTCGAACGCCATTGACCTGCCACTGAGAACTTCCTCCAGAATGGATTAGAGTCCGGCCCATTGAGGACGGACTTATGAAGAAGCAGCGATTTACGGAAGAGCAGATCATTGCGGTGCTGAAGGAGCAGGAGGCCGGAGCGAAAGCGGGCGATCTTTGCCGTAGGCACGGGATTTCCGAAGCGACCTTTTATAACTGGAAAGCTAAATACGGCGGCATGGAGGTATCTGAGGCCAAGCGCCTGAAGGCGCTGGAGGATGAGAACGCCAAGCTGAAGAAGCTGCTCGCCGAACAGATGCTGGATACAGCCGCACTCCGCGAACTTCTCTCAAAAAAATGGTAGGGCCTGCCGCCAAGCGTGACGCTGTCGCGCATCTGAAGGTCACGATGGGGCTTTCGGAACGGCGGGCCTGCCAGATTGTATGTGCCGACCGAAAGACGATCCGTTATCGATCCTCTCGACCGCCGGAGGTCGAGTTGCGAGCGAAGCTACGCGATCTGGCCAATGAGCGACGGCGGTTTGGCTACCGACGGCTGTTCATTCTGCTTCGGCGCGATGGGGAACCGTCCGGTGTCAATCGCATCTATCGGCTCTATCGCGAGGAAGGTCTCTGCGTGCGCAAACGCAAAGCCAGGCGTCGTGCTGTTGGCACGCGTGCGCCGATCCTCGTCGAAGCAAAAGCGAATGCTCGCTGGTCGCTGGATTTCGTCCACGATCAGTTCGCCTGCGGCAAACGCTTTCGCATCCTCAATGTGGTCGACGATGTCACACGCGAATGCCTGGCGGCGATCCCGGACACATCTATCTCTGGTCGCCGTGTCGCGAGGGAACTGACGACGCTTGTCGAGCGAAGGGGCAAGCCCGGCATGATTGTTTCAGACAACGGGACCGAACTGACCTCGAATGCCATCCTTGCTTGGTCGAAGGATCACAAGGTCGAGTGGCACTACATCGCGCCGGGAAGACCGATGCAAAATGGCTATGTCGAGAGCTTCAACGGCCGCATGCGCGACGAGCTGCTCAACGAGAGCCTGTTCTTCGGTCTCGATCATGCTCGCAGCGCCATTGCGGAATGGGCCGGCGACTACAACAATTTCCGGCCGCACTCATCGCTCGGATACCAGACCCCAGCGGACTATGCCGGGATCATCGCCGCAACCGGCTCCAACGCTACGCAATGTGGAAGCTCCGCGTTTCCGCCGGTTGCTCCCACCCCGCCATTTGGCTTATCAAAAAAACGCCGACGCTCTAATCGCAGCCGGATGAAACTTCAGTGGCAGGTCAAGCTTGCTTGTACTCGGCGGGGCTGAACCATGGCCGGTGAACAATCTTCCCCTGCGTCTTATACGGCGGCGACAGGTCGGGAAGATGCTGGAGCCATTTATGGCGAATGGCGGTTTTCAGGACCTGCCGGAGCGTGCCCACCTCGTCATGCAAGGTGCTGCGTGCCGGTGCCCTCCCCGTCGTGGACGTGGCAATGCGCTGCACGCGATAATCCTGAACTGTACCGGCATTGATTTCCGAGACGCCCATCTTGCCGAAGAACGGCACCAGATGGAGCCGCAGGCGGATGCTGTGACCCTCCACCCATTTGGGGCTGCGCTCCCCCTCGGTGATGGCCGCATATTCCTGCTCGAACTTCTTGGCGGCTTCCGCGAAGGTGGTTTCGGTCTTCAAAATACCCGCCGCCGATTTCCCGCGCAAACCGAGAAGCCAGTCTTCTGCAAAAGCCTTGGCCTGCTCCAAGCCGGTTTCCTTGGTGCTCACACGATACTGACGGCCCTTTATGGACGTAGAGCAATGCCAGACGCGGCCCCGCGCCGGTAAATCTGCACCAATCCTCCGAGGATTTCATGGCTTGGCATGCTGCCCTCCCATTTCGCTTATTGCTCGATATGGGAAGAGGGAATCACACCATCAAGCCTCCCGTCAAACGGGTGGGGTGTGTTTGTGCTGACTGTGTGCTAGGTCCAAAAACGACTTCAGCCTCCCGAAGGAGGCCGATTAAAGTCTTGATAGTCTTTAAGAAACTTGGTTGCGGGGGCAGGATTTGAACCTGCGGCCTTCAGGTTATGAGCCTGACGAGCTACCGGGCTGCTCCACCCCGCGTTATTGTTTATGCATTGCAAAAGGGCCGCTTTGAGGGCGGCCCGATTTCGGCTTGGGCCGAGGCTTGTTATGAGAAGATTTGATTGCCTTTAGCAGACCTGGCAGCGACCTACTCTCCCGCGTCTTGAGACGAAGTACCATTGGCGCTGGGGCGTTTCACGGCCGTGTTCGGAATGGGAACGGGTGCAGCCACCCCGCCATGACCACCAGGTCGGCTAAGGGCAATCTTTTGAGAAGCTGGTAGAAGGCTCGAGCCTTCGTTTGTCTTAATTTTGTGAACACGTCTTTGATCTTTGGCCTGGCGTTTCGGAGCGAATCTCCGCAAGGCCAGAGGCCGTCGCGCCTGATGGCGCGGCCCGTCCGGAGCGCTTTGGCGCGTCAGGACAGAAGATCAGCA
>OIER01000944.1_pt1 | contig 16878 bp, 16 predicted proteins | sample 1581801 | NCBI WGS metagenome assembly OIER01 (sample SAMN03281006, study PRJEB24777) | human gut metagenome | isolation source: fecal sample PR165 from 1 month old male Malay infant, vaginally delivered... | reverse complement strand
ATTACACACGCTCAGCGTGAACATAACAACCACACACGAGGTTTCAAATGGAAGCTCAACAGCACGGCGATCAGCTAAAGCGCGGGCTTAAAAACCGCCATATTCAGCTCATCGCACTGGGCGGTGCTATCGGAACCGGCCTGTTTCTGGGTAGCGCATCCGTTATCCAGTCAGCCGGTCCAGGCATTATTCTGGGGTACGCCATCGCAGGCTTTATCGCCTTTCTGATTATGCGTCAGTTGGGTGAAATGGTCGTTGAAGAGCCAGTGGCGGGCTCGTTCAGCCATTTTGCATACAAGTACTGGGGCAGTTTCGCCGGTTTCGCCTCTGGCTGGAACTACTGGGTACTGTACGTGCTGGTTGCGATGGCCGAGCTTACCGCCGTCGGGAAATACATTCAGTTCTGGTACCCCGAGATCCCAACCTGGGCCTCCGCGGCGGCCTTCTTCGTCATTATCAACGCCATTAACCTGACCAACGTAAAAGTGTTTGGTGAAATGGAATTCTGGTTTGCGATTATTAAAGTGATTGCCGTGGTGGCGATGATCATCTTTGGCGGCTGGCTGCTGTTCAGCGGCAACGGTGGCCCACAGGCAACCGTTCGCAACCTCTGGGAACAGGGCGGCTTCCTGCCTCACGGCATGACGGGGCTGGTGATGATGATGGCGATCATCATGTTCTCCTTTGGTGGTCTGGAGCTGGTGGGGATCACCGCCGCTGAAGCAGACAATCCGGAGCAGAGCATTCCCAAAGCCACTAACCAGGTTATCTACCGTATTCTGATCTTCTATGTGGGTTCGCTGGCCGTACTGCTCTCCCTGCTGCCGTGGACGCGCGTCACTGCTGACACCAGCCCGTTTGTGCTGATCTTCCACGAACTTGGCGATACCGTTGTAGCGAATGCGCTTAACATCGTTGTACTGACGGCGGCGCTCTCCGTTTACAACAGCTGTGTCTATTGCAACAGCCGTATGCTGTTCGGCCTGGCGCAGCAGGGTAACGCGCCGAAAGCGCTGCTCAACGTCGATAAACGCGGCGTACCGGTAAACACCATTATCGTATCAGCCATCGTGACCGCGCTGTGCGTACTCATTAACTACATGGCGCCAGAATCGGCGTTTGGTCTGCTGATGGCGCTGGTGGTCTCTGCCCTGGTCATCAACTGGGCGATGATCAGCCTGGCACACATCAAGTTCCGCCGTGCGAAACAGCAGCAGGGCGTCACCACGCGCTTCCCTGCCCTGTTCTACCCGCTGGGTAACTGGGTTTGCCTGCTGTTTATGGCGGCCGTGCTGGTCATCATGCTGATCACACCGGGTATGGCGATTTCCGTTTACCTGATCCCGGTCTGGATTGCCGTGCTCGGCGTCGGCTATCTGTTCAGCCAGAAAAGCCGTAAAGCCATGAAGGCCCACTAAGCCTCCTTCTGCGGTACCTGCTTTTGCGGGTACCGCACGTTGTTACCTCCCTCACACTTTCACCTCCACAGCGCTTTTATCCATATCACCGCCCTGATACTGCAACGCATATATTCCTTCGCCAGCAAATAATTCTCTCCATACCGCAAACCGGAGAGCAGTCTATGGATAACGCTAAACTGTCAGTAAAAGAAAAGATCGGCTACGGGATGGGCGATGCAGGTTGCAACATCATCTTTGGCGCCATCATGCTGTTTGTGAACTATTTTTACACCGATATTTTTGGTCTGGCGCCGGCGCTGGTGGGCGTACTGCTGCTCTCCGTGCGCGTTATTGATGCCGTCACCGACCCGATTATGGGCGCGATTGCCGACCGTACCCGCAGCAAATACGGTCGGTTTCGTCCATGGCTGCTGTGGATTGCCTTCCCCTACGCACTGTTCAGCATCCTGATGTTCACCACGCCAGAGTGGAGCTATAACAGCAAAGTTATCTATGCGTTTGTCACCTACTTCCTGCTCTCTTTGACCTATACGGCAATCAATATTCCCTACTGCTCGCTGGGCGGGGTGATTACCAACGACCCTAAAGAGCGCGTCGCCTGCCAGTCATATCGCTTCGTGCTGGTCGGTATCGCCACGCTGCTGCTGTCCCTGACGCTGCTGCCGATGGCGGACTGGTTCGGAGGAGAGGACAAAGCCAAAGGCTACCAGATGGCAATGACCGTGCTGGCGCTGATTGGAACCTGTATGTTCCTGTTCTGCTTCGCCACCGTGCGCGAGCGTGTCCGCCCGGCAGTCCAGACCAATGACCAGCTGAAAAACGACCTGAAAGACGTGTGGAAGAACGACCAGTGGGTACGCATTCTGCTCCTGACCCTGTGCAACGTCTGCCCCGGCTTTATTCGCATGGCGGCTACCATGTATTACGTGACCTGGGTGATGGGCCAGAGTACCCACTTTGCCACCCTGTTTATCAGTCTGGGCGTGGTGGGCATGATGCTCGGCAGCATGCTGGCGAAAGTGCTGACCGACCGCTGGTGTAAGCTGAAGGTCTTCTTCTGGACCAATATCGTGCTGGCGATTTTCTCAACGGCCTTTTACTTCTTCGACCCAAAAGCCACCCTAACCATTGTGGTGCTCTACGTCCTGCTGAATATCCTGCACCAGATCCCATCTCCGCTGCACTGGTCGCTGATGGCCGACGTCGATGACTACGGCGAGTGGAAAACCGGGAAACGCATCACCGGGATCAGCTTCTCCGGCAACATCTTCTTCCTGAAGCTGGGGCTGGCGATTGCCGGGGCAATGGTCGGCTTCCTGCTCTCCAGGTACGGCTACGATGCCGGAGCGAAAGCGCAAAGCGCGGATGCGATTAACGGTATTGTCCTGCTGTTTACCGTCATTCCGGGCATCGGGTATCTCATTACCGCAGGCGTGGTACGTCTGCTGAAGGTTGACCGTGAAACGATGAAGCGGATCCAGGAGGACCTGGAGAAGCGTCGCAACAACTATCGCGAGCTGAACGAGTATCAGGAACTCAGCGTCGCTGAGACAAAATAAGGAAAGTCGCATGCAAACCTGGCCAAACCCGTTTATTGAACAACGCGCCGATCCGTATATTTTGCACCACGAGGGGCAATATTATTTTATCGCCTCGGTGCCGCAGTACGACAGACTGGCGATCCGTCGCGCGGACTCGCTGGAAGGGCTACGCGACGCTGAAGAGGTGACGGTCTGGCGAAAACCCGAGACCGGCCCAATGAGTCAGCTCATCTGGGCCCCGGAACTGCACCACATCGACGGCAAGTGGTACATCTATTTTGCCGCGGCGCACACGCAGGCGCTCGATGCGCTCGGGATGTTCCAGCACCGCATGTTTGCCATTGAATGTGCCGACCGCGATCCGCTTACCGGCAGATGGGTGGAAAAAGGGCAAATCAAAACCCCGTTCGATACCTTCGCCCTGGACGCTACCACCTTTGTTCATCAGGGTAAACGCTGGTATCTGTGGGCGCAAAAAGCGCCGGATATCAACGGAAACTCCAACCTCTACCTGTGCGAAATGGCGAACCCGTGGACGCTGAAAGGCGAGCCGGTGATGCTCAGCAAGCCGGAGTATGACTGGGAATGCCGTGGGTTCCGGGTCAACGAAGGCCCGGCGGTACTGGTTCACGACGATAAGCTGTTTATCAGCTATTCCGCCAGCGCCACCGATGAAAACTACTGCATGGGTCTGGTGTGGATAAACCGCAACGCCGATCCGCAAAACCCGGCGAACTGGCACAAATCTCCGCGCCCGGTATTCGCCACCAGCTATGAAAACCGCCAGTACGGGCCGGGCCATAACAGCTTCACGAAGACCCCAGACGGGGAAGATGTGCTGGTGTATCACGCCAGAAACTACACCGAAATAGAAGGCGATCCGCTATACGATCCCAACCGCCACACCCGCCTGAAGCGCATTCGCTGGAACGAAAACGGGATGCCTGATTTCGGCATCCCGCCTGCGGATACGCTTTAATCGTTACGGCACGCTGGCTTACACCAGCGTGCCGTAAATCGTCAGCAGCGCCACCACAACCACCACCACAAACGAAGTCTTCTTCGCCATTGAGACGGCGGCTTTCGGCGTTTCAATTTTGTCGGTATGCGGTTCGCGCGCCAGGGAGAACTGCGCCAGACGTGTTAACACCTGGTACTGTGAGGTATGGCGGTCGGCAAGAGAAGCGAACCATGCGGGCAGCGCTTTTTCGCCGTGGCCAATTAACGCATACACCACGCCTACCAGACGCACCGGGAGCCAGTCGAGCACATGCAGGATGGCATCAATCCCGGACAGCAAACGCTCATGCGGCGTCAGGTAACGGGCAAGCCAGGTCTGCCAGGCGCGAAGAAAAGCATAACCCATCAGCAGGACCGGTCCCCACGGCCCGCCCACCACAAACCAGAACAGCGGCGCCAGGTAGTAGCGGAAGTTAATCCACAGCAGCGCGTTTTGCAGCTCGCGCAGGAATTCGCGTTCATCGCAATCCGGCGGCACGCCGTGGATCAGCGTCAGTTCGCTCGCCATGGCACCGCGCGCGTGGGCATCATCACGCGACGCGGCTTTAAGATAAGCGTGGTAGTGCAAACGCACCTTCCCTGCGCCAATGCACAGGACACCGAGCAGGATCCACACCACCAGCAGCGGCACGTTGAAAAACAGTCCGTACAGCGAGCGCAGCAGCAGGAAGGTAATGACCATCACCCCGGCCATCATCAGCAGCGTACGCAGCATAGAAAAGTGCTTAATCCGGCGGAAAAACACCTCCAGCCGGTGGTCCAGATGCCAGTGCTCGCCGAGTTTAAACAGGCGTTCAGCGATGATAACCAGCAGCATGGTAAACAACGTCATGGTATCTCCTTATTCTGACGACGCGTTGAGCATGGCGCGAAACCGGGGCCAGTCAAAGGCCGGGCCAGGATCGGTTTTTCGCGTCGGGGCAATATCACTGTGTCCCGTAATATTGTCGGCGATGGCCGGATAGCGCCCGATAAGCGCGCGGGTTACGGCCACTAATTGTTGATACTGTGAATCGGTGTAGGGCGTGGTATCAGTGCCTTCCAGTTCGATGCCGATGGAGAAATCGTTGCAGCGTTCGCGCCCATGATACAACGACACCCCGGCATGCCAGGCGCGCTTATCAAAAGGAACGTACTGAACCACTTCACCATCACGGCGAATCAGGCAGTGAGCCGACACGCGCAGATGCGCAATCTCAGCGAAGAAAGGATGCGCATCGGGATCTATCGTTCCCGTGAATAACGCGTCAATCCACGGACCGCCAAATTCACCCGGCGGGAGACTAATATTATGAATAACCAGCAGTGTGGGCTTTTCATCCTCCGGGCGGCAGTCGTGGTGCGGCGAGGGCACATGCCGCGCATCCACCAGCCATCCGTTTTCTAACAACATGCTGGAACTCCTTATGTATGGTGCTGTTACTCGGTTCAGAGTAGCATGTTTCAATATTATGATTCGTTACCAATTTGGAGTTTTATCATGCCGCCTCGCCGCTACAACCCCGACCACCGACGTGAAGCGCTTCTGGAACGTATTAATATGGATATTCCGGCAAGCGTCGCCCATGCTCTGAAAGAAGACCTGGGCGGCGACGTGAATGCCGAAAAGGATATTACCGCACAATTGTTGCCAAAAGAGACACGCTCTCACGCGGTGATTATCACCCGTGAAGAGGGCGTTTTTTGTGGCAAGCGCTGGGTTGAAGAGGTCTTTACCCAGCTGGCGGGCGATGATGTGCAGATCGTCTGGCATGTTGAAGACGGCGATGCGATCGCCGCAAACCAGCCGCTGTTTGAACTCGACGGCCCGTCCCGCGTGCTGCTGACCGGCGAACGTACCGCCCTTAACTTCGTCCAGACCTTGTCCGGTGTGGCAAGTGAAGTCCGTCGCTACGTTAACCTGCTGGCTGGCACCCGTACCCAGCTGCTGGACACCCGCAAAACGCTGCCGGGTCTGCGTACAGCGCTGAAATACGCGGTACTCTGCGGCGGTGGCGCAAACCATCGTCTGGGATTATCCGACGCCTTCCTGATTAAAGAGAACCACATTATTGCCTCTGGCTCCGTGCGTCAGGCGGTTGAGAAAGCCTTCTGGCTGCACCCGGACGTGCCCGTTGAAGTGGAGGTCGAAAACCTGGAGGAGCTCGACCAGGCAATTAAGGCCGGGGCTGATATCATCATGCTCGATAACTTCGAAACAGAGCAGATGCGCGAAGCCGTCAAGCTCACCAACGGCCAGGCACAGCTTGAAGTGTCCGGGAATGTCACCTTCGACACGATCCGTGAGTTCGCCGAGACGGGCGTGGATTACATCTCCGTCGGGGCTCTGACCAAACACGTTCGCGCTCTCGACCTCTCCATGCGTTTCAAATAATGATGGCACCCCTCTCCACCCGGAGAGGGGAATGTCTGCCCCGCTCGCAATTCCGTTGTACCTCCCTGCAACGCAGAATGAATTCTCTGAAGCCCCTTTCCCGTTCCCTTTTTTGCCCCTCGTTTCTGCCCTTTCGCGCTGACAGAGTAGCGCCACTTAACCTAAGGAGCAGATATGGACAAACAACACGGATTCACGCTCATTGAGTTGATGGTGGTCATTGGCATTATTGCGATTCTGAGCGCCATCGGCGTCCCCGCCTATCAGAACTACCTGCGCAAAGCGGCGCTGACCGATATGTTGCAAACCTTCGTCCCCTACCGCACCGCCATTGAGCTGTGCGCACTGGATCATGGCGGCGTGACAGGCTGTGACGGCGGCAGCAACGGCATCCCTTCCCCGACGACAACGCGTTATATCTCGGGCATGAGCGTAACGCAGGGCGTCGTGTCATTAACGGGCCAGGAGAGCCTGACCGGGCTGGAGGTGGTGATGACACCCCAGTGGAGCAGCGGCAACGGTATGACGGGCTGGAAACGCAGCTGCAATATCAGTAACGACAGCGAGCTCAAACAGGCCTGCGAAGACGTTTTCCGCTTCGACAATAACTGAGGAGCGGCTAATGAAAACCGATCAACTCGTGGCACTTTGTCTGCGCCATCATGCTCTGCTGCTCACCAGCGACAGTGACAGGGTAAGCATCGCCGTCGTGGGAACCCCCGCCAGTGAACTGATGGAAGCCCTGCGCTTCGCGACCCAGAAACGGGTTGATATCGAGTGCTGGAGCGCAGAACGCATGGAAAAACACCGGCAGCTCATGTCGCAATCGCATCTGCCCGTCGTTTCGCAAACACACTCAACGGTCGATATCCTCAACCACACGCTGCAGCAGGCAATAAACCAGCGCGCATCCGACATTCATATCGAACCGGGAGAGCATGCCTGTCAGATCCGTTTACGTATCGATGGGGTGCTTTACCCACAACCTCCGCTTTCCGCCTCGCTGGCCAGCCAGTTCAGCGCACGTTTAAAAGTGTTGGGTAATCTGGATATTGCAGAGCGCCGCTTACCGCAGGACGGTCAGTTCACGATTGAGCTGGCAAACGCGCCGGTCTCATTTCGGATTGCCACGCTTCCCTGCAACGGTGGCGAGAAAATTGTACTGCGTCTTCTGCATCAGGTTCAGCAGGCGCTGGAACCGAAAGCGCTCGGTATGAGCGCTGAACAACTGGCCCGTTTTAATGGGGTACTCCACCAGCCGCAGGGGTTGATTCTGGTCACCGGCCCCACCGGCAGCGGCAAAACCGTGACGCTCTACAGCGCGTTGCAGGCGCGTAATACTCCGGAGGTCAACATCTGCAGCGTGGAGGATCCCATTGAGATTCCCCTGGCGGGGTTAAACCAGACACAGATAAATCCCCGGGCGGGTTTAACCTTTCAGAGCGTGCTCAGGGCGCTGCTGCGTCAGGATCCCGACATCATTATGGTTGGTGAAATTCGTGACGGTGAAACGGCCGGGATTGCCATTAACGCCGCGCAGACCGGACACCTGGTGCTGTCGACACTGCACACGAACTCAACAACGGAAGCCCTGACGCGTCTGGAGCAGATGGGCGTGGCGCGCTGGATGATATCTTCCGCACTCTCGATGGTAATTGCCCAGCGGCTGGTCCGGCGTCTGTGTCCCCACTGTCGTCGGGAAGCCAGCGAGCATGCGGATTTACCTCGCGCAGTGTGGCCCAGACCGCTTCCCCGCTGGCAGCCCACCGGCTGCGATCGCTGTTATCACGGTTTTTATGGCCGGGTGGCCATTTTTGAAGTGCTCACGATCGACAATGACCTGCGACAGGCCATTACCCGCGGAGCGGGAACAGAAGTGATCGAGGCGAGCGCCCGGCAGACGGGAATGGTTTCTCTTTTTGAGCACGGCTGCATGGCTGTTGAAGAAGGGTTGACCACGATTGAAGAGTTGATTCGCGTCCTGGGCATGCCCGATGCCAGCTAACCGGCTCTGGCGCTGGCGAGCGCTCACCAAAGAAGGAGAACCCCGAAGCGGGACGCTCTGGGCTACAGACCGCAATGCAGCCTACAGCAGGTTGATGCGTCACGATCTTCATCCTCTAACGCTGACCCGCTGCACGCAGAGACACCGCTGGCAGCCACATCACTGCTATGAGATGTTTCGCCAGCTCGCCACGCTGCTGCAGGCTGGGCTGACATTGTCCCACAGCCTGCAAATGCTGGCTGACCAGCATCCGTCAAAACCCTGGCAGGCGCTGCTGCAAAGTCTTGCTGATGAACTCAGTGAAGGATGCCCCTTTTCTGAGTCACTCAAAAAATGGCCTGCGGTTTTTAGCCCACTGCATGTCTCGATGGTAAAGGTCGGAGAACTAACCGGGAAGCTTGAGGCGTGCTGTCGTCAACTCGCGCAGCAACAAAAAGCGCAGCAGCAACTCAGTGCGAAAGTGAAAAAGGCGCTGCGCTATCCGGCGATCGTTCTGACGCTGGCCGTCCTCGTCGTGCTGGCGATGGTCACCCTGGTCTTGCCCGAGTTCGCCGCGATCTACAAAACATTTAACACTCCGCTCCCGTGGCTGACACAAAAGGTTATGGGAATAGCAGCATTTATGCAGTCCTACGCCCTCGCATTGTTTGCCGTGATACTGGCAACCGTCACTGGCGCGTGGGCTCTGCGGCAGAATCCTCGCTGGCAGCGCATTCTGATGCATATGCCAGTGATGGGGTCGCTGGCACAGGGCCAAAAGCTGGGACACATTTTTACCGTTCTGTCGCTCACGCAGCAGGCGGGGATCGCCTTTTTGCAGGGGCTGGAGAGCGCAGAGGAGACCGTTGATAGTCGGTACTGGCAGGGAATACTCCGCACGATTCGGGAGGACGTTGAAAAAGGTTTCCCCGTCTGGTCATCCTTTCAGAGAGCGGCCATGTTTACCCCGCTGTGTATCCAGCTTTTACGAACCGGTGAAATGTCTGGCGCGCTGGACAGCATGCTGGCAAACCTGGCCCGCCATCACACGGAACAGACCTTGCAACGGGCCGATAATCTGGCGGCGCTTCTGGAGCCATTGCTTCTGATTGTAACGGGAGTCATCATCGGCACGCTGGTGGTCGCCATGTACCTGCCGATTTTCCATCTGGGGGATGCGATGAGTGCGGGATAGTGCTGACGTGCTGGCGCACGGAGATGCGCCAGCAAAAGCCCTTACAGGCTGTTGAAAACGCGGTTTTCCTGTTCCTGAACGCGAATAAACGTCGTGCGTTTCGTCAGCTCTTTCAGGCGGGATGCCCCCACGTAGGTGCAGGCGGAACGCAGGCCACCGAGGATATCACGTGCGGTATTTTCAACCGGGCCGCGCAGGGGCAGCTTAACGGTTTTGCCTTCTGCCGCGCGGTATTTTGCCACGCCACCAACATGACGGGTCATTGCAGACTCAGAGCTCATTCCATAGAACAGCATAAATTTCTCGCCGTTCTCTTCAACCACGGAGCCACCGCTCTCTTCGTGGCCTGCCAGCATACCGCCGAGCATCACGAAGTCCGCGCCGCCGCCGAAGGCTTTTGCCACATCACCCGGCATGGTGCACCCGCCGTCACTGATGATCTGGCCGCCCAGCCCGTGCGCCGCATCGGCACATTCAATGACTGCGGAGAGCTGAGGATAACCGACGCCGGTTTTGACGCGCGTGGTGCACACGGAGCCCGGCCCAATGCCCACTTTCACGATATCTGCACCGGAGAGGATCAGTTCTTCACACATTTCGCCGGTTACCACGTTGCCCGCGATGATGGTTTTCGTCGGCCAGGCTTCACGCGCCTTGCTGACGAACTGCACGAAGTGCTCGGAGTAACCATTCGCCACATCAATACAAACGAAGCTGAGTGCCGGGTTCGCATTCAGGATCTGTTTGGTCTTTTCGAAATCGGCATCAGAGGTACCGGTGGAGACCATCACATGCTTAACCACATCAGCAGATGCGGACGCAACAAATGCATTCCACTCTTCAGGGCTGTAATGTTTGTGTACGGCAGTCAGAATGTCGAACTGTGCCAGGGCGGTTGCCATCTCAAAGGTTCCCACAGTATCCATGTTGGCAGCGATGATCGGCACGCCAGACCAGGTCTGACCGGAATGCTTAAAGGTGAACTGACGTTCGAGTTCAACGTCTGAGCGACTTTTCAGTGTAGAGCGTTTAGGGCGGATGAGAACGTCTTTGAAACCTAACTTCAGATCTTCTTCGATACGCATGTGCGGATTCCTGGGGTTAGAGGCAAATATGTTAAAAGCACAACTCCAGTGACGTTATCATACGCACTAATACCTGCTCCGCAAGACTGCGAAATTCTCTTTTTTTACGCTACAATCCTATAAATTTACCTGGTAAAAAGCCGGTAAACAGGGCTAAACAGTTGCTGGCGCACCTTAGAGTTTTAATCAACTGATTTTAATAATGAATAATTCCCAGGATTTGATTTAATGGGGTATATCGTTGCATTAACCGGCGGCATCGGTAGTGGTAAAAGTACCGTTGCGGACGCGTTCTCTCGTCTGGGTATCACGATTATTGATGCCGATATCATTGCCCGTCAGGTGGTAGAACCAGGTACACCCGCGCTAAAGGCTATCGAAAACCACTTTGGTCAGAGCATCCTCACTGCGGATGGCACGCTTAATCGCCGCCAGCTTCGTGAGCGTATTTTTGCTGACGCGTCGGAAAAGCGCTGGCTTAATGCCCTGCTCCACCCCATTATCCACCAGGAAACCCAGCGTCAGATTGCTGCGGCCAACTCTCCCTACGTAGTGTGGGTCGTTCCACTGCTGGTGGAAAATCAGCTGCAGAAGAGAGCCGATCGGGTACTGGTGGTTGATGTCTCTCCCGAAACGCAGATCCAGCGAACCATGACGCGTGACCACGTCTCACGTGAGCATGCTGAACAAATTCTTGCCGCCCAGGCCACGCGCGCTCAGCGCCTTGCCGTTGCGGATGATGTCATTAATAATAACGGCGCACCAGATGCCATTGCATCGGATGTTGCCCGTCTGCACGCGCAGTATCTGACGTTCGCCGCGCAGGCCGTTGCACAGGAAAAACCATAATGTCGACACACATCCTTTTTGAGCATCCGCTCAACGAAAAAATGCGTACCTGGCTGCGCATCGAATTCCTCATTCAACAGCTTTCACAACATTTGCCTGTTAACGATCATGCCACGGCGCTGCACTTCTTCCGCAACGTGGGCGATCTACTGGATGTGATTGAGCGCGGCGATGTCCGCACAGAGTTGCTCAAAGAGCTGGAGCGTCAGCAGCGTAAATTGCAGGCATGGGCTGAAGTTCCGGGAGTGGATGTAAGCCGTATCGATTCCCTTCGTCAGCAGCTTAAAACCAGCAGCAGCAACCTGATGGCTGCGCCGCGCGTCGGGCAGTTTTTGCGTGAAGATCGTCTGATCGGTCTGGTGCGCCAGCGCCTGAGCATCCCTGGCGGCTGCTGTAGCTTCGATTTGCCGACGCTTCACATGTGGCTACATATGCCGCAAGTGCAGCGTGACGCACAGGTAAACAGCTGGCTGAAAAGCCTGGAGCCCATGCAACAGACGCTGTCGCTGATCCTCGATCTGATCCGTAACTCAGCGCCGTTCCGCAAACAAACCAGCCTGAATGGTTTCTACCAGGATAACGGCGATGATGCCGATCTTTTGCGCCTGAATGTATCGCTTGGCGAACAGCTTTACCCACAGATTTCAGGGCATAAGAGCCGTTTTGCAATTCGCTTTATGCCGCTGGACAGTGAGAATGGCACCGTGCCGGAACGTCTCGATTTTGAACTGGCCTGTTGTTAAGGAGTGCCGATGTCTGATATCACCACCGTTAACTGCCCAACCTGTGGCAAAACCGTTGTCTGGGGCGAAGTGAGTCCGTTCCGCCCCTTCTGCTGCAAACGCTGTCAGCTCATTGATCTGGGTGAATGGGCGGCGGAAGAGAAACGTATTCCAAGCGAAGGCGTTCTCTCGGACAGCGATGACTGGAGTGAAAACCAGCAGTAGTCTGTAAAGCCTGCTGGCGCTTCGCTTAGCAGGCCTACGGCTGTGCGACTAACCGCAGGATCACAGGCTCATTGGCCGGCGGGAATTTTTCGGCATCACTTGCCTGAAGTTCAACCCAGTTACCCGGCTGCCCCTCTTTTCCCCAGGGTTCGCCTTCCCAGTTTTCCACCAGCCAGAACCACAGCGTGATGTGCCTGTCCGGGAACTGGTATTCGAGCTTATCAAACAGCGTGGCGCCAAGCGGAGTGATCCCCACCTCTTCCTGAAGCTCGCGAACGAGCGCCTGTTCCGGCGTTTCACCTGACTCGATCTTTCCGCCGGGAAACTCCCATTTGTTTGCCATATGGGCGTCGGCAGCGCGCTGGGTAATGAAGATTTGGTTTTGCGGGTTGCGAATAATCCCGACGGCAATTTGCAGTATTTTCATCGTGTCACTTCCATAAAAAAGGCGCAGATGTCTGCGCCTTTTTGTTTTTTTATGAACTTAGTTCAGACGGCCGTGGCACGCCTTGTACTTTTTACCGGATCCACATGGGCACGGATCGTTACGACCCACTTTACGATCCCCGGTCTGCGCGGCGATTGCTGCGGCGGCTTCGCTGTCGTCAGTCTGGTGGCTAAGCTGCTGCATCTGTGCCAGGCGCTCAGCTTCTTCACGACGCTGCTGCTCCATCGCTTCCACTTCTTCCGGCATACGCACCTGAACCTTGCTCAGGGTGCTGATCACTTCATACTTCAGTGACTCCAGCATAGAGGCAAACATAGCGAAGGATTCACGCTTGTATTCCTGTTTAGGATCTTTCTGCGCATAGCCACGCAGGTGGATCCCCTGACGCAGATAGTCCATCGCGGCCAGGTGCTCTTTCCACAGGGAGTCCAGGGTCTGCAGCATCACACCTTTTTCGAAGTGACGCATCATCTCAGCGCCAACGACCTCTTCCTTACGCTTGTATACGTCCAGCGCGGTTTCAAAGATACGTTCGCGCAGGGTTTCTTCATGCAGTTCAGGCTCTTTGTCCAGCCACTCTTTGATTGGCAGATCGAGGTCAAAGTCGTTTTTCAGACGTTCCTGCAGGCCTTCGATATCCCACATCTCTTCCAGAGACTGCGGTGGAATATGCGCATCGATTGTCGCCTTAAACACATCCTCACGGATGCTGTTGATGGTTTCGCTTACGTCAGACACGTCCAGCAGTTCGTTACGCTGGGTGTAAATTGCGCGACGCTGATCGTTAGCCACATCGTCATATTCCAGCAGCTGCTTACGAATATCGAAGTTGCGGCTTTCCACTTTACGCTGTGCGTTAGCAATCGCTTTGGTGACCCACGGGTGCTCGATAGCTTCGCCAGGTTTCATACCCAGCTTACGCATCATGCCGGACACACGGTCGGAGGCGAAAATACGCATCAGCGCATCTTCCATCGACAGGTAGAAGCGGGAAGAACCGGCATCCCCCTGACGACCCGCACGACCACGCAGCTGGTTATCGATACGACGAGATTCGTGACGCTCGGTACCGATGATATGCAGACCGCCGGAGGCCAGAACCGCGTCATGACGAACCTGCCAGTCGGCCTTGATCTGTGCAATCTGTTCAGGGGTTGGGTTTTCCAGCTCTGCCACTTCCGCCTGCCAGCTACCGCCCAGCATAATATCGGTACCACGACCCGCCATGTTGGTGGCGATGGTCACCGCAGCCGGATAACCCGCCTGTGCAACGATTTCCGCTTCTTTGGCGTGGAATTTAGCGTTCAGAACGTTGTGTTTGATACCCGCTTTCGTCAGCTCGTGAGAGACCACTTCGGATTTTTCGATGGAGATGGTCCCCACCAGCACCGGCTGGCCTTTCGCGGTACGCTCGCGAATATCTTCGATGATGGCCTGAATTTTTTCCGCTTCGGTCATGTACACCAGGTCCGGCATGTCCTTACGGATCATTGGGCGGTTGGTTGGAACGACCACGGTGTCCAGCTTGTAGATGGAGCTGAATTCAAACGCTTCGGTATCAGCCGTACCGGTCATCCCTGCCAGCTTCTCGTAAAGGCGGAAGTAGTTCTGGAAGGTGATGGAGGCCAGCGTCTGGTTTTCGTTTTGAATATCCACGCCTTCTTTGGCTTCAACGGCCTGGTGCAGACCGTCAGACCAGCGACGTCCCTGCATCGTACGGCCGGTGTGTTCATCAACGATAATCACTTCGCCGTCTTTCACGATGTAATCGACATCGCGGGTGAACAGCGCATGGGCGCGCAGGGCGGCAGTCACGTGGTGCATCAGCATGATGTTGCTCGGGGAATAGAGAGATTCACCCTCTTCCATGATGCCTTCAGCCACCAGCAGCTCTTCAATTTTCACCAGACCACGTTCGGTCAGGTTCACCTGGCGCGCTTTTTCATCTACGGAGAAGTGGCCTTCACCCTGGAAGGTGTCGGAGTCTTCTTTTTCCTGACGCAGCAGGTGTGGAATGATTTTGTCGACTTTACGGTACATCTCAGAGCTGTCTTCAGCCGGGCCGGAGATGATCAGCGGTGTACGCGCTTCATCGATCAGGATGGAGTCCACCTCATCCACCAGCGCATAGTGCAGTTTACGCTGGACGCGCTCTTCAGGGCTGAACGCCATGTTGTCACGCAGGTAATCGAAGCCGTATTCGTTGTTGGTGCCGTAGGTGATATCCGCGTTGTACGCTTCACGTTTAGCTGGCGCGGGCAGACCGGACATGTTGATACCCACCGTCATCCCGAGGAATTCGAACAGTGGACGGTTGTTTTCGGCGTCACGCTGTGCCAGATAGTCGTTGACGGTGACGACGTGTACGCCTTTACCGGTCAGGGCGTTCAGGTATGCCGGCAGCGTTGCGGTCAGGGTTTTACCTTCACCGGTACGCATTTCCGCGATGCAGCGCTCATTGAGCACCATACCGCCCAGCAACTGAACGTCGAAGTGACGCATGCCAAATACACGCTTACTCGCTTCACGCACCACGGCGAACGCTTCCGGGATCAGGCTTTCTAAGGTTTCGCCTTTTTCCAGACGCGCGCGGAATTCTGCCGTTTTCGCTTTCAGCTCATCATCAGAGAGCTTCTCCATCGCCGGTTCCATACCGTTGATGACAGCAACAGCTTTGCGCATACGGCGCAGGGTACGATCGTTACGACTACCAAAAACTTTAGTTAACAATTTGATTAGCATAATAAATTCTCAAACGCCCCATTGTGGGCAGATAAATTAAGGTATTGAAAAAGTTAATTTAGCTGAGGCGCTGAGGCCCGGCGCGAATGCCGTGAGCCTGGCTAATCCATGTTGTGACAGAGAATAAGACGGGAGAAACGAGCGCACGTTGCGCTGACTGGCGAACCATGACCGGCGGCTGACTGTCCTGCGTGAGCAGCGCGTTAAGCGTGTCCAGCAGGGCAAGATGCTGCGCCTGGACCGGCAGCGTCTCTTCAGCAACAGGCATCGCCTGCGGTGCCATTGCAAATGACAGATGACGAATTACCGTACGGATTGCGTGCTGGTGCCAGTAATCAACGGAGAAATTCGGGCGGCGATTGGCTTCAAGCCACGCAAGGTTAGTAAAGTTAACCCGCGTGTTGAGATCGTGTTTGGTTGTGGAGGTCTTCGCCGGCGTCGCCGCTTCGGCACTGTTGCTGAGCGCAGGCAAGCCGAGACTCGCCGCGACCATCCCTAATAAGAGATGCGGCCAGAAGTAACGTCTGCCAAATTGTCGCCAGCGCGTCAGTATTCCGCTCACTTGCTCCACCACATAAGCCAGCCCGGTACAGGCTGAATTCAGTTATTTTTTTAAGCGCCCAGATATTACCACTAAAGCCAATATACATCAGCAGGAATGAGGTGCCGCCGCGGGGAAAAACGGTCAAGAATGCAGCTAACGCACACATTTTCTGCGCAGAGTAAATAAGGGATAACGCAGGGGGCAATCAACGAAGGGTAAAAATAAAAACGACTGGTCTTCCTGGTCGGAGAGAGTACCAGGTTAACCAGTCGATTTTTTTACGAAACGGGATGAACCGTTACGCCAGAACCATGTTTGGTGCTTTGAAAGCCAGCGGCAGTTCCGCTTCGTCTTCAAAGGTCACATATTCCCAGGCTTCCTGTTTAGCCAGGACGGCCTGCAACAATTTGTTGTTCAGTGCATGACCGGATTTGAACGCGGTAAATGCACCAATAATGTTGTGACCACACATGAACAGGTCGCCGATAGCGTCCAGCATTTTGTGACGAACGAATTCATCTTCAAAACGCAGGCCGTCTTCGTTCAGTACGCGATAATCGTCAACAACGATGGCACAATCGAAGCTGCCGCCCAGGCACAGGCCGCGGGACTGCAGATATTCGATATCACGCATGAAGCCAAACGTACGGGCTCGGCTGATCTGGCGCATAAACGCATCAGCAGAGAAGTTCATCGCATAGCGCTGGGTGCTGGAATCAATCGCCGGA
>OIER01000942.1_pt1 | contig 16908 bp, 15 predicted proteins | sample 1581801 | NCBI WGS metagenome assembly OIER01 (sample SAMN03281006, study PRJEB24777) | human gut metagenome | isolation source: fecal sample PR165 from 1 month old male Malay infant, vaginally delivered... | reverse complement strand
CTATTTGCCCATGATCCAAATGGACAAACACTTGATGTTCATTATCAGTTGAAGCATCCAGAAACAGAAGATGTTTTTGCTGATTATGAATTAGAAGTTTCTTGGTTTTAATTTTTGAAAAAATAGAATCATTTTGCTTGAATAAAGAATAATTTATGATAAAATATTTAGTACAAATAAGGGAGTAGCAGGTGACTGTAATCATGAGATTTGATTAACAGTTGCGAATATGTCGTCATTACGAAATTTCACATTTCCGGCATATTCTTAAACAGCGAGACTTGTTTTTAATTAAACAAGTCTCTTTTTGTATGATTTTTTATATAAAAAGAGTCTTGTTAGCCATTTTTCCCTATAGAGAAGGAGGAAATTATTTTGTCTAAAGAACAAAATAAAACCTTGTTTTACACACAAGGAGAGGAAGAAGTCCTAAAAAACTTGGACACTTCTGTTGATGGTTTGTCCACTGCACAAGCCAAGGAACGTTTAGATGCCTATGGCTATAACGAGTTGGATGAAGGTGAAAAACGCAGCCTCTTGTCAAAATTCATTGATCAGTTTAAAGATTTGATGATCATCATCTTGCTTGTCGCTGCCGCCCTTTCTGTTATTACAGAAGGTATTCATGGTTTGACGGATGCCTGCATTATTTTAGCCGTTGTTGTTTTGAATGCTGCCTTTGGTGTGTATCAAGAAGGACAAGCAGAAGCGGCTATTGAAGCCCTCAAAAACATGTCTAGTCCTAGGGCTCGTGTGCGCCGTGATGGCCATGTCGTTGAAATTGATTCACGTGAATTGGTTCCTGGAGACATCGTCTTGCTTGAAGCAGGTGATGTTGTTCCTGCGGATATGCGCTTGCTCGAAGCTGCCTCACTTAAGATTGAAGAAGCAGCCCTTACAGGTGAATCCGTTCCAGTTGAAAAGGATATTACTGAAACGGTTGCAGCTGATGCAGGTATTGGTGACCGTGTGAATATGGGTTACCAAAACTCTAACGTTACTTATGGTCGTGGTACTGGAGTTGTAACCAATACTGGTATGTATACTGAGGTCGGTAAGATTGCAGATATGCTGGCTAATGCGGACGAATCACAAACACCATTGAAACAAAGCTTGGAGCAATTGTCTAAGACCTTGACTTATCTGATTGTTGCTATTGCCTTGGTGACATTCTTGGTTAGTGTCTTCATTCGTGGTGAACAGCCTCTTGAAGGCTTGATGGTTGCCGTTGCGCTTGCTGTTGCAGCCATTCCTGAAGGTTTGCCTGCCATTGTAACGATTCTCCTGTCACTTGGGACAACGACTCTTGCCAAACGCAATTCAATTGTTCGTAAATTGCCAGCCGTTGAAACCCTTGGTTCAACAGAAATTATCGCATCTGATAAGACTGGTACCTTAACCATGAACCAGATGACTGTTGAAAAAGTCTATACAAACGGTCAATTGCAAAACGCTGATACAGAACTTAGTGCTGACAATACGACCCTTCGTATTATGAACTTTGCTAATGATACGAAGGTGGATCCAGATGGTAAATTAATCGGGGACCCAACAGAAACAGCCCTTGTACAGTTTGGTTTGGATCACAATTTTGATGTTCGCGAAGTCTTGAAATCAGAGCCTCGTGTGGCAGAATTGCCATTTGACTCTGACCGTAAGCTCATGTCTACTATTCATAAAGAAGCGGATGGCACATACTTTGTAGCTGTTAAAGGTGCACCTGACCAATTGCTCAAACGTGTGACTCAAATTGAAATCAATGGTGAGGTTCGTTCTATCACGGATGAAGACAAGAAAGCTATCCTTGCAACTAATAAAGACTTGGCCAAACAAGCTCTCCGTGTCTTGATGATGGCTTATAAGACAACGAGTGAAATTCCTACTTTGGAATCTGAAGTTGTTGAATCTGATTTGATTTTCTCTGGTTTGGTAGGGATGATTGACCCAGAACGTCCTGAAGCAGCAGAAGCTGTTCGTGTCGCTAAAGAAGCGGGAATCCGTCCAATTATGATTACAGGTGATCACCAAGATACAGCGGAAGCAATCGCTAAGCGTCTCGGTATCATTGATCCAAATGATACGGAAGATCATGTCTTTACTGGAGCTGAGCTTAATGAGCTTTCTGATGAAGAGTTCCAAAAAGTTTTCAAACAGTACTCTGTTTATGCGCGTGTGTCTCCTGAACACAAGGTTCGTATTGTTAAGGCGTGGCAAAATGATGGCAAGGTTGTTGCCATGACAGGTGATGGGGTTAATGATGCGCCTTCACTTAAGACAGCTGATATCGGTATCGGTATGGGAATTACAGGTACAGAGGTTTCTAAGGGAGCTTCAGATATGGTTCTTGCCGATGATAATTTTGCGACAATCATCGTTGCAGTAGAAGAAGGACGTAAGGTCTTCTCAAATATTCAAAAATCAATCCAATACCTTTTGTCAGCCAACATGGCCGAAGTCTTTATTATCTTCTTTGCTACATTATTTGGATGGGATGTGCTTCAACCGGTGCATCTTCTCTGGATTAACTTAGTAACTGATACCCTTCCAGCCATCGCTCTTGGGGTTGAACCAGCTGAACCAGGTATTATGACTCACAAACCTCGTGGTCGCCAATCAAACTTCTTTGATGGTGGTGTCTTCGGAGCGATTATGTATCAAGGTGTTTTCCAAACTATCCTTGTTCTGGCAGTATATGGTTGGGGTCTTGCCTTTCCAGAGCATCATACGCAAGCAGAAATTCATGCGGATGCCCTTACAATGGCCTTTGCTACCCTTGGATTAATCCAGTTGCTCCATGCCTTTAACGTTAAATCTGTTTATCAATCAGTCTTTAAAGTTGGTCTCTTTAGAAACAAGACTTTCAACTGGGCAATTCCAGTAGCCTTTGTTCTTTTGATGGCAACTATCGTAGTTCCTGGGTTTAATAATCTCTTCCATGTATCACACCTTAGTCTGACACAATGGCTTGCTGTTATTGTAGGTTCATTCTTGATTGTGGTTTCGGTTGAATTAGTCAAAGCTATTCAACGTGCCCTTGGTAAGGATAAAGACGCTATTTAAGACATAAAGTCAGAGATAATGGTCTCTGGCTTTTTCTTATCACATCTTGAATTCAGGAGGGGTCTTGTTTATAATTGAAAGGAACTAATCATAAGTTAAGGAGAAGGCTATGAATGAAACCATTAAAACACAACTCAATCACCGCAGTATTCGTCAGTTTAAACCTGTGACTTTGACACAAGAAGAGGTTAACCTTCTTGTTGATGTTGCTCGCCATACATCAACGAGTAATTTTAGACAATCCTATTCGATTATCAGTATTACTGATCAAAAATTGAAGGAAGAAATTGCTGAAATTGCCAATCAGCCTTATATTCCAAATGCTGGGCACCTATTTGTATTTGTTGTGGACCAAAGACGTAATACTTTGATTGCAGAGGCAAAAGGTGCTGAAGCCTTGGTGCAAGGTAGTCCCGAACGCTTTATCTCAGCCTTCTCGGATGCAATGATTGCTGCTCAAAATGTGGTAGTAGCTGCTGAGAGTTTAGGTATGGGAACAGTTTATTTGGGGAGTATTTTAAATGATAATGCCAAACTTTCAGAGCTTCTCAAACTTCCAAAGTATGTCTATCCAGCAGTGGGCTTAGCAGTTGGTTGGCCAGATCAGGAACCACAGCTTAAACCTCGTTTGCCACGTCACGTCATCCATATGGAAAATTATTATCAGGATTTAGAAAATCCCTTGGAGGAGCTAAAAGATTACGATGCTGAAGTCCATGAGTATTATGACCTTCGCGATCTCAATAATAGGGTTGATGAATTTACGACTCAGATTGCAACGACAATGGATAAATCCGTTGCCAATCGTGCGAATACTTTGAAGGACCTTCAAAAGCAGGGATTTTTCACCGACTAAAAAACGACTCCTAAAGAGTCGTTCTACAAATCAAATAGTGTCATTGATGAAAGGAACTCATTTGCCAGTTCCTTTTTTTCATACTCTAAAAACTCTGGTCGTTTCTTGACCAGATTATAACGTTTGGAGAGGTTCCACGTTCCAGTAGGATTGAGTTCAGGGTGATTGGAAACAAAGTCGATGGTTAAATCCCATTCTCGTCGATATCCAAGAGGTCGTGAGTGATAGGTTACACCGTCAATAGTTACCGTCCCATAACTGCGGTGGGCATGACCAAAAATAACATCTTTAACGCCATGCTTGACGAAAATCTGGTGGAATTCTTCCGAGCCTAAGTAGGCATTAAACGATGCAAAACGTTCATGTGTCATGGTAAAGCGACTGTGAGGAACAAAATGCATGGCAACTATAAGGTTACGAGTGTTTAATTCACTTAAGATATTATCGAGCTTCTTGAGACTCCTTTGACAGATTTCCGGATCAGTACCTAAACGCTTAAGTCTTCGGTCGAACCAAAGTTGTTTCTTACGTTTAAGAATCTTATCCAATTTTTCATCAGAATAGGAATAATCATACCATCCATGAAAAGCCAATAAGGTCTTGCTACCTAAATCAATCACCTGAAAATCAAGATTATCAATAAGTTTGTCTTCTAAATCAAGCATATCATGATTGCCTAAATTATAGGTGACCTTGACCGCCTTAGACAGTTTTCGTAGAAAAGGTTTCGTGTCAATAAAAAAATGATTGGAGATATCACCAGCGATATGGAGGTGGCTAACCTCTTGATCTTTTAGGCACTTTATTAGAGTATCGATTTCATATGTTTCAAAGTGATTCAAATCAATATGTAAATCACTCATTACTGCAAGTCTTGTCATAGGAACATTGTAACAAAAAGGTTAAGTCTTGTCTGTAAATGAAGATGGTGGAAAATACTTGCCCTAGGGCTATAATTTCATTATGATAAGAATATGGATATCAAGTTAGAAATACAAAAGATGGCCAAGGAGATTGGCATTTCAAAAATTGGTTTTACAACCGCCGATGATTTTGCCTATCTGGAGAAATCCCTTCGACTTGGAGTCGAAGAAGGGCGAACGACAGGTTTTGAACATAAAAATATTGAAGAGCGTATTTATCCTAAGTTGACCTTGGAATCAGCTAAAACCATCATTTCCATTGCAGTTGCCTATCCGCATAAGCTGCCACAACAACCCCCAAAAACAGAATATAAGCGTGGCAAAATCACTCCAAATTCATGGGGTCTAGATTATCACTATGTCTTGCAGGATAAATTGAAGCGTCTGGCAGAAGGCATTGAAAAACTGACGGAAAACTTCGAATATAAAGGTATGGTGGACACTGGAGCCCTGGTCGATACAGCAGTGGCCAAGCGAGCTGGTATTGGTTTCATAGGGAAAAATGGACTAGTTATCTCGAAAGAATACGGGTCCTACATGTATCTTGGCGAGCTTATCACTAATCTAGAGATTGAACCAGATCAAGAAGTTGACTATGGTTGTGGGGATTGCCGTCGTTGTCTGGATGCTTGTCCGACATCTTGTCTCATTGGTGATGGTACGATGAATGCTCGTCGTTGCCTATCCTTCCAAACACAGGATAAAGGTATGATGGATATGGAGTTTCGAAAGAAGATCAAGACTGTTATCTATGGTTGCGACATTTGTCAGATTTCCTGTCCATATAACAGAGGTATCGACAATCCCTTGGCTTCAGACATTGATCCTGAGCTTGCCATGCCTGAATTACTTCCTTTTCTTGAGCTGACCAACAAATCCTTCAAGGAGAAATTTGGGATGATTGCCGGTTCATGGCGCGGGAAGAATATTCTTCAGCGTAATGCTATTATTGCCTTGGCCAACCTACATGATCGCAATGCTATTGTTAAACTGATGGAGATAATTGATAAGAATAATAATCCCATCCATACGGCGACTGCCATTTGGGCTCTCGGTGAGATTGTTAAGAAGCCTGATGAGGCCATGTTAGACTATATGAGCAATCTTTCACTTAAAGATGAAGACGCCCAAGCAGAGTGGGAGCTTGTGTGTGCAAAATGGCAAATTTAAGTGATTTATGCTAGAATTAAGCATAATACTATAAAATGGAGGAAACCTATCCATGGAAGTGGCAGAAATTCGCCAAAAAATCTCTGAAAATCAAGAGAAGCTCGTGAGCTTCGGGAGGTCTCTTTGACTTAGATCGTTTGGAAGAGGACATTGCGCTCCTTGAAAACCGAATGACTGAGCCAGATTTTTGGAATGATAATATTGCAGCTCAAAAGACTTCACAAGAGTTAAATGAGCTCAAAATGAAGTACGAAACTTTCAACAATATGCAAGAACTCTCTGACGAGACAGAGCTTTATTTGGAAATGTTGGAAGAAGATGATAGCATTCAAGAGGAACTCGAAGAAACTCTCGAAAAACTTGATAAGATTATGACAAGTTACGAGATGACGCTGCTCCTGTCTGAGCCATATGACCATAATAATGCCATTCTTGAAATTCACCCAGGATCTGGTGGGACAGAGGCTCAAGACTGGGCAGATATGTTACTCCGGATGTACCAGCGTTATGGAAATGCCAAAGGTTTCAAAGTTGAGACTTTGGATTATCAGGCGGGTGATGAAGCTGGAATCAAATCTGTAACCCTTGCTTTTGAAGGACCTAATGCTTATGGTTTCCTTAAGTCAGAAATGGGTGTCCACCGTTTGGTTCGTATCTCACCATTTGACTCTGCCAAACGTCGTCATACCTCATTTACATCAGTGGAAGTCATGCCTGAATTAGATGATACCATTGAAGTTGAAATCCGTGATGATGATATCAAGATGGATACTTTCCGCTCAGGTGGTGCAGGTGGTCAGAACGTCAATAAGGTTTCTACCGGTGTGCGTTTGACTCACATTCCAACAGGTATTGTTGTAGCTTCTACGGTTGACCGTACACAATACGGAAACCGTGACCGTGCTATGAAGATGCTTCAAGCTAAGCTTTATCAAATGGAGCAAGAAAAGAAAGCAGAAGAAGTTAATGCTTTGAAAGGTGATAAGAAAGAAATCACTTGGGGAAGTCAAATTCGCTCATACGTTTTCACGCCATATACCATGGTTAAAGATCACCGTACAGGCTACGAAGTTGCCCAGGTTGATAAGGTAATGGATGGGGATATTGAAGGCTTCATCGATGCCTACCTCAAGTGGCGCATGGAAGAATAGTAATAATATACTTGTTTTATGTATTAAGATACTCTATCTCAATGAAAGGAAGGCTTCAACTAATTTAGTAGTTGAATACTGACATTATGGCTCTTATTGAATTAAAAGATGTTACTAAGAAGTATGATAAGTCAACAACAGCTCTAAGACATATTGATTTATCTGTCAACTCAGGGGAGTTTGTTTACTTAGTCGGCCCTTCTGGTGCTGGTAAATCAAGTTTAATTCGCTTGTTCTACCAAGAAGAAAAATTAACGAGTGGTTCTATGAAGGTTGGGGAGTTTGATTTAACCCGTCTTCGTAAGAAAGATGTACCACTCTTGCGACGTTCTATTGGGGTTGTTTTCCAGGATTATAAACTTCTTCCCAAGAAAACAGCTTTTGAAAATGTTGCTTATGCCATGGAAGTTATTGGTGAGAAACCTCGTCATATCAAGAAACGAGTGGCAGAAGTACTCGAGTTGGTTGGTCTTAAACACAAGATGCGTTCATTCCCAAATCAATTGTCTGGTGGTGAGCAACAGCGTGTCGCTATTGCACGTGCTATTGTAAATAATCCAAAAGTTTTGATTGCGGATGAACCAACAGGGAACTTGGACCCAGAAATTTCTTGGGAAATTATGCAGGTACTTGAACGTATCAACTTGCAAGGGACTACCATTATAATGGCAACCCATAACTCAACTATCGTTAATAACCTTCGTCATCGTGTTTTAGCGATTGAGGAAGGACGTATTGTTCGTGATGAAGAGGAAGGAGAGTACGGTTACCATGATTAGACGCTTTTTCCGCCATTTAGGAGAATCGATTAAGAATCTCAAACGTAATCTATTGTCGACACTTACCGCAGTATTTTCGGTAATGATTGTTCTTTCACTTTTAGGTGTCTTTGGCTCTGTTATTTTAAATACGCAGAAATTGGCTTCAGATATTGAAAAGAATATTCAGGTCAATGTCTACTTGGATCCAGATTCATCAGATGCTTCGAAAACAGTCAAGGAACTTTCTGGACAGATTGTTGCTAATAAAGACTACCATAAGATTTATGATGCTTTGACCAAAATCAAAGGTGTAGATAAGGTTACCTTCTCTAGCAAAGAAGAACAAAAGAAACAACTGATTGAAACAATGGGTTCAAGTTTCGAGACAGCTACTGGAGATGCCAACCCTCTTTCAGATGTTTACATCGTCCAAACGAAATCACCAGATGATGTCAGTCGTGTTGCCAAGGAAGCAAAAGCCATTCAGGGTGTTGATAACGCTAACTTTGGTGGTTCCGATACCGAAATTCTGATGTCTACTATGAAACGTGTTCAATTTTGGGGAATCATTGCCACAGCTCTCTTAACTATTGTGGCTGTCCTATTGATTTCAAATACCATCCGTATTACCATTATGTCACGTGCGACTGAAATTCAAATCATGCGTTTGGTAGGTGCTAAGAATTCATACATTCGTCGTCCCTACTTGATGGAAGGTGCTTGGATTGGAGCACTTGGTGCTATCATTCCTTCTGGCCTCATTTACCTTTTGTATCATATGGTATACTCATCTTTGAACCCTGATTTCGTTAAAGGTGGTATTTCGATGTATGATCCAGAGTGGTTTGTCTATGCAGTTATCGGAACTCTCTTTGCAGTCGGTATCATTATCGGTTCGATTGGGTCACGTATGGCAATGCGCCGTTATTTGAAGTATTAATGCAATTAAAGGAGAACCGTTCTGGTTCTCTTTTTGCTTGTCAAGAGATTCAGGAGCAGAGATTTCAGCTTTATCTGAAAATGGTTATGCTCAAAGCCCAAATCAAAGACTATATTTGGTATAATATTTAAAAAACATTGGAAAAGAGATGCATTATGACAAAGTTAGCTACCATTTGTTATATTGACAATGGAAAGGAGCTTTTGCTCCTACATCGTAATAAAAAGCCTAATGATGTTCATGAAGGAAAGTGGATTTCTGTCGGGGGAAAACTAGAAGCTGGAGAGACACCTGACGAATGTGCTCGTCGTGAAATTTTCGAGGAAACCCATTTTACAGTAACTGAGATGAACTTCAAAGGTATGATTACCTTCCCTGAATTTACTCCGGGCCACGATTGGTATACCTATGTCTTTAAGGTGACTGATTTTGAAGGAGAACTCATTTCTGATGAGGAATCTCGCGAAGGGACACTTGAATGGGTGCCATATGATCAGGTTTTAACGAAGCCAACCTGGGAAGGTGACTATGAGATTTTTAAGTGGATTCTTGAAGATAGACCTTTCTTCTCTGCAAAATTTGTTTATGATTCTAACCAGAACTTGGTAGATAAAACTGTAACTTTTTATGATAAATAAGGAGAAACTATGAGCCGTAAAAAGACAGAAAAATTTTCACAAACATGGTTTTTTATGTGGATTTTGAATAATCAGGTGGTAATGGCCTTTCTAATCTTACTCTTGATTGGTTTGACGGTCTTGATTTTTACCAAAATTAGTCCAATTTTTTCACCAGTTATTCAATTTCTGACCATTATTATGTTGCCGCTGGTTATTTCCATGCTCCTTTATTATCTGATAAAACCTTTGGTGCTATTAGTCGAAAAAACTGGTTTAAATCGGACCATGTCTATCTTGCTTATCTATGCTATTCTTGCCTTACTCCTAGTTTGGGGAATTTCGACGGCTATTCCTAACTTACAAGATCAAATTTTGATTTTGATTAGAAATGCACCATCATACATTGCTCGGGCAAACAGTGAAACGGAACGTTGGTTGAAACTTCCTATTCTTTCCAATTTTCATGGAGATTTAGAGGCTGTGCTCAGTGATTTTTCAGCGAGAATGGTCAACTATGCCGAGCACTTTTCTACTTCAGCTCTGACTTGGATTGGGACCTTTGCTAGCACAGTAGCAAGAGTAACAGTTGCTATCATTTTGACACCATTCATTCTTTTTTATCTCTTAAGAGATAGTCAAAAGATGAAACATAGCTTTGTCTCAGCTTTACCGACACGTTTTCGTAAAACGACTGTCCGTATGCTTTCAGATATCAATAGTCAGCTCGAAGGTTATGTTCAAGGTCAAGTGACAGTAGCAATTGTCGTGGCAATTATGTTCTGTATCATGTTCAAGATTGTTGGGCTTCGTTATGGAATGACTTTTGGTATTTTAGCAGGATTTCTAAATATGATTCCCTATCTTGGAAGCTTTCTAGCTATGGTACCCGTTGTTATTATGGGATTGGTTCAAGGCCCTGCTATGCTAATCAAGGTCCTCATCATTTTTGTTATCGAGCAAACTATTGAAGGACGTTTTGTTTCTCCACTTGTTTTGGGAAATAAACTAAGCATTCACCCTATCACCATTATGTTTATTCTCTTGACAGCAGGATCTCTGTACGGTGTGTGGGGTGTCCTATTAGGGATTCCAATCTATGCCTCTGTCAAGGTTGTTGTTAGAGAGATTTTTGATTGGTACCGTTCTGTAAGTAATCTTTATCAAGATGATCTAGAAAATGAAGGACAAAAAGACGATGTTAAATAGTGAAAAAATGGTTGCCTCTATCGGAAACCAAGATTTAGACCACGCTGACAAATATTTTAAAAAAGCTTTACGAGAAGACCCTGCAGAGGTTCTTGTTGAGTTGGGCCAATACTTAGAGTCTATTGGTTTCTTACCACAGGCACAGGAAATTTACGAAAAAGTTCGTTTTGATTTTCCAGAGGTTAATGTCAATCTAGCACAAATTGTAGCCGAAGATGGCGATATTGAAGAGGCCTTTCTTTATTTGGATGCCATACCTGAAGACTCTGACGACTATTTGTCCGCTTTAATTGTAAAGGCAGACATCTATCAAATGGAGGGTTTAACTGATGTGGCACGTGATAAGTTGTTGGAGGCAAGTCAATTATCAGATGATTCATTGATTATTTTTGGTTTGGCTGAGATGGAATTTGAACTTGGAAATTTTGAACAAGTTATTCAATACTATGCTAAATTGGATAATCGTGACCTCCTGGCAATGACTGGGGTTTCTACTTATGAACGCATTGGTAAGGCTTATGCCAGTCTTGGAAAGTTTGAAGCTGCTCGTGAATTTTTGGAAAAAGCTATTGAAATTGAGTACGATGATACCACTGCTTTTGAATTAGCCACTTTGCTCTATGATCAAGAAGAGTATCAAAAAGCTAATTTTTACTTTAAGCAGATAGAAACCATGTCTGCAGACTTCGAAGGTTATGAGTATGTTTACGCTTTGTCGTTACATGCAGAACATAAAACCGAAGAAGCCTTACGTATGGCACAACAAGGAATTTCAAAAAATGCCTTTGATGTTCAATTACTTTTGTTAGCGTCACAGTTATCCTACGAGTTGCATGATACTCAATCTGCTGAATCTTATTTGAAGCAAGCCTTGCCATTGGCTGAGGACCAGGATGAGATTGTCTTACGTTTAAGTACTCTCTATTTGGGAGAAGAACGTTACGAGGACCTGGTAGCTTTAGCTGATTACGAGGTTGATTCTGTTTTGGCTCGTTGGAATATCGCCAGAGCCTATCAAGCACTTGATGATGAAGAAGAAGCTTTTCAAATTTATCAAGATTTGTCTAAAGATTTGGCTGATAATCCTGAATTCTTACAGGATTATGCATATATTCTAAGAGAATTTGGTTACAGAGACCAGGCGCGTGTAACAGCAGAAAAATACCTTGCCTTGGTGCCAGACGATGTCAATATGCAAACGTTTCTTGAAGATTACTAAGCTTTAAAATGTTTTAATTGGTGGTTTAAATAGAAGGAGGGGAGTGCGAATCTTACTCAACCTCCTCTTTTTTTATTTGTCTATTTATGTTATGATTTTATTAGAACCCATAAGGAGTAAATATGGTTAAGAGAGATTTAATTCGAAATATTATCATAGCAGTTCTTGCCATTGTAGTGATTTTATTGTTAAGAGCTTTTGTGTTATCAACACACCGTGTAACCGAAGGTCAGGCAAATGACTATATTCATGCAGGTGATTATGTTACTTTCAATAAAAATGTTGAACCGCATAATAAGGACTTTATCTTGTATACGGTTAATGGTAAGGAATATATCGGCCGTGTTATTGCTGATGAGGGCAAGAGCGTGACAGCTATGGATGATTTCCTTTATATCAATGATAAGTCAGTTGACGAAGCCTATATTAGCAAAGATAAATCAGCTTATTTGGCGACAGTGTCACCTGGGAATTTCTTTACTGATGATTTTTCCATTGCAACATTGACAGATAATAAACAAACTAAGATTGAAAAAGGTCAATACCTTGTGTTGAACGATAACCGTCGTAATACAGATGATAGTCGTAAGTTTGGTCTTATTGAAAAGGACCAAATTAAAGGTGTTATCTCTTTCAGATTGTATCCTCTATCACGTTTTGGTTTCGTTGTTGTCGATTAATATTTCAATACTACTAAAAAAGCTAGGAACTTTTGACAAGTTTCTAGCTTTTTTTGCGAATAAATTGGTGAAGGTTTATTTTAAGACTTTATGATGCTGATAGTTTCATCGTCTTAAAATGAATTAGCAGAAATTGTAAGTAGAAAAGGAAATTAAGATGCATTTAGGATTTCATTTTGGATTTAAGAAAAGCAAAGCTTATGGACTGTGCGGTGTTATGCTAGCAATCTTATTTTTAGGCATGTCTGGTCACTCGGCGAAAGCAGATGAAATGTTATCACCAACTGACACATCTTCAACTTTGAAAGAAAGTACAGAGAATCACGAGGCGAGTTATTCTGAAGTAGGAGTACACGATAATTCAACGAGTCAAATGAATCTACAAAGTGAAAAGGTATTAGAGGAGAAGCAATCAAGTCTGGCAGATTCTTCAAAAATAGCTGTCTTAACCAATAGTTCTGTGACCACAAGCTCTTATCAAGAGGCAGATGATCTTAGCGAAATTAATCAAAATCAAAGTCATTTTCTTAGTGCCATTAAGCAAGGAGCTATGGATGGAGCCAAGGAAGGAGTCCTTCCCTCTATTACGGCAGCGCAAGCTATCCTAGAAAGTGGTTGGGGAAGCTCTGAACTTGCTAAGGCTCCCAACAATAATCTTTTTGGCATTAAAGATTCAGAAGACTGGAATGGAGAAATCGTGACTGTGCCTACCCAGGAATATGTTAATGGTGACTATATCAAGATCAATGCAGCTTTTCGAAAATATACCTCATGGAATGATAGCGTAGTAGACCATGCAAAATTTTTCACGAGTACCGAGTGGCGAAAAAACAATTACCGAAAAGTTGTGAATGAAACAGATTATCGCATTGCGGCTCAGGAACTGAAGAATGCAGGATATGCGACAGATCCAAGTTACGCTGGAAAACTTATCTCTTTGATTGAAGCCTATAAACTTTATGAATGGGATGCAGTGAGCAATACGACCAACTCCGTCCTAGAAAATGAAGGAGTAGAGAGTCAAAATCCTAAAGCCGACCTTGCTATCACTGGTCTCAACAATGCTACTAGTAGCTATGATCTTGTCATTTCAAACTTGGTTGCGCCACGAGGCTTCAAAGAAGTCTTAGTTCCAACCTGGTCTGAAAAGAACGGTCAAGATGATATCATCTGGTACAAGGCAGCTAAGCAAGCTAATGGAGACTATAAGGTGACCGTTCGTTCAAGCAACCATAAAGGTGATAGCGGTCTGTATAATTCCCATGTCTATTTGGTTGACAATGATGGTAAATTCATTGGCCTAGGTGGCAAACAAGTGACACTTGATATCACTAAGACTCAAGGAACCTTAACTATTGCTAACAACAATAAAAACCGTGGAACCTTTGATGTTCTTATCACCAATCTGACGAGTCCAAGTGGTATTTCAGGTGTCCTTATCCCAGTCTGGTCTGAACAAAATGGCCAGGATGATCTTGTTTGGCATAATGCCACAAAACAGGATGATGGTTCCTACAAGGTGACTATTTCAGCTAGCCAACACAAGTGGAACTCAGGCAAGTACATCGTTCATGGCTATATTGTTGATGCTTCAGGTAAGAATATCGGCTTTGGGGCAACTTCAGCTGATGTGGTAGCCCCTAAGAAAATCGGTTCAGCATCAAGAGGAAATTACGATGTTTTAAATAAGATTGTCTATCTCGATGCTGGTCATGGTGGCTATGATCCAGGTGCTTCTTATTTTGGTATCTCTGAAAAGAGCTTGACCTTGGCTATTCAAAGCCGCGTGAAAGCTAAATTAGAAGCAGAAGGGTATCAAGTTGTAACCACACGCACAAGTGATACCTATGTTGACTTGACGGATCGTTCACGTGCAGCTAATGCTTCTGAATCTGATATCTTCGTAAGTATCCACATCAATGCTTCAGGAAGTTCAGCAGCACAGGGAATCGAGACTTATTATTACCAACCTTATGCAGAATACCCATCACGTATTAATGCAACCTACCATGCTAATCCAACTCGATTGAGCATGAGTGACACCTTGGCCAATGCTATCCAGTCTAGCTTGATTAATGCGACTGGAGCCCAGAATCAAGGCGTGAAACGTCAAACCTTTGCGGTCTTACGTGAAACGACAGCGCCGGCGGTTCTCCTTGAACTAGGTTTCTTGTCAAATCCACAAGAAGCAGCCCGTTTGAATACCTCTGCTTATCAGGAAACTTTAGCTAATGCAATTGTGGCTGGAGTTAAGTCTTACTACGAAAAAGTATCTAAAGTTTAAGTTATAAGGTTAACCCATCATTTTGATGGGTTTTTGTGCTATAATTGAGATAAATACAACAAAAGGAGTGCTTATGGCCTACGATTTACTCTTAGAGCGTTTTTTACGCTATGTTAAGATCAATACACGTAGTGATGAAAATGCAACAAGAACGCCAACAACACAAAGTCAAGTAGATTTTGCCTTGAAAGTTCTAAAACCAGAATTAGAAGAACTGGGTTTGTCCAATATCCATTATTTGGAAAGTAATGGTTACCTAGTGACAACTCTTCCAGCGAATGATGACCAATTAACACGTAAGATTGGTTTCATCTCTCATATGGATACTGCAGATTTTAATGCAGAAGGAGTATCACCCCAAGTTATTGAATCCTATGATGGAGGCATTATTCCTCTTGGGACCTCAGGTTACAACCTAAATCCAACTGATTTTCCAAATCTCCAGAATTACATCGGTCATACACTTATTACGACAGATGGCACCACTCTTCTTGGAGCTGATGATAAATCTGGTATTGCTGAGATTATGACAGCATTAGCTCATTTGAAGGCACATCCTGAAATCAAGCATTGTGAGATTCGTGTAGGCTTTGGTCCTGATGAAGAAATTGGAATTGGCGCAGATAAATTTGATGTTGATGATTTTGATGTCGATTTTGCCTACACTGTTGACGGTGGTCCATTGGGTGAATTACAGTATGAAACCTTCTCTGCCGCGGGTGCTGAGCTGACTTTTCATGGCCGTAATGTCCACCCTGGAACAGCAAAAGGTCAGATGGTCAATGCTTTGCAATTGGCAATTGATTTTCATAATCAGTTGCCCGCAGAAGATCGTCCAGAGTTGACGGATGGTTATCAAGGTTTCAACCATCTTCAAACAATGACAGGTACTGTTGAAGAAGCAAATTCATCATATATCATTCGTGATTTTGAGACAGAGTCTTTTGAAAATCGAAAAGCAACTTTCCAAGAAATTGCCGATAAAATGAATCAAGCCTACGGTCAAACGCGAGTTGATTTGGTGATCAAAGATCAATATTATAACATGCGTCAAGTCATTGAAAAAGATATGATGCCTGTTGAGTTGGCTAAGGAGGTTATGGAGGACCTAGGAATTGTTCCAGTCATTGAGCCAATTCGTGGTGGAACTGATGGTTCAAAGATATCTTTCATGGGAATTCCGACACCAAACCTTTTTGCAGGTGGTGAAAATATGCATGGTCGTTATGAGTACGTTTCTTTACAAACAATGGAAAAAGCTGTAGATGTTATTCTTGGAATTGTCAGTAATCCCTAATTGCGCTTGCTAAAAACTGATTTTATGGTAGAATTAGATGTAATGGAGGTGCTGAGATGATTAAAATTTTCGGCAAGTATCGTTACCATTGGCAACCTGAATTGTCTTGGCTTATCATTTATTGGTCTTTAGCCATCACGCCAATCTTTATTGCAGCCGCCCTTCTGTTCGAGTTGTACTCGGTGCCCTCACATATTTTGATGCTTTTCACTATTTTTGTTGCTTTATTTGGTCTAGGGTTCCATCGTTACTTTATTATTGAAGATTATGGAATACTGCGTATTGTTTCTTTCAATATTTTTAAACCGCGTAAGGTGCAGATTAGTGATATTGAAAAAGTGGAAGTTATCAAAACCGGCTTGTGTCTCATTTTTAAAAATGGAAAGAAACGTCAGTTTTATATGAGAAAGTGGCCTAAGAAATATTTCTTAGATGCTTTAGCACTTCATCCTGATTTCAAAGGTGAGGTAGAACTAATGGATTATATGACTAATTTTGATTATTTTGCCTTTTATGAGGAATCAAAAAAAGCCCTCAAGCTTAAACTTCGCAGCAAATAAGGGCTTTGGTAGGACAAGATTTGACAGCGGTCAAAGTCTCAGGACTATTTTTAATAATTTGATTGAGTTGGTCGCTGTCTCTGAACCTAACAATACCTTCGTCATCATAATCAAAGACGGGAGAGTAGGTTTGGCACAAACCACAAGCGATACATTTTTCTGGAATTAATGATACTTTCAT
>OIER01000932.1_pt1 | contig 17156 bp, 14 predicted proteins | sample 1581801 | NCBI WGS metagenome assembly OIER01 (sample SAMN03281006, study PRJEB24777) | human gut metagenome | isolation source: fecal sample PR165 from 1 month old male Malay infant, vaginally delivered... | reverse complement strand
TTTCACATGTCACGTTATACAGGACCATCTTGGAAACAATCTCGCCGTCTTGGCTTGTCACTTACAGGTACAGGTAAAGAATTGGCACGTCGTAACTACGTACCAGGTCAACACGGACCAAATAACCGTTCAAAATTGTCAGAATACGGTTTGCAATTAGCTGAAAAACAAAAACTTCGTTTCTCTTACGGACTTGGTGAAAAACAATTCCGTAACTTGTTCGTACAAGCTACTAAAGTTAAAGAAGGAACTGTCGGTTTCAACTTCATGCTTCTTTTGGAACGTCGTTTGGATAACGTTGTTTACCGTCTTGGACTTGCGACTACTCGTCGTCAAGCTCGTCAATTCGTTAACCACGGTCACATCCTTGTTGATGGAAAACGCGTTGATATCCCTTCATACCGTGTAACTCCAGGTCAAGTGATCTCAGTTCGCGAAAAATCAGCTAAAGTTCCAGCTATCCTTGAAGCTGTTGAAGCTACAGTTGGACGCCCAGCATTCGTATCATTCGATGCTGACAAACTTGAAGGTTCATTGACTCGCCTTCCAGAACGCGATGAAATCAACCCAGAAATCAACGAAGCACTTGTCGTTGAATTCTACAACAAAATGCTTTAATTTTAAGATATACTTTGCAGAAAGCCTACTACAGTGGGCTTTTTATTTTGTCTTAAAGGGTTGATTTCTGGCTTTGCTCCCCTTTTTGTTTTCTTAAAACCTAAACCTGCTAATAAAAAAACTCCTGATCTAGATCGATCAGGAGAGACTGTTACCGTAACATTTTCATTAAAAATTCAGCCATTTGTTGAGGGCTTTCTTTTTTTCCGCGCGAAACCCACATCTGACAGACTCCGAAGAAGGCATTGGTCAGATAGACAGAACTGTAGACTCTTTCAATATCTGTTAATGATTTATGACTATAGCGTTCTTGCAAACTATCAACCAATAGAATCTGCAATTTATGTCGTAAGAAGGTTTGAATCTCCTTGGTTCCATTCTCTGTCAAAAGAACTGCAAAGAGAGGTTCCTTGGTTAGAAATTCAAACACCTCTGTAATCGCTTGGCGCTTGTCGTCTTGGTGTTTGTCAAAGATGTATTCAAGTTTGTGAAAGAGTGCTTGTTGGTAGCGCTCGATCATGTCGTACTTGTCTCGATAATGGGTATAAAAACTAGAGCGACTAATACCGGATTCTTGCGCCAAATCAACCGTTGTGATATGGTCGAATGATTCCTTTTCGAGTAGTCGAACCATCGCTTCCTCAATATTTCGTTTTGTTTTTAATCGTTTATTGCTCTCAGTCATCTGTTAATCCTTTTTGCACAAAATTATACACAGTGTCTAAAAATGAAGATTTCCTACTTGTGAAAATTTCTAGAAACTGTATAATCTATTATATCAGAAATTTAGACAATGTGTATAAAAAGGAGACAAAAAATATGATGAAAGAATGGAAGGCTATTCTTAAAAAGCCGACATTTATCATTGTCATGATTGGAGTTGCGTTAATTCCAGCTCTTTATAATATTATTTTTCTATCTTCCATGTGGGATCCATATGGTCAGGTTTCGGATCTTCCTGTAGCGGTTGTCAACAAGGATCAATCTGCTACATATAATGGACAAAAAATGGAAATCGGGAAAGACATGGTGTCCAATTTAAAGGATAACGATTCGCTTGATTTTCATTTTGTAGATGAGAAAGCTGCGAAAGATGGTCTAAAAAATGGCGATTATTATATGATTGTAACCCTGCCTGAGGATCTTTCAAAAAAAGCTAGCTCCATCTTAACCAATCATCCGGAACAGATGACTATTGCTTACCAAACGTCCAGTGGTCATAGTTTTATTGCAGGGAAAATGAGTGACTCTGCGATGACAAAAATGCAGCAGTCGGTGGCTGAAAAAGTGACCAATACTTATACAACTGCTTTATTTTCCAAAATGGGATCGCTTAAAACTGGTATGGGGACAGCGGCAGATGGAAGTGCTAAATTAGCAGATGGTGCAAGTAAATTGGAAGATGGTGGTCAAACACTATCTACTAATTTGAATACATTGGCTCGTTCAAGCTTAGCATTTTCAGATGGTGCAACTACTCTTCGTACAGGTCTAGCGGCTTATACAGATGGTGTTGGTCAATTAGGAAATGGTCTCAATCAAATGGCTGGTCAACTTCCAAACTTGGTATCTGGCGTCAATCAATTAAATAATGGATTTGGCACTTTTAATACAGGATTGATGGCTTACGCTACCGGAGTGGATCAATTAGGAAATGGTCTCAATCAAATGGCGAGTCAAACCCCTCAGTTGGCCTCAGGAGTTGGTCGATTAACCAGCGGTATGGGGACACTCAATGACGGTCTTGGGAATTATACTAATGGCGTGCGTCAATTGAATTCGGGTCTATCTAACTTTTCAAATGGTTTAGTGACCTATACAAATGGAGTCGCTACATTATCAGAGGGAGCGGGTCAATTAAGTAGTCAATCCACTACTCTTCGAAATGGAGTTTCTCAATTAGAATCAGGTATTCAAACATTATCAAGCCAGCTACAAGCTTCTACAAGCCAATCAGCTCAGATTGATCAATTGGCAGCTGGTTTGAACCAATTAAATGCAGCGATTCAAAATGCTTCGGTAGATACCAGTCAACTGTCATCTGGCTTGACGAGTATTGCGAATTCAGCTCAAGCGATCCTTGCTTCAGCCCAAGCGGATCGTGCAAATGCCCTTGCAAGTGTGCAAGGGACAGCAGCTTATCAAGCAATGACAGCTGATCAACAAGCGGAAATCAGTGCGGCGATATCATCGAGTCCAAGCTCAAGTGAAACAGCAGCTCAAGGGATCTTGACAACGATTCAAACGATCCAAAGTAGTTTGAATACAGGAAATAGCTTGACACAGCTGCAAACTGCAGCAAATCAAATTTTACCAACAGCTTCTTCTACCTTGACAGACTTGTCAAGTGGCTTGTCTAAAATCCAATCCGCAGTTAGTGGACAATTGTTACCAGCTAGTCAAACCATCAGTCAAGGGATCGGCGCTTATACAGCTGGTGTTGATAAAATCGCTAGTGGGGCAAGCCAACTTCAGACCAATAGTAACACTTTAACAGATGGTGCTAGTCAGTTAGCAGCAGGTGTTGGCCAACTAGATAGTAAATCATCAGAATTGCTTGCAGGAAGCAATCAATTAACTTCTGGACTAGGTGAGTTAAATGGGAAGATGCCTACTTTGACATCAGGTATGAATCAACTGGCTTCAGGAGCAACACAATTGACAAGTAAATCTGGTGAATTGATTGCTGGTGCTGGAAAATTAGCAGACGGAGTAGGGCAATTGAACAGCAAAACTCCAGAGTTGGCAGGTGGTGTCAACAAACTTGTCACTGGTGTCAACCAGTTAACGGATAAATCAGGTCAATTGGTGACGGGGGCTGATAAACTAGCTGACGGTGCAAATCAAATCTCAGATGGATCCAGCAAATTAGCAGCGGGTGGCCAAACATTGACAAACGGTTTGGGTGAATTAGCAACAGGAAGTCAAACCTTGAGTCAAGGTTTAAACGATGCTAAGGGACAACTGAATGCTGCTACAACCGAAAAAGAAAACGCAAAAACCTTAGCCAATCCTGTTACGACTTCTAAAACAGATCAAGATAATGTCCCTGTAAATGGGGTCGGAATGGCTCCTTATATGATCTCTGTAGCACTCTTTGTTTGTGCCTTGTCAACCAATATGATCTTTGCAAAATTGCCATCCGGTCGTCATCCTGAAAGTCGTTGGGCATGGTTTAAATCTCGCTTTGAGGTCAATGGAACCATTGCGGTGGTTGCAGGAATCTTGGTCTATGGTGCTGTTCACTTGATTGGTTTATCTGCCAATCATGAGATGGCTACCCTCTTCCTTTGTGTGATCGGTAGTGTAGCCTTCATGTCTATTGTGACCGCTTTAACAACATGGCAAAGAAAGGTCGGTGCTTTCCTCTCTTTGATCCTCTTGCTTTTACAATTGGCTTCTAGTGCAGGAACTTATCCTCTTGCTTTGACAAATGGATTTTTCCAATCCATTCATCCATTCTTGCCAATGAGCTATACCGTCTCTGGTCTTCGTCAAACGATTTCGATGACAGGAGAAATTGGAAACCAAGTGGCTTTCCTTCTGATGACTATTGCTCTATTTGCGGGACTAGGGATGTGGTTTTACAATCCAAAAAAATATGAAGAGGACTAATCGTCAAGAACTCTCAACTCATTTGGAGTTGAGAGTTTTTTGTTTCATGTGAAACAAAAATTCTCGCTTGTTTAAGCGAGAATAGTCATTATTTAAAGAAGACAACATCAGGATTTGGCGTAATATAGAGAAGTTGGTCGTTTTCAAAGACCAATTGGATGGTGTTGTTTTTATAGGTGTAAATGGTGTAGGCTACTCCAAATTTAGAAGCTTGTTTCAGATCAACTGCCCCCAATAAAAAGGCATGAGCTTGTTCTTCTGTCATTTTCCCCTTACGGTAGAGATTTTTAATATTTTCTAGTTCAATATTTTGAAAAGATTCGCTAATATAAGCAGGGTCTGTTATTTGTTTCTCAGGACTTCCAAGGATTTTTTGGACAAGAGCAGTGGTATACCCTTCATAATCCGGCGTTTGTACAAAAATATTGTCGTCATTTTTAGAGTAGGCTACTTTTAAGTTCCCTGTTGCATAAATTTTATCCTTGGGTGCTTCTTGGGCATTTCTAGGGAGCCCTTCGGTTGTGATGATGTCAGAAGTAGTTTCCGTAGTAGTTGAGGGAGAGCTAGAGGAATTACCTGTGCTAGTTGAGCTAGTTGAACGACTCGAGCTACTTTTTTTAGTGGTTTTCTTTTTTGAGCTGGTAGTAGTAGGCTCTTGTTTAAAATTGATCTTAAGGTCCGGCACACAGGCTGATAGAAAAAGAAGAGACAGCAAGAGTGTGAAGAAAAGAGGTAGTGTCTGTTTTTTCATCATGTTCCTTTCAACAAGTTGATTGATTTTCTATTCTATCATAAAAAGAGTAACAAAAAAAGGTCAGGAAGAAATCCTGCCTTTATTTGTTGTTATGGATGTCCGCCTCCAGGTCCACCACCTTGAGGTCCGCCACCGCCGGGAGCACCACCGCCTCCAGGCATGGAATTGACAATTTCTGTTTGTTTTTCACCATTGATATAGATATCTCCACCGGTGTAGGTAGCAGTACCATCAAAGTCGAATCCAGATTGACCTGTTAATTTAATGGTTCCTCCGGTAACAGTGATATTTCCATTCGAATCAATTGGATCGGTATCGCCTTGGCCAACTTCAACGTTGAGGGTTCCACCATTCATGGTGAAGAAAATTTCATCTTGGTTGGCATTGGCATTAGCCGCATTGACCCCGTCATCGGTTGCATAGATGGTGATATCTCCACCGTTGATGGTGATCGATTTTCCTTCGAGACCTTCGACAGACTCGGTTACCTTATAGGTTCCGCTATCGATGATCAGATCACCAGAAGCATGGATGCCATCGTCCCCAGCTGAAATGGTCATGGTATTGTCAGACAGATACATGGTTCCGACAGATGTATCTTCATCGTTATCCACCTTGACCGCATCTTCATCTGCATCGATGGTCATCGTCGTACCGGTGATATTGAGCTCATCATTGACGTTGAAGGCATCTCCTACAGCCGTGATCTTATAGGTTCCGCCTGTGATGTGGAGTGTGTCATTGGCCTTGATCCCGTTGTTCTTCTTGGCATCAATATTGAGCGTACCCGAACCATTGATGGTGAGATCCCCTTTAGAGAAGATGACCGCATCGGCATCTTCATCATTGTTTGAACTTGAATCAGACAAGGTATTGGTCGTGCCATCTGCTAGAGTCAGGTAGACATGCCCTGCTTTCGTAGCAGAGATTGGCGCGTTGGTGTTGGTCATGGTAACCCCTTTTAAGACGATATGAACATCATCTGAATCACCTGCTTCGACCTTGATTTGAACCCCATTAGATTCACCAGAGATGACATAGGTTCCGGCCTTCGAGATGGTCACGGTGGATCCAGAAACGGCTACGCCATCACCTGCTACACTTGCAGAAGATCCAGACAGTTTGACAGTAGAGGCGGTACTTTCATCGTAAGAGGTGTCCTTGTCCTTACCTGTAAAATAGTTGGCGTTGGTTGTTTTATTAGTAGTAGCAGTTGTTTGGGCGGTATTGTTTGTTGTAGCTGATTGTGATGACGCTTGGGTACAAGCTGTCAGTAAGGTGAGGGTCGCGGCCCCCGTTAGTAAGAATTTCCATTTGTTTGATTTCATGAGCTTTTCCTCTCGTTCCATTGATATGCTCCTAGTCTAAAGTTGCTAGCTGAAAGTTTCCTAAAGTTTTTCTGAAAGGAACCTTAACTTTAGTTTTCTTTAAGTTTGGCTTAATGAAAGCTTAAGAAAAGGCCACTAAACTAAGGAACCAGTAAAGCGACTTGTGGCTTTGCAACAAAAGCGATAAAGAAAATGCCCAACTTTTTATAGAACAAAAGGAGAAAAACATGAAAAAAACGGTAGAGACAAGCTTCAAGCGGATTGAAACCAAATATGTGGTGAATAAAGAAGATTTGGATGATTTATTGAAAGATTTGAAGAAATATGTGGTTGAAGATGATTATCCCATCTCCACGATTTCGAATGTCTATTTTGATACAGAAGACTTCGATGTAATCCAAGATGCTCTTGCTAAACAGAACCGTCGTGAAAAGATCCGGATGCGGACCTATATAGAGCATCCAACAGTAGAGAGTCCCGCTTTTCTAGAAGTAAAATCAAAAGATGCAGAAGGAATTGGCCACAAGTTCCGCCTGGTCGCTACTTCACAAGCCATTATCAACTTGATGACAGATGGGACAGTAGATCAGCAGATACAAGATCCAGACTTAGTGCAAGAGATTCAGAGATTGCGTAAACGCTATGGTCATCGAATGGAACCACGGATGTTCATTTACTATGATCGCTTGTCTCTCAAAGAAAAGAAATCCATTCAGGGTTATCCTTATCAGAAAATTCGCGTGACAATCGATCAAAACTTAGTCTTTCGTGATCAAGCTGTTAGTCTTTTTCATGGGAAGAAAGGAGAACCTTTGTTAGAGGATGACTTCGTGATCATGGAAATTAAGGCTCCCGGACAAGAACCTCAATGGTTAAAGGATATTTTAGAGAAGTATGGTTTGGTCAAGCAGAAATTTTCAAAATATAGCTGTGCTTATCATAAATCACAAGGATTGGATTATGCCCCAAGACCAGTTCAAGAAACGGTAGGTGCTGCCTATGTCTAATCTATTTGATTCTATTTTTAATAATGCCACAGCAACGGTGGATCCCTTGCGCTTACTGCTGGCCCTTTTGGTCAGCCTCTTTCTAGGAACAGCCCTATCTTGGACCTATAAATACCGGACACTGTACACTCGAGAGTTTGTCATTAGTTTGACCTTGCTTCCTTGTATGATGACCTTAGTGATCTTTTTAGTCAATGGAAGTTTGGGGACCTCGATTGCAGTGGCAGGGACCTTTAGTTTGATTCGTTTCCGGTCAGCTACGAGTGGTTCGAGAGAGTTGATTGCGATTTTTCTAGCCATGATTATAGGACTAGCAGCAGGATCGGGCTATCTTTTATTGGCCATTTTATCAACCCTCTCTTTACTAGGGGTTTGGCTTGTATTGGAGAACAAACAGAGTAAGGCAGATCATCAACGGCGCCGTCATTTGACCATTACAGTCTCAAAACAAGATGCTGTTGCAGAACAAATCAGTCAGTTGTTAGACCAAAGTTGTTCAGAAATTGACTTTATTTCTGTAACAACGGCCCAAGCTGGAGAACAACTGACCTTGAACTATGAGGTGAATATGAAATCGAACATCGATGATTTTGCCCTTGCTAATCTATTGATTAACAAGATTGAAAATTGTGATGTTGCTCTGACAAAGAAAGCCAAAAAAAGAAAGAATCTATAACAGCTATCCTACTTTAGGATAGTTTTTTAGGATTTTAAGAACTTTTTAAGAAAAAGTGGTATACTATTTCTTAAAAATTGAAGGAATCCTTTATGAAAAAGACTGCTATTTTTGAAGATGTCATCTCGATTATGAGCCATGATTCATCTACCATCAAGGATCGAAAAGGATGCGATCCAGAGCCTTTTCGAGAAAAAATTACAGATGATATGACGGATGATGCCTTTCTATATCAAGTCAGGTCCTACCTAGCAAGTTTTGGGATTATTGGCCATATCTCCTTTCAGAATAAAAAAGCTGGTCAAAAAGGCTTTCTCTTACGCGTAATGGACCATCAACTTTATGTTGAAAAGGCGAATGCAGATACGGGTCTCCAAGCAGGTGACCAGATCCTAAGTCTGGATGGAAGTGACTTGGACCAAGTAGCGTCTCTTCATAAGGACTATTTTATCAGTAAGACCCCCGAAAGACATTACCGAGAATGGGCGGATTTGGTCTCTCAGTCAAGAAGGGTTACTCTTCTCCGAGAAGGGGTAGAAAAGACCATTGAAGTAGCGCCCAGTCGAGAGCCGATCAAAGATCAGATTTTTTGGAAACGATTAGACGATGAGCTTCTTTATCTTCGTCTGGATAACTTTATGGATGAAGGAGCTATTAGTCGGGTATACCAAGAGTGCTTACCGATGATGACGGAGGTCAAGTTCCTTCTCATTGATGTCCGACAGAACGGCGGAGGGACAGACTCTTTATATTTCCCTCTATTACATCTAGGCTTAGAGAAGGATCAGGGCTATGATTCGCTTGACTGGGACGATGATGGCATGGAAATTCTCTATACGGAGCGCAATGTTGACCTGCGCTTGAAAGACTTTGAGGACTGGATGCAACAGGAAGAAATTAGTCCTGAAACCATTAAACTGCTTGAAGAGATGAAAGAGGAATTGCTCCGCCATCGGGGGAAAGGCTATGTACCGTATCAGCAAGAAAGCGAGGAATTCTTCCCAGAGGTTAGAGGAGGCCGCTATCCCGAGCGGATCTTTGTCTTATCAGACACCTACTGCGCTTCTTCTGGAGATAATTTTGTCCAGATGATGAAGCAATTTAAGAAGGTAACGGTGGTAGGTAGACCAACTCTCGGAATTTTAGACTATTCCAATTGTTGTACCGTTGACTATGGTGATTATCGATTGATGTTTCCTACCTCTCGCTGTCTAAGCCTGGATCAAGGCAAAGGAATGACGGATCAAGGTGTGGAGCCGGATATAGAAATTCCCTGGAGTCCTGACCATTTTGAAAGAGATGTGGATCTGGACAAGTGTCTGGAGTTAATTCATCAGAGCAAAATAAAATAAAAAGAATTCCCATCAGAAAATGTAAAGAAGAAAAATTCTTTGGTTAGAAGGGATAAATGTCTGAAATGATAACGTTTTCCAGAGGATTCTCACTATGTTTAAAATTGCTTACTTGGTATAAAAAATGGTAAAATAGTGAATAACAATCAAAATGAAGAGTGAAACTTATGAAACATAAAACACTTTATAAATTTATCGGGCAGACGGTCTTGTATTTCGCCATTTTCCTAGCCCTACTTTATTTCTTTAGTTACCTTGGTCAAGGTCAGGGTGGCTTTATCTACAACGAATTTTAGAAAAGGAGACTCCTACCCGTGTCAAACCAACCTATTCACGATATGATCGAGACAATTGAACGTTATGCGCAACTACAACCAGACTATCCGGTCTACAATGTCCTTGGTGAGGAGCATACCTATGGGCAATTGAAGGCTGATTCAGATAGCTTGGCTGCCCATATTGACCAAATGGGACTTCCTGAAAAGTCACCTGTAGTGGTCTTTGGTGGACAAGAATATGAAATGTTGGCAACCTTTGTGGCCTTGACAAAATCTGGCCATGCCTATATCCCAATTGATAGCCACTCTGCCTTGGAGCGCGTGTCTGCCATTGTTGAAGTAGCAGAGCCAAGCTTGATTATTGCCATCAATGAATTTCCATTGGAAAACCCAGCTGCTCCAATCATGTCCTTGGAGCAAGTGCGTGAAGCTTATGCGGCTCAGCATGCCTATGACTTGAAACATCCGGTCAAAGGGGATGATAACTACTACATCATCTTTACCTCAGGGACAACCGGGAAACCAAAAGGGGTGCAAATTTCGCACGATAACTTGCTCAGTTTTACCAACTGGATGATTACGGACAAGGAATTTGCAACGCCAGAGCGTCCGCAAATGTTGGCACAACCGCCCTATTCCTTTGACTTGTCTGTCATGTACTGGGCACCGACCTTGGCTCTTGGAGGAACCCTTTTTGCTCTTCCATCAGCCATTACTCAAGACTTCAAACAACTCTTTGCGACCATCTTTTCTCTTCCGATTGCGATCTGGACTTCGACACCATCTTTTGCAGATATGGCCATGTTATCAGAAGACTTTAATAGTGAGAAAATGCCTGGAATCACGCATTTCTACTTTGATGGCGAAGAATTGACGGTTAAAACGGCTCAAAAACTGCGCGAGCGTTTCCCAAATGCACGCATCATCAATGCCTACGGCCCAACGGAAGCAACTGTAGCTCTTTCGGCTGTAGCCGTAACAGATGAGATGTTAGCTACTTTGAAACGTCTGCCAATTGGTTACACCAAAGAAGATTCTCCAACCTTCATCATTGATGAGGCAGGTAACAAATTGCCGAATGGTGAGCAAGGTGAGATCATCGTGTCTGGACCGGCTGTTTCAAAAGGTTATATGAATAATCCAGAGAAAACAGCAGAAGCCTTCTTCGAATTTGAAGGTCTTCCAGCCTACCATACAGGAGATGTCGGAACCATGACGGATGAAGGCCTCCTTCTCTATGGTGGACGGATGGACTTCCAGATTAAGTTTAACGGTTACCGTATCGAGCTAGAGGATGTCTCTCAAAACTTGAACAAATCGAAGTATATTGACTCAGCAGTCGCAGTTCCGCGCTATAATAAAGATCACAAGGTTCAAAATCTCTTGGCCTATGTTATCTTAAAAGAGGGTGTCAAAGAACAATTTGAGCGCGAGATTGATATCACGAAAGCCATTAAGGAAGATTTAGAAAACATTATGATGTCTTATATGATGCCTTCAAAATTCCTCTATCGTGACAGCTTGCCATTAACACCAAACGGGAAAATCGACATCAAAGGGTTGATTAGCGAGGTTAACAACCGATGATCGAGTTTTTGAAACAGCTCCCTCATTTAGAACACTATGGAACACCGATCTATTTTATCTACCTCATTCTAGCTTTTTTGCCGATCTTTGTGGGTCTCTTTTTCAAAAAGCGGTTTCCGGTATATGAAGGACTTGTGAGTCTGATCTTTATCATTTTGATGCTGACAGGTTCGAATCTCAAGCAAATTTATGCCTTACTCTTTTACGTAGTCTGGCAAATCTTGATTGTGTATTCCTACAAATTTTATCGTCAGAAAGCGGACAATAAGTGGATTTTCTATCTTCATTCCTTCTTGTCTGTCTTGCCCTTGATCTTTGTTAAGGTAGAGCCAGCGATCAAGAATGGACACCAATCCTTGTTTGGATTTTTAGGGATTTCTTATTTGACCTTCCGAGCTGTCGGAATGATCATCGAAATGCGAGATGGTGTTTTGAAAGAATTCACGCTCTGGGAATTCTTACGCTTTATGCTCTTTATGCCAACCTTCTCAAGTGGGCCGATTGATCGTTTCAAGCGTTTTAATGAGGATTATAAAGCCATTCCTGAGCGCGAAGAATTATTGGATATGTTGGAGCAAGCTGTTAAGTACATCATGTATGGCTTCCTTTATAAATTTATCCTAGCTCATATTTTTGGCCACTTATTGTTAGGTCATGTGCAGACCTATGCCTTGTCTCAAGGTGGATTCTTCAACATCGGAACGCTGGGAGTCATGTATGTTTATGGCTTTGACCTTTTCTTTGACTTTGCAGGGTATTCCATGTTTGCTTTAGCGGCTTCCAATTTGATGGGGATTAAAAGTCCCATCAACTTTGACCGTCCTTTTAAATCACGTGATTTAAAGGAATTCTGGAATCGCTGGCATATGAGTTTATCTTTCTGGTTCCGTGATTTTGTCTTTATGCGTCTCGTAATGGTGCTGATGCGCAATAAAGTGTTCAAGAGCCGGATTACCACCTCAAATGTTGCCTACATTATCAATATGTTGGTCATGGGATTCTGGCACGGGGTGACCTGGTACTACATCGCTTATGGACTCTTCCATGGGCTTGGAATGGTTATCAATGATGCCTGGATTCGAAAGAAAAAATCTATTAATAAAGAAAGAAAAGCAAAAGGATTGGATCCGATACCGGACAATCGTTGGACCAAGGCTTTGGGGATCTTTATCACCTTTAATACAGTGATGTTGTCCTTCCTGATCTTCTCAGGATTCTTGGATCAGCAATGGTTCCCAAAAGTGAAATAAAAGGAGAATAAAAAATGGATGTAAAATCACAAGTAATTGAAATTATTGACGAATTGTTTATGGAAGATGTCTCAGACATGATGGATGAGGATCTCTTTGATGCGGGTGTTCTTGATAGTATGGGAACAGTTGAATTGATCGTGGAATTGGAAAATCGCTTTGGGATCCGTGTTCCTGTATCTGAATTTGGACGCGATGATTGGAACACTGCTAACAAGATCGTAGAAGGTGTAACGGAGCTTCAGAATGCTTAAGCGTTTGTGGCTGATTTTAGGGCCCGTATTTTGCGCGCTCCTCATGGTAACAGCTTTATTATTCTTTTATCCAATCAATCATAAGCACAACTATACCGAAGAGAAAAAAGCTGCGGTTAGTCTGAATGCAGAAGGATTCAAGAGCCGTACAAAGAAGCAAGAAGCGCTTTCTGATCCACAGCATCGCTTTGTCCCTTATTTCGGCTCCAGTGAATGGTTGCGCTTTGATGTGGTGCATCCAGCAGTTTTGGCTGAGAAATATGACCGCAATTACAGACCCTACTTTTTAGGAGAACGTGGTGCGGCTTCTTTGAACCAGTATTTTGGAATGCAACAGATTTTGCCAGAACTTAAGGACAATACAGCTGTTTATGTGGTTTCTCCGCAATGGTTTACCAAGAAGGGCTATGATTCCTCTGCCTTTCAACAATTCTTTAATAGCGATCAGTTGAATAGCTTTATTGCCAATCACCAACAGGATGCTGCATCTCAGTATGCTGCAAAACGCCTGTTGCAGCAGTATCCAAATGTCGCCTTTCAAAGTGTTGTGACCAAAATTTCTCAAGGAGAGAAAATTTCAGGATTTGATCAGTCTTTAAACCAGTTTGTTTCCCATCTGGTTCAGCGCGAAGATGCCTTATTTAGTAATCTCGCTACTCGTACAAACGGGAATTATGATAAGAAGGTAAAAAAACGTCTACAAGATTTGCCAGACCAATTCTCATATGAGAAATTGGAGGAAATTGCAACGGCTGAAGCAAAAATCAAAACCAATAACAACGACCTTGGAATCAGCAATCATTTTTACAATACTCGTTTAAAAATGAAGTTGAAGAAACTAAAAGGTTTCCAAAAAAACGAATCCTATGTTCAATCTCCTGAGTACAATGACTTGCAGTTGGTTCTAGACCAGTTTGCTAAATCTCGGACCAATGTTATCTTTGTCATTCCTCCAGTAAATGCCAAATGGATGAAATACACAGGCTTGAGCCAAGAAAAGTATGAACAGGCTGTTCAAAAGATTCGTTACCAATTGGAAAGTCAAGGATTCACCAATATTGCAGACTTTTCTAAAGATGGTGATCAGCCCTACTTTATGGAAGATACGATTCATATGGGATGGAATGGTTGGCTAGCCTTTGATAAAGCGGTCAATCCCTTTGTCACAAAGGCTGAAAAAGCACCAACTTACCATCTAAATGATCGCTTCTTCAGTAAAGACTGGGCCCAATATAAAGGGACACCAGACGAATTTAAATAATGCTTGATCAAAGGGGGCAGGATCGAATCCTGGCTCCTTGATTTGTGAGGAAAGTGACGAGAAAGTCACAAATAAGCAAGAGAGTTATCCACAGGCTGTGGAAAACTTGCTTGTAAATGGATGAAAGCAAGTCCTGATGCTGACGACGCTTCCTCTTTTGAGGGGCAAAAAGTGAAAGTTATCCACATTTTTGTGGATAAGTGATAAAAAACAGTGGATAAGTCAGCTGGTTTGTGAAAAGGAGAATAGTGTGAAAAAAATTTGGTTTTACGCAATCGTTCAGGGAATTGTGATCTTTTTTATTGTGGGTGGCATGACCTATGTGCTTAGGGGAGATTTCTTTTTCCGCTACCTATCCCCTATTTTTGGACTAGCAGCAGCTGTCTTGCGATTTGGGACGGCGACTTTAATGAAGGTGCTAGCACCCACTCTCTACGATGATCCCAAAAAGAAAGAAGAGAACCACGATAACTAAAGAAGTTGGTGACTGAAAAAGTTGAGCTAAAGGCCACTTTCTGCTGGTCTTTATGGTAAAATAGAAGGAAGAATATTAGTTTGGAGATTAATTAGAAATGAAACGTTCAATGTATGCTGGACGTGTTCGTGAAGAACACATTGGAACTCGTATTACCTTGAAAGGATGGGTTAGCCGTCGTCGTGACTTGGGTGGTTTGATCTTTATTGATTTACGCGACCGCGAAGGAATCATGCAATTGGTGATCAATCCAGAAACAGTTAGTGCAGAAGTGATGGCCACAGCTGAAAGCATCCGCAGTGAATATGTTGTAGAAGTGACAGGTCTTGTGGAAGCTCGTGAACAAGCGAATCCGAACTTGCCAACTGGAGCAGTAGAACTCAAGGTAGAGACTATTACGGTTCTTAATACTGCCAAAACAACGCCATTTGAAATCAAGGACGGAATTGAAGCCAATGATGATACTCGTCTTCGTTACCGCTACTTAGACCTTCGTCGTCCTGAGATGTTGGAAAACCTCAAACTCCGTGCAAAAGTAACTCATTCAATACGCAATTACTTAGATGAATTAGAGTTTATTGATGTGGAAACACCGTTCCTTTCTAAGTCAACTCCAGAAGGAGCACGTGACTACTTGGTTCCTTCCCGTGTCAACAAAGGCCATTTCTATGCCCTTCCACAAAGTCCTCAGATTACAAAACAATTGTTGATGAATGCTGGATTTGACCGCTATTATCAAATCGTGAAGTGTTTCCGGGATGAGGATTTACGGGGAGACCGTCAACCTGAATTTACACAGGTCGACTTGGAAACTTCTTTCTTGAGTGATCAAGAAATCCAGGATATCACAGAAGGCTTGATTGCACGTGTCATGAAAGAAACCAAGGGAATTGAAGTAACACTCCCATTCCCACGGATGAATTATGATGATGCTATGGCCTTGTATGGTTCAGATAAACCAGATACACGTTTTGAAATGTTGCTCCAAGACTTGACAGAGCTTGTCAAGGGTGTAGACTTCAAAGTCTTCTCAGAAGCTCCAGCAGTTAAGGCGATTGTTGTCAAAGGTGCAGCGGATCATTACTCTCGTAAAGACATCGATAAATTGACAGAAGTTGCGAAGCAATACGGTGCAAAAGGTCTTGCTTGGGTGAAATATGCTGAAGGTGCTTTGAATGGTCCTGTTGCGAAGTTCTTGACAGACTTGACAAGTGACTTGACAGCTGCTTTACAGTTAGAAGACAAGGATCTAGTTCTCTTTGTAGCAGATACTCTTGAAGTAGCCAATGCAACGCTTGGTGCTTTGCGTGTTCGTCTTGCGAAAGAGCTTGACTTGATTGACAACAATCAATACAACTTCCTTTGGGTAGTGGATTGGCCAATGTTTGAATGGTCTGAAGAAGAAGGCCGTTATATGTCTGCTCACCATCCATTTACACTCCCACAAGCTGAAACAGAGCATGAATTGGAAGGCGATCTTTCAAAAGTTCGAGCGATTGCCTATGATATCGTCTTAAATGGCTATGAATTAGGTGGAGGAAGCCTACGGATTAATCATAAAGATTTACAGGAACGGATGTTCAAGGCGCTTGGATTTACAAAAGAGGCTGCTAATGAACAATTTGGGTTCTTGTTGGAAGCAATGGATTACGGTTTCCCACCACATGGAGGATTGGCGATTGGGTTGGACCGCTTTGTGATGCTTCTTGCAGGCGAAGATAATATTCGGGAAGTCATTGCCTTTCCTAAGAATAATAAGGCGACAGATCCAATGACACAAGCTCCTTCTATCGTTTCTGAAAAACAATTGGATGAGTTAAATCTTCAAGTAGAAGTAGCAGATCAAGAATAGGACAAGGGAGAAAAAGGAAAGTCTAGGGATTAGTTGCTCTAGGATTTTCCTTTTCTTCTAATCGATGGATTGAAAATGAAAAAAACTCGCTTTCATAAGCTATTTCGCTATCATGTGCGGCGACTAGCTTATAACATTAAATTATTGCGCGTGCTGAAGAGCATCTCCCGTGAGAAATACGATGAAAAAGTGTCAGCTTCCTTGCTGTATGGTTTTCTATCAGCGATTGCCGTCAACTTCTTCTTTCAACCAGGACATGTTTATTCCAGTGGTGCAACAGGGCTAGCTCAGATTTTATCTGTTCTGAGTCATCGCTTTATAGGTTATACGATTCCCGTTTCCTTGACCTTTTATGCTATTAATATTCCTCTAATGATTGTGGCTTGGTACCACATTGGACATAAATTTACCATCTTTACCTTTATTACGGTTTCGATGAGTTCCCTCTTTATTCAGTTTGTGCCAGTGGTTACTTTGACCAACGATCCGATCATGAATGCTCTATTTGGTGGGGTTGTCATGGGAACAGGGATTGGTTTTGCTCTTCGGAACAACATTTCCAGTGGAGGAACGGATATTGTTAGTTTGACGATTCGAAAACGGACAGGAAAGAATGTCGGCAGTATCTCCTTTTTGGTCAATGGGACCATCATGTTGATTGCTGGTCTGACCTTTGGTTGGAAGTATGCTCTTTACTCTATGATTACCATCTTCGTATCGAGTCGAGTAACGGATGCTGTCTTTACCAAGCAAAAACGGATGCAGGCAATGATCGTAACGAGCCAGCCGGATGCCATTATTGAAAAGATTCATAAAAAATTGCATCGTGGAGCAACCATTATCCACAAT
>OIER01000930.1_pt1 | contig 17171 bp, 8 predicted proteins | sample 1581801 | NCBI WGS metagenome assembly OIER01 (sample SAMN03281006, study PRJEB24777) | human gut metagenome | isolation source: fecal sample PR165 from 1 month old male Malay infant, vaginally delivered... | reverse complement strand
AGTATTCGATACTCATTTTTAGTTAAATGAATCTCTCTTCCATCCTTATAAACTAATTGTTTCTCAAAATCGATCTTTAAGGCTTTATTTTCGATAACTGAGATAGCCTCGGTCTGAACATTTTGATGTCGTAAAGCCGTACGAATGCGGGCTAACAATTCATTTGTGCCAAATGGCTTCGTCACATAGTCGTCAGCACCTAAATCCAAAGCTTTTACTTTTTCCTCCTCGTTGCTTCGAGCAGAAATAATAATAATTGGTAAATGCAGGCGCTTGCGCAGAATTTTCAGCAGATCAATTCCATCAATATCAGGTAGACCTAAATCTAATAAAACTAAATCAATCGAAGTTGTTTGAAAGGCAGTTAATGCCTCCATTCCCGTACTAGCAATCGTTAATTGATAACGTTCTTGGTCTAAGACAACCTCCATAAAATCTATGATGTTCGGGTCATCTTCAATCAGTAAAATACTAGCTTTCATAAAAATTCCTCACTTCAAATAAATTCTAACCAGCGTCTTGCCTTCACCAACCATCATTTCCATCTTTCCATTGTGGGCATGGATGATTGTTTTTACGATACTCAATCCAATCCCCAGCCCGTTTTTTGAATCCACTGGTACTTCGCTTGTGCTGGATAAATTTGTTTGGATTTTTTCAAATTGTTTTAAGGGGATTTCGCCATCATTTTCGATCTCGAAGACCGTCTGATCGTTTTTCTGATACACAGTTAGTTTTACAGGTTGCTTTTCTTCTCCATGTCGAAAGGCATTTTCAACGATGTTGAATAACGCTTGTTCAATCAAAATAGGATCTGCTTGGATAAAGGTTACCTCAGATGGCAAAAAAATCTCGACCTGTCCTTCTGGATAGACCTTTTTTAAATGCTGATACACCGCTTCAATAATTTCTTCTATGGGTTCAGCTGTTTTATTCACTTTCATCGTATCCATATTGATACGTGTGATGGATAAGAGGTTTTCCACCATTCGGATCAGCCACTGAGATTCATCTTGAATATCCTTTAGTAACTTTTGACGCGTAATCTCTTTTAAGTCAGCGCTATTACCTAACGTTTCAGCAATGCCAGAAATAACAGTCAATGGCGTTCGTAAATCATGGGAGACTGCTCGCAATAGGTTGCTGCGGACTTTTTCTCTTTCATTTTCCATTTCAACCCGCTCTTTTTCATTCTTCAATTCTGTTTGTTCTAAAATAACAGCAAGTTGCGTCAAAACTAACTTTAAATAATTGAGCTGATTGTTTTCTAAATCAAGTCCGGCATTACGCTCGATCCCTAAAACTGCTAATGTTCTTCCGCTTGCGATGATGGGTAAATAAAATCCTTTAGCCCCAATCAGTGTATCGGTGCCGTTGCCTGCTTCCTTTTGATTTTTAGCTGTCCAGAAAGCAACAGCGGCTTCATCCTTGGTGCTTAAAATCGAAGGTTTCCCACTAATACAATGAACACTTTCTACTTTTGCCTGAGAATCAAACAAGATTACTTCACGTTCTAGTAATCTAGATAAGTAAGTCGCTGAAATGTCGAGAATTTGATTACGATTGTCGGCCAAGACATACTGCTTATTCAGCTCGTAAAGCAATTCCATTTGATGTTCTTTTTCCATTGAACTTTCTGCTTGTTTTTTTAAACGAACCATTAAATTACTAATTAGGATCGCAACTAAACACATGATCAGCAAGGTGATTGGATACCCTTGCTTGTAGACAGTCAAGGAGTACAGAGGCTCCACGAAAAACCAGTTAAAGGACAAAACACTTAAAATAGACGCAAGCGAACTCCAAAAATAACCAGATGTAGTTCTTGCAACCAATAAAATGAAAAAGATATAAATCAGCATCAGATTTTGATCACCAATATGGATATACTGCATTAATTCGGTTACGATTGTCGCCAAGAAGACTCCTCCCAGCGCAATCACCAAATCCTTACCACCACCCTCAATAACCTTACGTGTTCTAAGAAAGAGGGATTGCTTCTCCTCCTTAAAGGGAATCAAATGAAGCTCCGTGTCATTTAAACGTTTCAATAAACGATCATCAAATGCCTCAACGAAAATTTTCTCATACCAAGGCTGGCGGAGATTTTTTCCCATAATGATATCTGTGACACCCGTCATTTTTGCGAACTCGACGATTGTTTCAAAGCTATTATCCTCTTCAATACTAATTACTTCAGCACCCAGCTTTTCTGCTAAGGGTATATTAGTGGGCGTATTTTCCTGAGTACGGACCTGAATGACCGTCCATTCTGCTCCTAAACCTTGAGCTAAACGCGCGGTCCAACGAATCGATTTTTCCGTCATTTTAGGAAAAGCATCATTCACCACTGTTAGCAATTTGCTTTGAATCCTAATCGTTTTAGCACTGATTCGATTGATATGATCAGAAGCACGTTGTATTGCCAGTCCCCGCAGCTGATCTAGCTTTTGAGGAATGAAAAAATTTTGCAAAGCTCGCTTCGCACTTTCACTGGCATAAATTTTTCCCTGCTCTAAACGATCAATCAACTCCTCTGGCTCCACATCAACCACCTTGATGGTTGCCTGCTGCAAAAACGTATCCGGTACAGTTTCTTTAACCTCGACGCCAGTGACCTCCTCAACGATATCATTCAAGCTCTCAATATGCTGAACATTGACAGTTGTGAATACGTCAATTCCCGCGTTTAACAACTCGTCTACATCCTGATATCGTTTACGATTTCTTGATCCTTCAGCATTTGTATGGGCCAGCTCATCGATTAAAACAATCTCTGGCTTTTGTTGGATAATTTGATCAATATCCGGTTCTGTTAAAAGCATTTGCTTATAAAGAATTTTTTTAGGGGGGATCTGCGGCAGGCCTTCCAATAAGCGATTCGTATCTGGGCGATCATGAGGTTCGATATAGCCGACGATAATATCTTTCCCCATCAGCAATAATTCATGAGCTTCCGAAAGCATACTATAGGTTTTACCGACTCCCGCCGCAAAACCAAAAAATACGCGTAAACGACCACGACGTCCATCACCCATTTGCTTTTTCTCCATTTTTTCCCTCCTTCCTATGCACAACAATTCTCTAACCACCTAGCTGGTTAGAGAACCCATTCCAATTATACATCAAGTTTATCTAATGCTAGGTTCAACTGCAAAACATTGACATATTGTCGATCAGAAAACCAATCCTTTTGTACTTTTTCCTGAATGATTTTTTGAATCACTCGTTTAGACAGTCCGCGCTCATTAGCGATACGAGATACTTGAAATTCAGCTGCTTTCAAGCTGATATCCGGATCAACGCCACTAGCAGATGCTGTGACTAGATCGTTAGGAACTTTTTTCTCCGCTGGATTTTTCGCTAATTCTGCTTGGATTCGTTTTTCAACTAATCGTTTTTGTTCATTAGAAACTGGCGACAATTGACTCACCTGCTGACTGCGTCCTGAAAAATATTTATCCTGTTCAAAGGGTTGTCCAATCAAGGTTGATCCAATTACTTGATTATCCTTCGTTAGTTGGCTGCCATTCGCTTGATTTGAAAAAAGCAATTGGCCCACGCCAGTAACCACTACCGTATAGAATCCGCCGAAAACAATTAAGCTAAAGATCAGAAATCGTATACTACCTAGAATACTTCTCCTCATTTTTTCTGCTCCTTCTTTATAAAATGATCATCGAAAGAATCAAGTCGATGATTTTGATAAAAATAAATGGGGCAATGATTCCGCCCAAACCGTAAATCAGCAAGTTATGGCGTAGAATCTGACTCGCTGGTTTTTCCTGATAGCTGACCCCTTTTAGTGCCAAAGGAATCAGTGCAACGATTACCAATGCATTATAGATAACGGCAGATAAAATCGCTGTCAACGGACTTCCTAATCCCATGATATTTAGTCGATCCAGCTGGGGATAAATACTATAGAATAAAACTGGAATCACCGCAAAATATTTAGCGATATCATTGGCAATACTGAAGGTCGTTAGAGCGCCGCGAGTCATCAACAATTGCTTACCAATCTGTACGACCTGTAATAATTTGGTCGGGCTGGAATCCAAGTCAATCATATTCCCCGCCTCTTTAGCAGCTTGAGTTCCTGTATTCATCGCCAAAGCTACATCCGCCTGCGCTAGTGCTGGCGCATCATTCGTGCCATCACCTGTCATGGCGACCAAATGGCCTTTTTCTTGATAATCGCGAATCAAGTCCATTTTATTTTCTGGTGTGGCTTCAGCTAGAAAATCATCTACTCCTGCTTCTGCCGCAATTGCCGCTGCTGTCAAAGGATTATCACCAGTGATCATAATTGTTTTGATACCCATTTTACGCATATCTGCAAATTTATCTTTTACACCGTTTTTTACGATATCTTTTAAATAGACGACACCCATTACCCGATTATTTTTTACTACTACTAAAGGTGTCCCACCTGCACGAGCAATTTTATCAACAATCTCGTCACATTCAGCTGGATACTGTTCCCCGTTTGACTGAACGTATTTTTTTATCGTATCCGCGGCGCCTTTACGAATCTCATCCCCGCGATAGTCAATACCGCTCATTCGAGTCTTCGCACTAAAATCAATAAAAGTTACTTCAGATTGTTGAAATGCTCTTTCTCGCAAATTAAAGCGTTCCTTCGCTAAAATCACGATACTGCGACCTTCTGCCGTTTCGTCGGCTAAAGAAGATAATTGTGCTGCATCGGCAAGCTGCTCTTCACTGACACCATTCACCGGTAAAAATTCGCTGGCGCGACGATTCCCAAGCGTTATGGTTCCTGTTTTGTCTAGTAGAAGAACATCCACGTCGCCAGCGGCTTCGATCGCACGACCACTCATAGCGATGACATTTTCCTTCGTTAAACGACTCATCCCAGCAATCCCGATCGAGGAAATCAACGCACCGATAGTTGTCGGAGCTAAACAGATCAATAAGGCAATGATAATAATCATGGATAAGGCTTCACCTTTACCAGATAACTGACTGCTAAAGTCTGTAAATGGCACTAAGGTAATCGAAACCGTTAAAAAAATGATTGTCAGAGTAATCAAGAAAATTTGTAGTCCGATCTCATTGGGTGTTTTTTTTCGTTGGGTCCCTTCTACCATCGCGATCATTTTATCCAAGAAAGATTGGCCGTTTTCTGAAGTTACTCGAATTACTAGATAGTCAGAAACAACAGTGGTTCCGCCTGTCACCGCACTGCGGTCACCGCCAGATTCACGGATAACGGGAGCAGATTCACCTGTGATAGCACTCTCATCGACAGAAGCTGCCCCCTCGATTACATCGCCGTCAGCCGGAATCTGTTCTCCAGCACGCACATAAATCAAATCACCACGTTTTAAATCAAAAGATCTCAACTCGGTAAAATTCTCTTCTTCAATATCTGCTAAACTTTGTATTTTATAGGTCATAACCTCCTTTTTAGCCTGCTTTAAACTATCAGCCTGTGCTTTTCCGCGACCTTCTGCCACAGCTTCAGCGAAATTGGCAAAAAGTAAGGTCAACCATAGAAAGACTGTGACAGAAATACTGAACCATAACGGCACATGCATCGGATAAAAACATAACACCGTGGTAATGATCGCGCCTAAATAGACAACGAACATCACTGGATTTTTGATTTGTTGACGAGGGTCTAGCTTCTTAAACGATTGACCCACAGCCCATTGATAGATTTTCTTCATTTTCACTCACTCCATCTATTTCATCGTAAAATATTCTGCAATCGGACCTAATGCTAAGGCTGGAAGAAAGCTCAATGCACCAATCACTAAAATAACTATAATTAACATAGATACAAACGTTGGACTAACAGTAGATAACGTACCTGAGCTTAAAGCCGCTTTCTTTTTGCTGCCCATATTTTCTGCTAAGAGCAGAATAGCTATGATTGGCAGGTATCTTGAAACAAGCATTAACAAACTACCTAAAAGATTAATAAATGGCATATCAGCTAATAATCCGCCAAAAGCACTCCCATTATTATTTGCTAATGAAGTCGCTCCATACAGCAATTCACTAAATGCATGGGGTCCCTGATTCGTCAGCCATGTTAATACTTCCGGATGTAAAACGAATACCATTGTTCCAAACAGCGTCAGCATCAATGGTGTTAAAATAACAATACTAGCCATTTTTATATCAAAGGCTTCAATTTTCTTCCCCAAGTATTCCGGCGTCCGCCCCACTAATAATCCAGCAATAAAAACTGCCAACAGTAGAAATGCCAACATGCCATAAAGCCCGCTGCCAACGCCGCCGAAGATGATTTCTCCTAGCTGCATCAAGAACATTGGAATGGCTCCGCCCAATGGCATAAAGCTATCCAGCATTGCATTTACTGAACCATTGGAAGCAGCAGTTGTTCCCACAGACCATAAGCTTGACCACCCAACGCCGAAGCGAACTTCTTTGCCCTCCAGATTCGTTGTTCCAAGTACATGTGCAAATTCCGGACCATAGAACTCACTAAATGCCACACCAATAAAAGCCAACAATAGGAAAAATAGTGAAACAATCATGATTGTTCGACCTTGTTTCCAGTCCTTAACCCAAAAACCAAAAGCAAAGATCAATGCGACTGGAATCAGTAAAATTGCCAAATTTTCTAAAAAGTTCGAGAAAATTGTCGGATTCTCAAACGGGTAGGCTGAGTTTGCACCAAAGAAGCCACCACCGTTCGTTCCAAGCTGTTTGATCGCCACTTGACTAGCTACTGGTCCTAAATGAAGCCAGAGATTTTTCCCCTCTAATCCCTCATAAGAAATACCTGATTTGAAAGTTTGGACGGTTCCTTGAGAAATCAGTAGAACCGCGAAAATGATCGCTAGCGGCAATAAAATATAGACCAAACTACGGGTCAAATCCTGCCAAAAATTTCCCAGCGCCTTCTTTTTAACCTGTGAAAGTCCCCGAAGCAATGCAACTAAGACTGAAAGTCCCACACCTGCTGAAACAAAGTTTTGGACCGTTAATCCGAACATTTGCGAAGCATTTGATAAGGTCGTCTCTCCAGCATATGCCTGCCAGTTAGTATTCGTTACAAAACTAACAGCCGTGTTCAATGCTAACGGCAACGATAAATTTTTCACGGATGAACCGCCAGGCATAAAGTGTTGTGTCATTAAAATAACGATCAACAATATGATTGATGAAATACTTAATAATAAAACACTTGCTCCGTAACGCTTTGCGGACATTTCTTTTTTACTAATTGGTCCGATAACTTTATAAAACAATCGCTCCAAAGGTTGAAGGAATCGAACACCCTTTGGAATCTTACCTTGCATGATTTCTTTGATGTACCAGCCTAACGGTAACGCCAATGCTAATAAAATAAACAAGAAAAATAATCCTTGATAGATGACACTACTCATATTTCTTCCCCCTTAAATAAAAACCAGAAAAGATAAATCATTAATAAGAGTCCAATGATTCCCAAAATAATCGTCATTTCATTTCTCTCCTTATTAGCCCTACTTCTGTTGTAACAAGGCTTACTTTCTTTACTTTTTAAGCATAAAAAAAAAGACCTAAAGATAGTGTGAAACTTGCGTCTATTTCTTTACACTATCTTTATATGGTCTTTTAAGGTTTCTTTTTTAAAAGGTGGTTACTTGAAAATCTTGATAGAACTCTCCTTGATCAAAAGTAAATTTTAATACGGTGAAATCTGACAAGCCTTCTCCTTGTTCATAATAAATGTGGTATTGATCTTGCCAAAACTCAATTTTATCCGCTTCTTTTGATAACACCTCCATCTTTCCAATCAGCGATATACCAGTGAAATTTTTCGCATCATAAAAATATACACAGGCTTTTGAATTAGTCAAAAATTGTTGAACTTTATTCGATGAGGTATTCGTATGCAAATACAAGCAGTTATCATCGATTTTTATCGGCTTTAGCATAGCACGAATCATTGGATATCCCTCTTTAGTAATAGAACCTAGAAAACACAGTTCTTGTTTATCAACGAATGCTTGTAATTCCTTTTGAGCGTTCATTCTTATCCACCCCTTTTAGATTAGTATTCCAAAACACTAACAAAAATGCAAGTAAATTTACATCAGCCCCATCATTATTTATTATTTTTATCGATTTTCACAAAAAGTTATAAACAAAATAATTACTTTATACCAAACTTCTTGATCATAGCAAAGCACGTCAGTTCTAAATTACCAACGTGCTGCTTAGTTATTCTTTTACCGTATAAATATCGCTTTCTTTGGTCTCTCTGAACATCATAAAGCACACAAACGAGATTAACAAAACGAACACGCTGATCATAAGCAATGGGATAAAAACATTGGTTGTCGTATTTCTAAATACTAATCCCATCACCAACTGACCTAGCGGCACCGCACATTGTGCTACCGCGATAATGGTTGCCATAACCTTGCCCAAATTTGCTTTTGGCGTAATCTTTTGAACAAGTGAGATTAGGTAGATTGAGATTGCACTCAACATCATTCCGATAATAATCTCCATAATAAGAACAACTATAAATCCTATACTTGCACTGGTCATACTCAACAAAATATTCGTAATCACCAAGATAATTCCCGAATAAGTAAATACACGATAAAAATTGTTAAACTTCAGATTTTTCGTCAACGGTCCTGCTAGAATTGCCCCGACGATACTAGAAAGACTAAAGACACCCATTCCAATACCATACATTGTGTCATTAACCTGCAGTGTCATCCGTAAAATAATTGGTAAACCAACAATAAAGAACGAGGTCAAGACAAAATTGATCGCCGCGGCAATCACGATTGATTTGAAAATCACTTGATTATTTTTGACTTCTTTAAACCCGTCCTTTAAATCAGCGGTTAATATTTCCATAACAGTTCCCGTTGTTCGTTCACGTTTTTCAAAGGGAATTTTCAAGAAGCTTTCAACGATCGCAGCAATCACAAAGAAGACAATACTGCTGGCAACCAGCAGCTTCGCGCCCATTAATCCGTAAAATATCCCGCCAATGATCGGTGCTACCACATTAGACAACTGTAAAATTCCATTTGATAATCCATTGATTTTCTCTAGCTCGTGTTCTTCTACCAATAACGGGATACTCGCTCCCACAACTGGTGTATCAAAGCTGCCGACAATCGCTAAAATAAAGATCAAAATTCCAATACCTAAGATAGATTCTGAGGTTCCTACTACTAAGAATAATAGCGCCGCGATAATAGCATTAGCGACATCCATTAACACCATCAAAATCTTTCGATCAAAACGATCCGCAATTGCTCCGCCAATCGGCGCAAACAAAACCGGCACACTAGAGATTGCTAAGACTGTGACAAACACATCAGCTCTTCCTGTTACATCCAAAACAAATAACGACAATGCAAAGCGTAATATCGATCCACCAAACACAGAGATAAATTGCCCCAACATCAAATAGATAATATTTCTCTTATTCCCTTTCACACTCTCTCCTACTCTCTTTCATTGATATGCTTAGCTTAACGAATTCTTAAACTTTGAGCATCCGCCTTAAGTCTCATTGTTTTATCCTACTTTTAGTCACTTCTTATGAAATCAATCCATAATGCTTTAGCCCTTCCAACACACCATTCTCCGTTTTCGCCACATAAGAAGCCTGGGATTTCAATTGATCTGTACCATCTCTCATTGCTACTCCGTAATCTACCAGCTGAAACATACTTAAATCATTATTCTGATCACCAAAGGCGTAGGTTTCTAGTTGTGTACCTGACATCGAGGACAAGAGCTTTTGGATGGCGGTTCCTTTTGAGACCGTTTTCGGCAGAACATCAATCGCTAATGGAGCAAAACGAACGGTATCTGCAACGGATGCTAATTCTGCGCTTATTTTTTTCTCCAGCTCTTCATTTAAATAGAGATTCATAAAATTAACCGGGTTCTTATGGAAAAAATTAGGCGAGATTGGAATCTCCTGAATTCCCATATAGGCGATGTGCTCTTTTACAACATCCGATAAGCGATTGACTGCAAACTCCCGTTGATTAAAGTAACCAGCCGCTAGACGATTTTCCTTGGCAATCGCTAAAATTTTCTCAATTTCTGATGCTGAAAATTTTGCGTTCTGGATTGTTTTGCCGGCTAAACGTACATAGCAGCCGTTAGATAATACGAAGTGCTCCGCCTTTAGTAGCGTTAATAGCTCCTTTACTTCATAATAGCTGCGACCCGTTGCAATGATTGGCAGTACCTCATTTTCTCTTAGCTGGTCAAAAGCGTCGAGCGTCGCCTGATCCACCCGCAGGCTTCCCCCTGAACACAGTGTCCCGTCTAAATCAAAAAAAGCTAGTTTCTTCATGTTTGTCATCCTTTCAAATACTCTTGATTTATATGAATACACTAACAAGCCCATCAGACAAAAAAATCCGAGAAAAAAGTCAGTGCATTACAAATACACTGAACCTTTCCCCTCGGATTTTTTATATCAATAGGTGCCTTTTACAGATTAGTAAAAGATGAAGCCCTCGGTCACAGTCCTCAGTAGAATGAGCGGAACCCTAGCTCCAGTTTTCCAGTTCATAAGCAATCATACCATTTCTTGAAAGATTGACGCAATATCAACTTTAAGAAAGCTGTCTTAACCTTTCTAATACGCTATTTCAAATTTTGCTGCGTAGTACGAATTCGGAGTCTATTCTAAGAAGCTGATCACGCTGTTGTCTTTTTGATAAAAGTTCTGAGATCATTAAAATCGCTGCGCTTTTTGAAGTTAAAAACATTTTTTAAAAAATACTAGCTGAAGCTCATTTTTCTCGCATTTGATTAACTGCTTCAACAAAAGACCTAAGCAGCAAATACTTCACTGTTTAGGTCTTTAGAATTACTCTTTTCTTCTATAATAAATGGTTCCAGCAATGATAAGAACCGCTACGCCAACCACCAAGTACCATGAGTTGCGGGTATCATTGGTTTTCGGATAACTTCCTGTTGTTGTTCCTGAATCATGCTTAGAATTGTTTGCTTGATTTGACGATTTTGGTACATCAGCTGGTGGTAATTTCTTATTCACAAACTCTCCAACATTAACGATTGCTGGTTTATTTTCTTCAGCTGATTGAATCGTAAATTCTCGTTTCTCTTTGTTGATTGTATAGCCAGCTGGAGCTTCTTTCTCCACAAAGTAATAGTCGCCAGGCGAAAGATTTTTTACTAAGAGTTGTCCATTTTTATCAGAAGTATACTCTCCGACTTGTTTTCCATCAGCATGATACAGTCTAAAGACTGCTCCTGCCAAGCGTTTTCCTTGATCTGAGACCTTTGTCATTTTGACGCTGCCCTGATAATTGATAAAGTCTTCAAGCGTGATGGTTTCAGGTTTTCCTGAAGCTTTGTCGCTGATTTCAAATGAAACGATCTTTTTGTTCAAGATAAAATTCTTTGGTGCTTTGGTTTCAACGAGTTCATATTTACCAGGAGTTAGTCCTTTCGCAAAAACTTTTCCTGTTTTATCTGAGATAAGCTTTTCAACTGCTTTTCCTGATGCATTCATCACCGTTTGAACCTTGCCTGCTTCATCGCGAATCTCGAACTCTGCATCTTGGAGTGCCTTACCGGCTTCATCCTTCTTCAGCCATTCAATTGAGCCCTGATAATTGATAAAATCACCTAACTCAATTGGCTCTGGTTTTCCTGTTTGTTCGTGAATCTCAAATGGATGAGGTTTAGTGTCCAAGACATAACCCTCAGGTGCTTTGGTTTCAACAAGTACATATTTTTGCGAGGCTTTCCCCTCTAGGTCAATTCCTTTAAAGTAGATTTCACCGTTTTTATCGGTAACTACGGTTGTTGTAGATTGACCTTCTCGATTTGTGACAGAGACCGGATCTCCTACTGGCTGATCTTGATCATCTGCCTTAAAGATTTGATATTCTGCCCCGGCTAGAGCTTCTTTTGCTTCATTGATTTTCCGACCAAATACTTCTACTTGATAATTTTCAAAATCTAGATTGTCGATGATCGGATTTTGCTCATCGTTTTCCTGAACCACAAAATAGATGGGTTGATCATTGACGATATATCCCGGTGCTGCTTTGGTTTCAACAAGCTTATAATTTCCGGCTCCAAGGTCTGAAATATCAAGAATCCCATTTTCTGGAGTGATCACTTTTCGTACAGGCTGCTCTTCGCCATCAACAATTCGGTAAAGCTCAAATTCTGCGCCTGCAATCGAACCGCCCTCACCCACTTTTGTGATTTGCGCTTTTCCGCGGAAATTTTGGAAATCACCGACATCAATAATCGCTGGTTTTCCATCGGCAGCTTTAGGTACTTCTACTTTGATCAAGGCTGGATTGATAACATAATCAGAGCCTTCAGTAACGGTTGGCGCTTTTGTTTCTTGATAATAGTACGTTCCCGGTGCCAAATCCTCAAAAAGAACGTTGCCGTTTTTATCACTTTTAGCTGTTTTTACCACGGTTTTCATATCATCTTTGTAAAGAGTGAATTCTGCACCGAATAAGCCTTCCCCATCGGTATTGCGTTTCGTTAATTGGACAGATCCTTTGTAGTTAATATAGTCGGATAATTCAATGACTGGAACCTTGCCATTATGGGACGATTTCACCGTAAACGTGACTTTCTTTTGATTTAAAAGATAGCCATCTGGTGCTTTCGTTTCAACCAGCGTGTAATTTCCTGGCGCTAGGTGATCGACATGAACCTTTCCATCCTCACCTGATTTAATTGGTTCTTTGTTTACTTTTTGATTCGTCTCATTGTATAAATCAAACGCGGCTCCTGCAAGCGCCTTGCCTTCTTTATCTTTCTTCACAAATTCAACAGAACCTTGATAGTTCGCTAATTCTAAAGGAGAACCATTTGATTGCGTCGTCACTGTTTTGGGTTTTCCGTGAGCAACTTCATCTATCGTAAAAGGGACTTCCTTGTTGTTAAGAATATAGCCTTGTGGTGCTTTGGTTTCGACAAATTTGTAGTCTCCTGGTGCAAGTCCTGTTATGGTGACTTTTCCATCTGCTTGTGAGACCAAAGGTTGTGAATTCACTTTCTTGCCATTACTGTCTAAAACATCAAACTCTGCGCCTTGCAGCGGGTTGCCTTCACTATCCGTTTTGATTAATTCAGCAGAACCTTGATAATTTTTATATTTCACATTGATCGTCGGTATTTGATGGTTGCTGTTTCGATAGACCACGAAGGTTACAGGATCATTATTCAGAATATAGCCATTGGGTGACTCAATCTCGGTAATCCGGTACAGTCCTAGCGGCAAACTATCAATTTCTAAAATCCCCTCACTATTTAAGCGATCAGGATTCAATTCAACTGGTTCCCAAAGCGCGTGATTCGGCATCAAATTGCTGAAATGTTCTAGTTTAAAACGAGCACCTTCTTGAATGTCTCCGCCAAATTTGATGGGATTTCCTTCAGCGTCGGTCTTTTGCAGGATGACTTTGTTGCGCTCATTCGGAATCGTCATCACTCCGGCATTTTCAGTTGAAGTACTGTCATCAATGGTGATTCTCCGACCTTCCGTTAAATCGGTTGAGATCGTAAAGCCTTTCGGTGCAGCTGTTTCAATCAATAAATACTCACCATAAGGAAGATTCCCGAAAATAAGCTGGCCATTTTCATCACCTTCCCCTTTACGAAACAATTGTGTTTTTGAGGTATTCAAAAGTTCAACCTTACCCCCTAATAAAGTTTTTTTTCCGTCTGCTTCTGTTTTTTGGCTCCCCAGTTTCCTTTTTTCCCCAGCCGCTGAACCGCCACTATGATTCAGTTCTACCGTGACATCTTCGCCATCACCACCGGAAACAGTCTGCTCATTGTCGCCTGTTACCGTAATTTTGTTTGAAACAGTATCTTTACTTCCCTCAGAAGAGGAGGTGATATAGCTGCGGTATTCTAGCTGATAAGCGGTATCGATTTTGTCATTCAGCTTGATCGTCATGGTTTGTTTGCCAGTGACATTATCTGTGGTGATTTCTACGGTATAATCCTTGTTTAATTTCAACGGTTTATCATAATTTGGCGTAATGGTGCCATCTTCTGCGACGGTTGTTTCGTATAATTGGATGGAATCTTGATCAATCACCTGATTATCAGAGGGTTCATCTTTGATCACCACATGATCAAGCGTTGATTGGGAAGGATTGATCACTGCATGCCAATTGACATAATCAGGATTTTCACTATCCTGTTCGCCGGTTTTTTGTGCATACTTCCCACCATATTTCACGCTGACCTCTCCGGTGACATCACGATCATCGTCATTGTTTTCATAATGTGCGACATTGGTGTATTGATTCGATCCTTCGACGATCTTCCCTTCCACAGAGGTGTCAAATTCGATTAAATACGTTTCATCTGAACCTTCAGGAAAATCAATTTGCAGCAGCTGATCATTGGACGTGCTAGGTTCAATAATCTTCTTCATCTCGTCATTTACGACTTCTTCAGGCTGATTCTTCGTAACGGTGCCATCTTTCTTGACCTCAGCCTTGTAAATCTTCAACGAACCATCGACGTAATCTTGATTTTCTTTTATCTTATCCTGCAACTGTGCGTGCGTCAGGATATTATGACTGAGATTCACTGCAATCGTCCAAGTAATATGCTTCGTTTGAGCATTATAGATCCCACTTTTTTGAGCGTTTAATTGGAATGGATCATGAGGTTTGAAGTCTTTGTCGTCATCAGAAGTATGCTTTCCGCCATTTTCATCTTCCCAATCAGCCTGCATTTTATTTTTAAAATGATCTAACTCAGGATTATTAGGGTCCAATAAGCTCACATCAAAATTCGTCCGATAATTGATCTCTAATTCGGATTCCGTTGGATTATAATCTCCTTTGAAAACGACTTTAAAGCCAATCTCATTTTTTCCTGAGCTATCACTTACTAACTCAAGATCATAATCTTGTCCTGGTACCAATACACGATTCTTCGTTACATCACGAATTTCAAAATCTGGCTTTAAATCTTCTTTGATCGCCATTGATAGACCTGGTATAGGAGAATAGGTGTCAGTTAATACTAGGTTTTCCATGTAATAGTGATTTTTATTGACATTGATCTTCCAGCCAACTTTTTTATCCGCGTAATCGATATCTGTAATATTTTTGATCACGTTTTGTTGCTGCGCCGTTCCTTTGTCACCGTCTGTTTGTCCCGTGCCCGTTGTTACATTATTTGTTACTTGAGTAGGATCGGAGACGATACCATTAACCTTGGTTTTGTACTCGACTCGCACCGCTCCGTCGACATCATTTAAAAATTTAATGACAAATCCTTCGCCATCAGGATTGGGCTCCAAAACATAATCTTTTCCTTCAACTAAAGCTTCTCCCTTAACTTCATTTCCTTTTTTATCGAAGGTGATTGGATAAAGCTTGATTGAATCATCAACAAGGTCCATATTTTTGCTGATGGTGTCCGTAATGATGGCATCGCCTTTAGCAATATTCTTCTCGTCATAGTTGTATTTGATCGCCCAGCTGAATTCCTGATTATTGGGATCATAGCCGACCATATTTTTTTCAACTGGTTTCCCAAATGTGTTTGTCACTGTTGCTTTGGCGTCGATTCCATCGTCATCATTTTTATCCGTCAACTGTGCGACGTTGGTAAAACTTACCTTTCCGCCGTTCTCTGGCTTCGCTGAATCCTTGATATCTGTTTGATAGACTAAACGATAGGCTTTATTTGTCTCACCTAGAATTGTGACATTGCCATTTTTATCAACAGTATATTCATTCGGGCTGAGTTCTCGACCTACTTCTTTGATGGTTCCGTCGAGATTCATTTCTAATTCCATTACTTTTACAGATTTATAGTCAATTCCATCCGGCCATTTTTCCGTGATCTTCGGATCTTCTAAATGGTTCATGGATTGATTAAAGTCGACTGTCCACTCGACACTGCTAGGATTAGGAGTCCGATCAAAGTGTCCCTGCTTGTCAATCGATTGCTCCGTATCAGGACGGATCTCAACATTGACAGGCGGCAAATCATCCTCCACCGGATAATGAATGGTGATATCTCCAGGGCCATCAATATGCTCCTTTTTGAACTCCGTATCAAAATAAAAACTGCCATTAATATCACTTTGATTTTTTACCTCTTCAGTAAATTCAAAACGAATATTTCCGTCTTGATCAATGGTATATTTAGCATAAACTTCGCCCGCTTCATTTTTTAATTCACCGGTTTGTGCTTGCTTGGGTTTCAATTCTTCGGGTAATTTAAAATCAAAGTAATCTCCTGGTTCGATTTGCTGACGCACATCTTCTGGAATATTCCAAGTATAGAACGCTCGGACTGTCGTGTTAGAGGTGATTGGCGGGGTGACCACATTGCCATTCTCATCCAAATAAACTAAATTCGAGCTCGTCAAGATCGTTCCTTCACCATTCGGAAAATATTCTCGAATATCGGTAGGGCCATCAGCCCGCGGCTTAGTCTTTTCAATTGCTTCTGACTGAGTGGATTCTGTTGTTGCTGCTGTTGCTGATTCAGTCACTTTCGTTATTTCTTTCGATGAATCAGGCTCGTTGTTTTCTGTTTTGTCAGTTTCTGAAGAGCTCGTTGTTATTTCGTTTGAACTCGCTGATTCAGATGTAGTCGCTTGTTCAAACGTATAGGTCAGCTGCTCTTGCTCATAAGAAATATCCAAGGAAGATAGCCCTTTTATATCCTTAAGATCTACATGAATGGTTCCTACTCCAGCAACATCCCCTGGAATAATAAGCTCTTGATTGTTCTCTATTTTTAACGCTATTGATTTTCCAGCTATTTCTATAGTCGCTTGCTGAATCACTGGTTGAGAGAGCTGAACTCTGCGATCTTCTTGCCCCTCTTCTAATGTAAGCTGAACGTTAAGTTGATTCGCATTCTGTCCTTCCGAAACATTTTCAAGCTTTATTGCAGGTTTCTCCTCGGCAAACACTGTCAAAGGAGTCAGTGAGTTGATCAAAATTAACAAGGTCATTAAGCCATATATTAATTGGTCAATTATTTTTTTTCGCTTCATTTTCACACCTCTTACTTCAAATTTCTTAAACTGCCATTTCTATTTATAGCAGATTATTTTTTCAGAAATTTTCAAAAATGAAGCTTTCATAGAACGCTTTTTGAGAGACTAAATTTTTTGTTTTTCCTTTGAAATCAAATCTAAAACC
>OIER01000925.1_pt1 | contig 17256 bp, 20 predicted proteins | sample 1581801 | NCBI WGS metagenome assembly OIER01 (sample SAMN03281006, study PRJEB24777) | human gut metagenome | isolation source: fecal sample PR165 from 1 month old male Malay infant, vaginally delivered... | reverse complement strand
GACAGATAGCCTGCCGTGGTAGCGAGGTCTGAGTATTTTATCTGCACCTGTGACAACTCCGAGAGAACCACTGGTGAACCGTTGGCCTTCGCATAGAAGGTCATGCAGCTGTTGAGGATGGCGTAAAGCAGTGGCCAGCTCTGCACCCACATGATAGCCAGCACGTACCCCTTCAGCACATTAAGGGTGACGGCGTTAAACATCCCGCCCAGCACCATCAGGGGGAATATTCCGATGGTCAGACCGACAATCAACGTCTGAGACATAGGTAGTGAGCGTAATGCCACCTGACCGACCGTCGCATGCGCCAGCCGCTGCTTCTCCATCGATGACGTAGTGGCGATATTCAGCAGGCTTGAGGTGTCACCGTTGCGGGCTGCATAGCTCATGATGCCATTTCGCAAAGCGTTCATCGTCACATTCTGACGGACAATCGACGCGGCGCTCTGACCAGCACCATAGAAATAGTTATAGCTGTCCCCGATCATCTGGCTGAACAAAATGTCAGGATTCGGACGTCCGCCAAAAAGCTGACGCACGTAGTAACTCCATGTTTTTCCTCCGGTCTGAGTATCCAGGGCAAGCTTTGGCTTAATTACCGCAGCGGCTTCTTCACAGGTTAAAAACTGATTATTGTTGTTGAATACCCCCCTCAGCGGACTCGGCTTTGAGAAAATCAGCGTATACGGGTCTGCACTGTTCATTAGATCTTCCATGGTATATTTTCCGTTCAGGAAAATATCGCCCATCACGCAGTTCTGCACATAGTCCGTGAATATCGTAGTTATCTCTGGGTTCTGTGATAAAAAGTCCGTACTGCGTGAAACCAGATTCGCCCCAAATATCATGCCGGTTTTGCTGTAGGTGATGCTGTCGGGCTGTGAAAAGACCATTTCATACCCCTGAACAAGGGCATATCCGATTTTGGTGGTCAGCGATGCAGGCAGTGCCAGCCCGACGGGCACGTTATCGACTTTATAGACCTTTGTCTGATTACTGATATCGATTATTTGTACGGAGGTGCGAACACTGACCAGCAGCGACATCAGCACAATGACGCCTGCCCAGCCCAGCATATCCATGATGTTGTGCCGTCGTATCCACGAAATGGCTACAACCAGCACAGAGAAAGCCGTCGCAATACGCCGAATAACAACCCAGTTCTCCGTCGACATGAACGTGACGATGGCATTCAGCGTCTGCGTCAGCCAGTCGCCGCCCGCGATGACATAGATTTCCTGCATCAGCGCGCCCCCCCGAAGTGATAGTTGTTCTGGTAGCGCTGCAGCATGCGTGCCGAGACCTGCTGGCGCATGTAGCTCATCTGGCGGTCAACAACCAAAAGCGCATCCTGCTGTACCTGCACCTGTGCCTGGAAGGAGGCTATCTGCCGCGTGGCTTCGTTGAGGTTATTATTGATGCTGTCGATAACCGCCTGGTCATAGTTTCCCGTTGCCACCATTGCACGGGCCTGCTGGACCAGCTCCTGGATGTACTGGAGAAGAATGTCGTAGCCGATGTAATCGGTTAGCTGATAAACGAGGCTGTTAGAAACCCCCAGCATCTGTGGATCAACCAGGTACTTGAAGACCGGGATGGTAGTACTTGTGATAAATCCCTTCTCTTTCTCGGTTAACTTTAGATCGGCAACGGCTTTATTCTGAATGCTGGAAAGGATGTCTTTTATCTGATTTTTCAGTGCATTTTTCTGGCTGATCGTGACATTAGCATCGGCAACCACCTTCAGACATTTATCGCTGTCATTACAGTGATACACCCGTGCAGTCCCCCCCTCCATCATGGCCCGAATAAGGTCGCGATCGGTCGTTCTTGCCGGAAGCGGGGTTATATTACCCTTCTCATCAAAGACCATTGTTCCGGTCAGGGTCATGATGAACTCCTTAAGCTCTTTATTCCCGTCAAACATGCGGTTCTTTCCGAGCGCATTCCAGATGACATTGATATTCTTCGTTATGCGCTCTTTATCCTTATCACTGGCCTTATCACGGACCTTATCCATGCTTCCCCCCACCGTGCAGCCCTGGCGGGATGCCGCCCAGTCGGCAAACATGTTGCTCTCACCGGCAATGTCCTGGCAGACCTTCTGCTGGGAGACCTGAGTGCGCGGAAACAGACCGCCGACAATCCCCTGCGCCGCCTGGCAGGAGCTGAGGTTCATGCTGTTAATGTCGCTGGCCATCTTCTGCAGGAAGTCTTTAGCGGTCTTGATTTCCGGTACCGTGGTCTGCAGCGCCAGATCGAAGAAGTATCCGGCCGCATTGGACATAATCTGCTTGGCGAAACGCTGCAACTGATCGCTGTTAATAAAGCTGAAGGAGCCCAGATAGGCATCGATGCCGCCGCAGCCGGCGTTGATGTCGGGCAGCGTCATGGAGATAAGCTGGACGGTTTTCACCTGCGTGCGCGCGTAGAGTGAGCCGCCCGTGGCGTAGCCCGCGGCCTGGCCCTGCCAGACCTGTGGCTGGCTGGTGTTGGACGCAAAGCCCAGCTTATTAAAGAAGGTGTTCATGTCACTGTTCACGTCGGCACTCACGCTCGCTGAACACGCAAGAAGGAGGCCACACAGTATGGAGAGAGGTTTACGGACGAACATCGGCACCCTCCCGACTCGCCTGCAGGGCGAGTTTTCCCATTTTTCGTTTTAGTATGAACATTTGCCCTTTCGTATAAAGCGAGTTCAGGATTGCATAAACGCCACCTGCAACGGCAAGCCCGCCGCTCAGCGCGATAAATATCAGTGGAATGGCGTACATCAACACGTTCCACAAATCTTTCAGCTGCAGGTGACCGTCCCTGAGCCAGTCGCCGACGCAGGCATTGAAAACGTATGTCATAAAGACGCGCGACAGCACGCCGGCAATGAGCAAAATGCCCGCCCACTCAGCATAAACGCCGAACCGTGCGTCCTCTTTCCGTGCCCTGAGCGCGATTAACTCTGGCGTCGTAGCTCTCTGAAGCATTCCGGAGGTCATCATGTCGTGTTCCTCTGCATTGTTCTGATCAGCCATTGTTACCCACTCCACGCATCTGAAGGACCGTATCCATGCGGGCCATAAAGCCCTGTTCGTCGGTCGCGCCCTGCAGCAGGGGCAGGGCTTCAAGGGTGTTTACGTTGACGAGAAAGGTGGTTGGCGTGGCCACGGGCAGGTTAGGGAAAAAGGTTTTCATCACCTCCGGCGGCGCGGGCAACGCATCGGGAAAGGACGCATCCCCCTGACCGTCGATGGTGTAGGCCATCACCCCAAACCCCACCCGTGCCGACAGCGACTTCAGGACCGGATCAAACTGGTGGCAGTACGGGCAGTGTCCCTGCATAAACAGCACGACCTTCCAGTCGGCCAGATTGATCTGGCGGCCGTTGCTGAGGCGGTACCAGACCGGCGGCTTCGCCGGAAGTGGCTTAACTTCAGGGTCTTCCGGGGATGTTGGCAGAGATCCCGACGTTCGCGCCCCCTGTGGATGCCATAACGATTTGATCTCGTCCATTGTGGAAGCCTGTGTGGCCAGGCAGAGGGACATGAGCGCCACGGTAAACACGGTATGTCTAAGGTTCATGTCGGCATCCTCCGGCATCACGGGCCTTTTCGGCCTCACGGGCGGCATCAATCCAGCGGTTGATGATGCGGTAGCCCCCCCAGAGCGCCATCGATACGCCGATTATCTGCGCCAGAAGAATGGCCATCTCCGGCTCGCGCCGGACCAGGCGGGAAACAATGTGAAACCATATCCCGAGGCTCAGCACCCATAATCCGGGCACGTCGAACTCAGGCAGGCGAAAACGGAATTTGCGCATGCGAACTCTTCCTGTATTAAAAGTTGGGGGCAAAATCTGTGGAAACGTTGAGGAACTGCTTCGCCAGGTCATCCTGGCTGATAAAGCCATACGAGACGGGTTTGACCGCCCCGCTTTTAGGGTCGGCCAGCATCAGCGCCGGGAAGTAACGAATACCCAGCCGGCTGGCCTGTCCACCGTCCATTCGGGTATCCGGCAGGAGTGGATTCACGATACCGTCCACGGAAACCGGAATGACGCTGAGGTGATACGTTTCGCGGAAGTTTTTAATGACCTGAACCAGCTGGCCGTCGATCGGGTCCTGTCCGCGGTAGAAGAACATCACGCCATAGTGCTGAGCCAGCGTTTCAATGGCGCGGCGCTGGTCGGCAAAGTCCGCCGCCAGCTGGTTGCGCACGGTACCGTTGTAGTGGCTGTGCTGCAGGTTGTAGTCCAGTTCGGGGTGCTCGAGCATGGCTTTTTTGGCGCTCATCGAGAACAGCCCGGCCTGCTGCGTCCAGTAGTTCTGCAGGCGGAAGTAGCGGGTAAAGTTCTCCACGCCCGGATACAGAATGGCCTCGTACATGGCGCGCTTCGTGGCCTGCTGAAGCGTGGCAAGCTTCTCCATGATGTCCGGCGAGGCCTGCTGAGGCTGTGTTGAAGAGGATTTGTCGTCCTCCGGCGTTCTGCGCGTTTCGTTGTACCACTGCCAGCCGGCATCTTTTCCTGTGGCGGTAAAAACGCTGCCAAGAAGCAGCAGCGCTAACGCTGTCTTTCTCTTTTTCACTGGAACCTTCCTTATCCCGAAGCAGGTCGGTTATCGTTTGAAAAGCGGGTTTAACAGCCACGCCAGCAGAACTCCCGCCACGAAAAGCACAACCATCAGCGCCATAAAAAACACATCGATGCGGGTTGTTTCATCAACGATATTCCCGCGCCAGTAAAGCACCGGTGAGGCGACAATCAGGCTGATGATAAGGCGTCCAGTAAATCCTTTAATTTTCATGATGGAGAGTCCTGAGTGAGTGATGAGTGGCTTACTGTTTGTTCTTCAGTTGCGCGGCGATTTCCTCGCGGACGCGCTTCGTCAGGGTGTCGTTATCCGGGATTTTCTTGTTCTTTTGCAGATCGTCGAAAAAGTTTGAGAAGTCGAGTTTGTCGAACTTGATTTGTTGCAACTCAGTCTGGGTGATGCCGCGACAGTCCGGGCTGCTGGCCTTGCCAAAGCCGATGTGAAGCTGACCGTTACGTCCCTGCTGCTGCACAATCTGGGCAAGCTTTGAGTCAAACTGACAGTAGCTGCGCTTCTTCTCGAGACAGACGCCGAGCACTTTTTTTGAACAGAACTCACCGATACTGACCGTGAGCTTATTCTCTTTGGCCTTGCCCAGCGCTTTCTCCTCGCTGCTGCACCTGGCAAGCCCGACGTCCTGGCCCCAGCCGCCGTCCTTACAGCAGCTGCTGAAGCCTGCCGCAAACTTCTTGCAGAACTTCGCGCTGCCGGTAAAGGCGCGTACGTTAACGCTGTTAATGGCTGCCACGTCCTTGCCCGCAGCGGCCAGCGCGGCGAGTGCCGAAACGACAGGTGCAAAATCGTTGTTTTTACCGTTCTGCGCCCGCTCACAGTCACCATCGAGACAGAAGGTGTCGCCGCCACATATCATCACCTGGCCGGAAGTACGTGTTTCACAGGAGTACGTCGCGTATTCATGCAGGCAGCCGCTGCCGTCTTCTGCCGTGAAGGCGCAGGTGCGTGAGGCAAGCGTACAGGCCGGATTGTTCATGTAGGTTTTGCAGGTGCCATTGTCAGCAGCCTGGGTCATATACGTGTCTTTGTACTTCCAGCAAGCCTGCGTGACCGGGTATGACACGCCGTCAACCACCACCGTTTTTGTGCTCCCCGGCTCAATACATTCCGTCTTTTTGAGCGTACCTTCGCTCTTGCTGAACGGGCAGGATTCGTTCCAGACCACGTCTGGTACCCATTTTTTGGCGGGAATTTCAATCTGGAGCGTAACGGTGAAGCTGTAGCGCATATTGCTGTGCTTCCAGATTGAATCTGTAGTGGGATTGTTTCTCCTGGTACGAATGGAAAACACCATCCCTGCGCCTTTCTTCAGCTGCATGCCGCTACTCAGCGCCAGGCTACCGGTATCGTTATCCATGGAAATCAACCCGAAAGGCGTGGTTACTCGCATAAACCAGTTAGGATTACTGAACGCCAGACGTTTATTCCAGGAATAGGTGGCTGTTGCAGCAACAACCTTCCCTGTCACCGGCGCAGTCCATGTTCCTGTGTATCCCGCTTCGGAGGAAGCAAACGAAATATTCTGAGACTGGATAACAATCTGTTTTGTTTCAGATGTATCTTCATAGTGGCCGGTAATGCTGGCCGTGCGCGTACAGGCCTGCTCAACCAGCAGGTCGCGCTCACAGGTATAGTTGGTGAACTCGCTGCGGCTGATGTTCTGCGCTTCGCACTGCGTCTGCCCCGTTTTGCCGATGATGGTATCGGCGCGGGACTGGACATCCTGGCTGGCCTTAATAAACGGCGCGTCGGGTGAAATGGGCTCCTTCGGGTTGTTAACAAACGAGTCGGTGACGGCCTTTGTGGCCTCATTAGTAGTCCAGCCCGTGGTACCGTCCGCTTTCAGCGCACCATCACCGGTCGCCGTCACGCCGCCATAGTACTTCTTCTCACCGGGCGAGGCGGTATAGTTGGGGATAGACGCTGAGGGGTTAAAGTTTTTCAGGCTGCTCTCCCCCTGCCCCTGTACCTGACGGGCAAAATCAGCCCCCGCTCTGTACTGCGCGTCAGCATCGGCAAATGCATTTACGCCCGCCATCGTGGTGGCAATGGCCAGCACCGGCATCAGTATTGCTCTTTTCATCGGGCCTCTCCTTTACTAAGCAGCTGTTGCGCCTCATCCCTGCACTCGCCCTTCTCCACCACCTTTTCCAGCGCCTGCTTCAGATGAAGATTGCCGCGAATCACGTCGTGGCCCGCCTCGCAGTACACCACCAGGGACGGCACGCTGGTGATCCCGTACTCACGAAAGCGGGTCGGGTCGATGGCGACGCCGCTGGCTGAGCCGTCCTGAACAAGCGCCATCACGGCGGTTGCCGTCGTTTTCATGTCGTTGTTGACCATGCCCCGCAGGGTGGCGGGAATGTCGTAGCGGCGCGCCTCGCCCAGCATGCGCTTAAGCCCCGCCTGCGGGATGGCAAAGGAGACGAAATAGAGAGCGCCGTGCGTCGGTTTATCCTGCAGGTTCTCGCGCTGGCGCTGTTTCAGCTCCCCAATAAATCGCGCGTCGTCTGCTGAAAGAGGGTTCTGGCGCACCTGCTGCTCCAGAATCTGGCGCAGCGGCGCGTTGTCCTGCCCCCTCAGCTGCTGGCTGAAAGACTCCTGCTGACGAATAAACTCGCGGTTCGCCTCATCAGCCCCTGACGCCAGCGCAGTGCAACAGTATGCTGACAGCAGCAGCGCCGCCGTCAGACCGGACAGAGTTTTCATGGAAGTTTCCTTTTTCTCAGAGGAAGACGCAGTTGCGCTTGCGCCAGAGAAGATAGCCGTAGTTTTTCTTCGTGTTCGGCGGGTTACGCCCCGTTTCCCAGCGCATGACCGTTCGGCCGAAGGGATGGCACTGCGCCACGTCCGGATACATATTCACCATCTGATAGCGCCAGCGCGTTTTGGGAATAATGGGTGACGGATACTCGAAGCAGACCTTTTTATCCTCCCCGACGCTCTCCATTATCTGACCCTGACGGTGCAGCTTGAACGCCATGCGCTCGCTGACCAGAACGGAAGACTGCAGGGGGCTGGACTCATTGCTCACCCAGCCGTTAAAGGGATACATTGACCCCTGCGATCCGGCACACCAGAACAGCGCGTCAACCGACGTTTTTGCTGCACTGGCCACCGCGTCGGCCGCACATGCGCCCTGCGCGATGGGGTTGGCAAAAATGACCGCCTCCGGATTCAGAATGGAGGTCAGGGCGCTGTCCCCCCATGTCGGGTCGATTTCAGACAGGTATCCGATATCCAGATCGCCGCCCTGCAGACACCCGAGGGAGGTGATGATATTGAGCCAGTACGTCAGCGGATATTTGTACCAGTGCACGTGGTAGAACGCGCCATTGACCTGTTTGTCATCTTTTTTGGCGGCGCCCATCCCCATTTTCCCGAGATTAACGGTGAATCCGCCGAGGTTCACCATGCAGCCCGGAGAACGTGCCACATCGGTCATGGCCATCGGCTCCCAGTACCCTATTGCCAGGCCAACGCGCTGAAATACCGGCGGTGGCATGGGACAAAACTGTATCGGGCTACCGGGATTGGACGTGTCCGGTAAATCCCCGCCCGTGACTTTTGTGCTGCCGAGCGACAGGGGGAACATGCAGCGCCAGCAGATATCAGTGATCGGATTGACGAAGCGCCCTTCGCAGGCGGCGTCCGCCGCTGCCATGTGGCTGTTACCCCACAGAAGCAGCCCGAACAGAGAGACGGTCAGCATTTTCACCGGACACCTCCTGCATCATGCTGCGCCATATCGGGCGGAATGATTTCCACCTGCAGGCGCTTTCCGCTGGGTGCCGCCGTTACCCGCGCCGGCACCTGGCTTATGCCGAACCGGGCGGTCAGCACCCCGTTCTGGTCGAAGAAAATGCGGCTGTCGAGCTTCTCCGACGTCTGCGGAATGTTGCCCTGAACCAGAATGATGCGGGTGATCAGGGTGTCAGGCTTCTGTCGCTGTACCCACGCGAGCTGCTCCGCATCGTCGCCGTTGATAAACAGCAGGGTTTCGTTAAACGGCACCACATCAAGCGGATTAAAGACCTGCCCCGCCTGAGCAAACACGTTGCCCCTGTCGTCGGCAAGCGCCTTGTCCACCCGCACGCTCGGGTCAAACCAGCGCCGCTCGTAGCGCACCGCGCGGGTTATTCCCTCAACGGCAGGCGGGCGCTGGCTGTTGCGCACCACGCGCGCCTTAAACTCCGCCATCTTTTTGTCCATCTCGCCGGACTGCGCCAGCGTCTGCAGCCGGCTTTCGATAACGGTCAGCATATCCGGCTCCGCCACCGGCCAGAGATCGCCCCACGTCCCGAGGTCAGCGGCCGTCACGCTGCCGGTCAGCAGCGTCAGGCCCAGGGCAAGGGCGCGCATCACCCCCCCTCCTTCATCCGGCGGGCCACGTCAGTCTGGATTTCACGCGTGATATCCGGCGCCCCCTGCACCACGGCAGGTGCGACAAGGATGAGGGCACGATGGCGGACCTGCCAGTCCCTGAGGCTGGCCTCCAGTGACGCGTTAAAGCGGTCTGAAAGTGCTTTTGTCTGCGCCTCGTCCAGTGAACGGCGACCGGCGCTGTCAAAGAAGGCATCCACCGTGGATTTCATGTTGAAGGCCACAACCACAGGACGGTTAAGCTGGCAGACCAGCCAGCTGATGCCTGCGCCCGCAGCCAGCGTGCCGGCAATCAGCGCGGCGTTAATGAGTACGTGTTTTTTCATGAGATGGTCTTCCCTTCATGCTCGTGAAGCCAGCGCTCCAGCGCGGCCATTTCCGGCCCGGATTTTTTCCACGCCAGCTCCCAGACGGCTTCGTGAATACTCAGCCCTTCCCGGCGTCGCTGCTGCAGAAACTCAAAGTCCGGACCGTCCGAGGAGTACATTGCCCGGCTGAGCGGATCGACGAACAGGCGGTGCCAGGACGTCAGGTGCTCAACCGACAGCATAAAGCTGCTGAACCAGTTGTCCTTCGCGCTGCCAAAACCTTTAATCATGTCGCGCTGCAGCTGCGAATACTGGTCCGGGTACAGCTGGTTGTACTTGGCGAACTCTTTGGCGGACTGCTTGAGGATAATTTTGTAGGACGAGTTACCCCATGCCGCGCGGGCGGCGCTGGAGGCCGTTTCCGAGTCAAAATCGACGATGTTCTGCGTAATGGTGATGTACGAACCTGTATGGCGGCGGGCGGTACGGTAGCCCTTCTCGATAAACGCCCCGACCTTGTTGTTCTTGAAGTCCAGCAGGCGCCAGCCTTCGTCTATCACGTTGAGCTTCTTCAGGCTGCGCGGCGTGCGGTACATGCGGTTCTCAATGTAGAGAATGAGCGAGAACATCACCGCCACCAGGAGGGACGGCCTGTCCTCCAGTCCGCCGAGCTCAAGCACCACCATCCGGGCTTCGTCCTTCAGGGACGGTTCGTCGGAGTTGAAGTAGCTGCCGTACACCCCGTCGCGGGTGTACTGGGTCAGCAGTACCACCATCTCATCGAGGCGGCTGCGGATGGTTGGCGATCCGCTGTACTCCTCGCTGTCGCGGGCCATCATCAGGTAGTCCACCACGTCGTCAATGCGCGCCTGGTTTTTCTTCGTAAGCCAGGTGGCCTTCACCGCCTTGAGCAGCAGACCTTCGTGCACCTCGTCCAGGTTGCCGTTGGGGCTGGCCATCACGGACAGCTGGTCCCGCAGGCGTTCGGCCATCTCATCGATGGTATCGTCGGTGACGTTAGCGAACGGATTAAACTTCAGCGTCTCGCCGTCGAGGTAGACCCCGCCCATGTTCTCGCACAGGGACTTGTAGCCGTCGCCCATGTCGAACACCACGGCGAAGCCGCCGGAGTCGATAACGCTGCGTATCAGGGGCTGGATAAGCCCGGTTTTCCCCGCGCCGGAGGTGCCACACACCGCCATATTGAAGTTGGTGTTACCCATGCCGCGGCTGAACAGGTCGATAAACGCCAGCTGGTTGCGGTAGGTCGGTGCCAGCAGGCCGGAAGTGGCCAGCGGGCTGTCCGCCACCACCGGCATCAGATTGGCGACATTAAAGCTTTCGGCGCGCTGCAGCACGCCGGACTCACGCAGCTGCTTAAAGAGGCCGCCGCCCGCCATAAACGGCAGATTCACGAGAAAATTGCGCATATGGTTAAAGCGCGGGGAAATCAGCTCGAAGCCATTTTTACGGAAGCTGTTCAGTACGTCCTGCTCGACCTTCAGCGCAGTTTCCTGGTCATCGCGGCAGAAGAGGGTCACGTTCAGAAAATAGCTCACCAGCGAGGACTGCCCGGACGACAGGCGCTGGCGCAGATCGCCCCACTCTTTTGCCTCCTGCGCCACGCCCGGGAAGAACTTGGCGTAGCTGGTCTTGGACTTCTTCTCAAGATCCATGAACTTCAGGTTGGCCTCGTTCTGCGCCTTTACCTGGTCTTCCACGCTAAGGACCAGCGTCAGGATAAACGGGCACGAAACGGACAGTTCCGGGTTGAGAAGGTTGCTGTAGTTGTCGGCCATATTCCAGAGGAAGGCCAGCTCCGGATTTTTGGTCAGCTGGAAGTTCATGATGCGCGCGGTGCTGTTGCGACCGTTACCGCGCAGCCCCAGCGTCATGTAGTCGGCCTTCACCTTCAGGTCAAAGGTATCGTCCACGCACTGGTAGTTCAGATCCTTGAGCGGGTCCAGTTCCCGTTCGGTGGGATACAGCGCATCCGGGTTGTGGTTAATCATTTCGCCCGCAATGCGGATAAAGGCATCCGCATCCACGCTGCGGGTGGCTATCTGCGCCCCCTGCAGCGAGGCGCGGATGATTTTGACCTGGTTTTCCATCTCCATCACGCTGGCCTTACTTCCGCGCTTACGGGGGACGCAGCAGGAGATGTACACCCGGTAGTTACGCAGGGTCAGCGGCAGGTTGAGGTGATCGGGCAGCGGGAACCCTTCTTCTGCGGCCCTGAGATAGTAGGCGCGGGTGATGGCGTTGAACGTATCAGCCTTTTCCCCCGTCCATGAGAGCTCGCGCAGGCCATACTCGATATCCTGACCCACCAGATGGCTGGACACCAGGTGAACGGCCACCGGCACCTCGCGGGGCAGCTTGGTGCGCATCAGGTTTTCCAGCGACGAAACGATAGTTTCGTTGGCGCCGTTGATGGGCTGCGCCTCGAGCATAAAGCCCATCGTCTTTTCGTTCATGAAGAGGCCGGTTTCCGCATCGTAGTCGCGGTACGGCAGCACGCGGCTAAACTGCGGGAAGCGCATCTGCCCGAGGACATCGTTCGCCTCAGAGGACGCATCGGGCATCTTCAGGGCCGTCAGCAGCGAGTTGACCGTGCGGGTGACGGAGTCCAGCGGATTACTCATGATCCCCCTCCTTTTTATTGTCGGCCGTTTTGACCGCTTCCGTCGCAGGGGCCGGGCGGCTGGCGGGGATACCGTAGCGAAAACGCACTGAGCGCATCTGACCGTACAGGCAGAAATACGGACGGCATCCCATAAGCAGCGCCGCCCCTGAAAACACAATGGCCATCACAATCCACAGCAACTTAAACGCACTCAGCGCCCCGTCAACATGACCGGCATATCCTTTAGCATCGGTGACGACGCTGCCCCGGTCATGGCAGACGGCAGAGGGAGCGTCATGCAGCGTGAGGCCGGAGGACTTGTTCTGCGGAGCAGGCGGTATAAAGGGTTGTAAAGGTTCATCACGGCAGACCGCAATACGAAACTCGCCACTGCTGACGTTATGCGTGACGGCCATAATTTCCTGCGCCATCGCCTCTCCGGGCGTGGTGTTATCCATCCACAAAAGCATGGCAACCAGCAGCATCAGCGTGGCGGCAGGCCAGATAATCAGATAGTGAAAAGCCCAGGCAAGCCATCTAAGGCAATACAGCAGGACGGACAGAAGCTTAAGCATCATTCCCTTTACCTCCGGGATTCAGCGGAAACCAGACGCTGCAGTTGTGTCTGATAGCCTCCGCCAGCCTCTCCCCGTCCTCTCCGCTGTACAGCGCTTTAATCCGGCTGACGTCAGACTTCGCCAGGAAAACCCTCATCTGCTGTTTTGTTACGCTCATACCTGAGCCTGCTTTACCCAGGAACAGACAGTGCCCACGCTGCCGTTGCATTATGTGTTGAGAAATCCCAGCCTTCCCGTCAAGGGCGGGAGCGCTCTGCTGAGACGCTGAAAGCCAGAAGTCGCGCTCTGCGGCATTAACACAGATGACACGCATCCCCATCGCCTCGCAGCAGGCCGCTATATCGTTAAGGTGGCGGGTCTTACCCGGACCGCTGTTACTGTTGGTTGTCATGATGTTCGTCTCCTGGTTTTTTGCCATCGTTCTGAATGTCTTTGCGCAATTCACGCCAGTCGCGGAGTTGTCGTTCTGATAAAAAGGTCCGCATAACCTCAACGCTGATGGCTGTCTTACCGCTACCGGTTTTCCCCACGACCATCACATTGGTTTTTCTTCTTCCCATCGGTCACCTCAGATACTGTTTTTCTCGTATTTCCAGAACCCGCTGGCATTCCGTACAGGTACGTACGCCCGGGATGGCCTGCTGCCGCCTGAGGGGGATGCGATTGCCACAGCATTCGCACCGGTTGCGGCTTTTGCCCTGCAGGCAGGATCGCTGCCTCGCGGCCTGTATATGAAGCTGGTTCAGCAATTCGTCCTGCTCCTGCAGGAGATCGAGTTCGTCTGCCATCAACGCTCCCTGCTCACACTGTCCGGACACGCTACCGCCCATCCCTTTTTACGTTTCAGGGCACGCGTGATAACGACAGATTGTTAAAATGGGTGCCACACGCGGTGGCGGTTCAGGTTTCAGTTAACGCGTGGGGTTCCCCACGCTGAGGGTTTCACAACAAAAAACACCCGCGTCGGCTGGTGATAAACGTCCTGCGTATCGATATAGGGCGCGATCCACAGCCCGGCCGCCTTTTCACCGACGCGAAGCGGCCTCGGGTCCACGATGGACTCGCGCCCTGGCGGCGACACAGTAACCGGCGTGACCGTGGAGAGCGGCGCCCGTGAGGCTGAGTGCGGCTGCGGGCGGGGGAGAGTCGGTATACCCGTCAGAGGTGCATTCCTGGATGCGATGGCATGCACCGGTTCAGCCGGCAGCGTCAGGGGCTGCACGGACCGGGTCCGGAAATTACCCTCAGCCAGGCGCGGCAGCGATGTCGCACCCGGCTTTACCGCGCTGGCCTCCTCCAGTCGTTTGGCTTTCTCATTGGCCTGCTCGATGGTCATGCAGGTATCGGATGTCGTCGCGTTACACTCAAAATCGCTCGTTGTACCGGCACATCCCGACAGCGTCAGGAGACTGGCCAGTGTGAGCGCAACAGGCACTGTCTTGTTCATTTGCGGTTCCTTTACGTGGGGTTATTGTGAGTCGGCCTTCGGCATAAACTGGCTCTGGTTAAGCCTGCCCAGCTGGTTGAGCATCTGGTCGGTACTGAACCCGTTCATGCCGCCCTGCGGGACTGACGGCGGCGGAACCGGGCTGCGGTCGTCGCCCTCCGCTTTGCTTCTGTCATTCTCGTGCGCCAGCTCTTCAATGGTTTTCAGCTGAAAACCGTCCTGAAAGACAACGGTCACTTCGTTACCCGCCCCAATAGGAATGACGGGGTGGTACTGCTCTGCGCGTTTGATGTAGTAGTCGCTGAGGGTCTGGGCGGCTTTGGAGGCGCCTCCGCCAATCCCCATCTTCATCACGTCACCCGCGCCGAGTGATGCCGTGGCGCCGAGGCCGACCGAAGGCTGGGACGCGGTCTGCACGCCCTGACCGATGCCGTCAACAAATCCCGCGCCCCATGCCCAGCCGAGGATTTTGCCGTTTCGCATCACCACCTCGCCCTTGATGCCGTTTTTTCCCCGGAAGCTCACGTGCCCGGCAATGGGCTGGTCGATGGTGACGCCGTGCTTCAGGCAGCTGATGTTGCGGGTGCGTACGATGGCGCGTTCGCTGGACACGTCGCCCCAGGCTTCAAGCCCGATGAAGCAGCCGGTCAGGTCGTAGCTTTTGCTGTTGGGCATTTCCACCCTGCCCGTAATGCGCAGCTGCATCGGCACCGTGGACTCGTTACCGGTTACGGAGGCGTTGGCGTCAGCCCCCTCAATCAGCATCGATTTGGCGAAGCTGCCCGACGGGATGTACGGCAGGGACGGACCTTTACTCTCGTCGCTGTGGGCAAAAGACTGCCGGCGCAGCTGGTTGGGTACGGGGATGGGCTGGTACTGCACCTGCGCCGGCGGCGTGACGCCGTTACCAGGATAGAACGCGGTCGGCGGCGGGACGGCCCCCGTCTGCGGCGGGAAACCGGTCGGCTGCGGCTCACCTTCAGGCCCCGGCGCAGGCACTGGCGGCTGCGGGGCCGGCTCACCCGATGCGGTGACGGGTTTCGCCCCCAGCGCGCTGACCTGAGCGGAAAGCGCCGCATTATCCTGACTGAGTTTGTCAATCTGGTGCTGATAGCCTGCCTGCCCCTTGCTGAGCAGCTCAAGCTCGCGGCGCATTTCGGCATACTGCTTCTGCATCTCGGAGGCCGTAGCCTGCATCTCGGTCGTGGCATGCTGCTGCACCTTCTGGTCAAAGGTGCTGTCCACCACGCCGGTCATATCGGGCGCAGGCTCGCCGGCGGCTGCCGCATCGCTGCTGCCCTCGTAGCGTGCATCCGCCAGATACCAGCCGCCGCCGCCCACCACGCCCACGGTCGCCAGCACGATACCCAGCCAGATAAACTGCTTGCGCTTCACCACTGAATTAATGCTGGCCATCAGCCGCACCTCCGCTGCTGATAATGAAGACCTGCAGGGCGCCGCCCGCCATCAGCTGACGCGAGGCTTCACCAAACAGCACGCCGCGAATGCCGCTCTGCCAGAAGTCGCTTTCCGCGATGTTGCGGGCCATCCCGGTATTGTTGGTGACGCGATAGCGCACCACCTTAAGGTGATTACCCACCCAGACGCGCTCGGGGACTGCAGAAAGTCCGGCGGGAGCGTTGAGGGCTTCATGCGTAACGGGGATAGCCTGCCAGCCGGACGGAAGCTGCCCGCCCAGCAGATGCTGGCTCAGGGAAACCAGCGTGGCCTCGTAGGGGGAAGACTCTTCCCAGGTGCGCGCCGCTTCACCCGTACCGGACAGCTCGCTGACCAGCCGGATGGTTCGCCCCGCGCCCGCACGTGGCACGGCCTGTACCGAGAAGTTGAGGCCGCGTTCGGTTTCCAGAATGAACGTGAAAGGCTTTTTGTTGAGGGTGCTGACAATCACACCACCGCTTGCCGTCTGTTCCTGACGCGTCAGCTCACCGTCGAGGCTGGTCAGGGCCGTCACGCGGTCACCTGCGACTGTAAAAAGGTTCGGGTCGGTATTGCTGACCGCGATGCTGGCCTGTCCGCCGTTCGTCAACGGGACAATCGTGGCAGAAAGCGCAGCGGGTGCGGCGACCGTCTGACCGGAAGCGAGCATCAGCAACGCCAGCAGCGCACGGCGACTATTTTTGTTCATCGATGATTTCTCCGAAGTGACTGAGCCAGCTGATGCCGTCCTCGCGCTCGAACTTGAGAACGTACTGTTTCAGCTCGGGATACGGTTTCGAGTCGCCTATCCAGGTCTTCAACTGGCCGCGTACGTCCACGCGGCTGCTTGCCGGGTAAACCTTCACGCTGGTCATATAGAAAGACGAGTTAACGTTGTTGTCCTTAATGCGCTTCGCATCCTCAGCAAGCCGGATTTTCAGCTCGTTCTGCGCTGCGGGTTTGACATAGGACAGCAGCTGCTCATGAGAGGCATCAACGGTTTCCGGGGTAACATTGAGGCGAAGGGCGATAAGCGACAGGGCCATCTGTTGCAGGTAGGAGGCATCTGCCTGGTTCTGCGACACGGCAAACGGCGCGTTGAAAAGCATTGGCGTGACGATAGACTTCTGCTCATTCTGAAGGCGGTAGTTGTTGACGGCCTGAATAACATTGGTGGTGATGCTTCCCAGAATAACCACCCCCATGGCAATAAAGCCGATGGCAATAACCCGCTGTGTACTTAATCGTGCTCCGTGTTCCATCTGATTATTCCTGTCTATTTAATCCACTGGCGGTAGCATGAGTCGGGTACATCATGAAAAATCCCCCTCAGCAGTGAGGTCGGCATATACCAGTAGACCAGGTCCCGTAGCCATGAACTGCCCCGCCCTTTTTTGAGCTTTTTAATTCCGAGATAGGCCAGTACGGCAGCGATAATTCCGGGGATATAATGCTGGGTCCAGAATCCCCACCCCAGGCAGACAATCGCCGGAATAAGCTCATCCACAGGAAGGCCAAACCAGCGGCTCTGATTCGTCAGGGTTTCGGGAAAGCGATATTTTTTGAGAGATTCATCTGCCATATATGTTCCGTCTCCGGTACAGCTGGCAGTATGGAAATACCTGCCAGCCGGATTACAGGCAAAGCCCTCCCGTGAATGCTCGTGAAGGGCATTCAGAATTAAACCGGAATTTAATAGTCGGAAGTGGCTCTGAACGGCTGTCGCTGGATATCAGTATCCTGCGACAGACATACCTACCGTGACGAATACGGACAGGATCGCAAAGCCCGCCAGGAACTTGAGGTTCTTGGTCGTCATATACATCACGGCGCCCACCAGAACTTCGGCAAGAATAACCCACTTAACCACGCTGGA